>ERZ772882.1056-NODE-1056-length-32441-cov-4.753288_pt1 | contig 32441 bp, 32 predicted proteins | sample MGYA00580576_ERZ772882 | MGnify/ENA primary metagenome ERZ772882 (study PRJEB29015, sample SAMEA2737658) | human gut metagenome | biome: human gut; feature: human-associated habitat; material: faeces | place: China | collected 2012 ... | reverse complement strand
CTTCAACGATGGCCGTCTTGCCGACGCCCGGCTCGCCGATGAGCACGGGGTTGTTTTTCGTTTTCCGGGACAAAATCCGGATGACGTTCCGGATCTCTTCGTCGCGGCCGATGACCGGATCCATCTTCTGCTCGCGTGCGCGCTTGACAAGATCCGTGCCGTATTTTTCGAGCGCCTCATAGGTATCCTCCGGAGAGTCGGAGGTCACGCGCTGGTTGCCGCGGATGGACTGGAGCGCCTGCAGGCAGCGTTCCTTTGTAATATTGTAGGTCGAAAACAGACGCTTGAGCGTCGAGTCTGCCGTCTCGATCAGGGCCAGCAGCAGATGCTCGACGGAGACGAAATCGTCTTTCATCTCGTCCGCAATTTTCTCCGCACGGCTGAGCGCTTCGTCGACTGCGCGCGCTACATAATATTTATCGGCCTCCCGTCCGGAGCCCGTCACACGCGGGAGCTTGCCCAGCTCCTGCAAAACGGCTGCGTCCAGACTCTCGACCGTGATCCCCACCTTCCGCAAAAGCTGTGGAGCAAGGCCGTTTTCCTGCCGGAGGAGGCTCGCGAGCAGATGCACCTGCTCAATTTGCTGGTTCTGATTTTCAATGGTCAGCTGCTGCGCAGCCTGAATCGCTTCCAAAGACTTCTGCGTATACTTCTGTGCATTCATAGATTCCACTCCTTTTAGCACTCTCTGCATTCGAGTGCTAACTCAATTTTCTACAGTGTAAACCCGACTGCCGGTTTTGTCAATGGGGCCGCACAAAAAGTTTGTAACGTTTTTGTGAATTTTACCCATTCGCCAAAATACAAAATATTTTTTGGATTTCATACATATTTAATAACTACCCTCTAAGTTTTTTAATAACCCCTTGGTATCATAATCTTGCAAGAAGCGATATACACTTTTTCATTTTCCCCTCATATATTTTGAAAAGAGAAACCCTGAAGCAAACTGGTCATTTGCTTCAGGGTTTCTTTCGTGTCAACTTATTGTTGCTTTCGTCGGGGGCATCGTCCCCTACGCGTTGTCTGCAAGTCTGTACAAAATGATAACGTCATGCGTTATCCTGCGGCAGGAGCTGTTCCTTATGGCGGAAGTAGTAGCCGTAGCCGGTGAGGTCGGCCAGCACCCAGCCGATGGGGATCGCCATCCAGATACCGATCTCTCCGATGCGCCCGGCCAGCAGATAGGCAAGCGCGACGCGCGTGCCAAGCGAGATGACCGTCAGCACGACGGACATGCCCGGGCGCTTGACGGCGCGATAGAACCCGTAGAGCAAAAACAGGCAGCCGATGCCGGCATAAAACGCCCCCTCAACGCGCAGGTACAAAACACCCGCCGCGAGTACCTCCGTCTCCCCCGCCTGCACGAAGATGCGCATGAGCGGATTTGCAAAGATACACACGAGCGCGGAAATGACGACGGAAAACGCCGCGCTGGCAATGGTCGCCTGCCGGAAGCCCTGTTTGAGGCGCTCTTTTTGCCCCGCTCCGTAGTTTTGCGCCGTAAAGGTGGAAAACGCGTTGCCGAAATCCTGCACGGGAAGGTAGGCAAACGAGTCGATCTTCACCGCCGCGGCAAAGGCCGCCATGGTCACCGCGCCAAAGCTGTCCACAAGGCGCTGGATGAGAAGGATACCAAAATTCATCGCCGACTGCTGCGCGCAGGTAAGTAAAGATAAATCGAGAATCTCCGCGAGCATCGCGCGGCTGAATGTCCGATCGTCCTTCCCCGGCAGAAACTCGCGGCATTTCAGAATTGCGTAGATGAGAATTCCGATTCCCGAGACATACTGTGCCAGCACCGTCGCAATCGCCGCACCCGCAATGCCCCAGGAGAACACGAGCACGAACAGAAGATCGAGCCCGACGTTTAAAAGCGCCGCCGCGCCGAGGAACCACAAAGGCGCCACCGAATTTCCGACCGCGCGCAGCAGGCACGCAAAGAAATTATAGAGAAACGTCGCGATAAGCCCCGCGAAAATGATGACAAGATACTCCCGCATCGAGTCGTACAGCTCCGCCGGGATTTGCAGAAAGCGCAGAATCGGGTCTAAAAACGCGTAGACCAGAATGTTGAGCGCCGCCGCCACCGCAAAGATCAGGACCAGCGCATGCCAGACCGCGCTCCGAAGCGAGGTGTAGTCCTTTTTCCCGAGGTAGATCGAAAACAGCGCGCCCGCGCCCATCGAAAGGCCGAGGAAAATGGACGTGAGAAACGTCATGAGCGTATACGCAGAGCCCACCGCCGCCAGCGCGTTTTTGCCCAGCGCCTGCCCGACGATGAGCGTGTCTGCGATGTTATAAAACTGCTGAAGTAAATTTCCCGCGATCATCGGCAGCGCAAACAGCAAAAGCCCCTTTGTGATATTCCCCTTCGTCAAGTCCCGATACATGCTAACACCTGTCCTGTTTTGTCTTTGCCGCGTGCGCAGTTTGCCTATTATAGCCCGGAATCTCCGGAAAAGCAACCGGTGCTTCGTGTGCGCCTGCCAAAAGGTGCGGATTTTCCGGGAATTCTTGGCTCTCGTGATTTTTTTGCAAATTTTTCGAAAATCGGTAAATTTTTATTGATTCCCTCTTGCTATTTTTCAAAAATGCAATATACTAAGAGGCAGGAGATTTGATAAGGGCGGGAACGATGTGGCCCCGCAAATTTAACAATCCATGCGTAGTCGAACGTTGCATGAGTAGGAATGACGCGTCAAGTACCGGTCGGATGGGAGGTTGCCGCCGGGCGAAGGAGTTTCTCCGCGGTGTCATTCCGCATCCGCTGTTTTTGTGCAGGAACCTCTGATCCATTCGTCGCCTTGCTTCGCCGGATCTTTTGCGAAGCGATCGGCCGCCTGAATCAGAACTTCCTGAGAATTCTGTTGCGCTTTTCTATGAAGGATTTTTCATCTGCCGCATCACCATATTTCAACCTCCTCCTATCATTTCGATTCGGAGGCTATTTTTATGTCTAAAAACCAATCCGCAGCCGTCGCGCAGACGCGCACGCATTCGCTCAAAAACGTCAGAACCCTTGTTGTATCCGCTGTCCTCGCCGCCATCAGCGTGGTGTTGGCAAGACTCATTATCCCGATGCCGGACGTATCGACGCGCTTCTCGTTAGAAGCCGTGCCCATCTTCTTAGCGGGCATGTTCTTTGGCCCCATTCCGGGCGCGCTCGTAGGCTTTTCGGCTGACCTGGTCGGCTGTCTGTTCTCGGGCTATGGGTACAATCCCCTGTTCTGCATCCCGCCGATCCTTTATGGCCTGTCGGCAGGCTTCTTCCGCCCGATGTTAGCCAAGAAGACGAACCCGCTGACCATCGGCCTTGCCTTCCTGCCCGCGATCGTCCTGGGCTCGATCCTCTATCAGAGCTGGTCCCTGGCCTTCGTCTACGGCGGAGACGCATTTGAGGCATTCTTCCTGACAAAGCTTGCATCGCGCTCTGTGCAGTTCGGCGTGACGTTTGTGCTCAATGTTCTGATCGTATGGCTGCTGTATAAAGCAAAGGTATTCTCTAGCGCAAAGCTCTGGCCGCCCGTTTCCGGCGCGCAGAAGCCGACGCGCGAGGACTGATTTTAAAGAAAGAAGTTTTTCGTTATGACGCTGGAACAAGCACTGCACTATATCCATGCTGTCTGCTGGAAGGGCAGCATTCCCGGGCTCGAGCGCATCGAAGCGCTGCTCGATAAAATGGGGCACCCTGAGCGCGCCTGCAAATTTGTCCATGTCGCGGGCACGAACGGCAAGGGCTCGACCTGCGCGATGCTGGCCTCGATCTTTCAGGCCGCTGGCTATAAAACAGGTCTCTACACGTCCCCCTACATTCTCCGCTTCAACGAGCGCATTCAGGTAAACGGCCAGCAGATCCCTGACGAGGCCATCTGCGAACTGACGGAGTATATCAAACCCATGGCAGACTCGATTTTCGAGCAGCCGACCGAGTTTGAGATGGTCACGGCGCTGGGCTTTGAATACTTCAAGCGCGAAAAATGCGACATCGTCATCTGCGAGGTCGGCATGGGCGGCGAATTTGACGCGACGAACGTCATCCTGCCCCCGGAGGCCGCCATTCTGTGCAACATCGGTCTCGACCACACCGAGGTTCTGGGCGACACGCTGGAGAAAATCGCAGCGACAAAGGCCGGGATTATCAAACCCGGCTGCGACGCTGTCATCTACCGGGAGCAGCCGTCCGTGGAAAAGGTCTTTGAAGAACGCTGCAAGAAGGTCGGCGCAACGCTTCATAAGGCGGACTTTGATTCCATCCGGCTTGAGTCGCACGGCCTTTCGGGGCAGGTCTTCTCCTGCGGAAGGTTCGAGCACCTGAAGCTCCCGCTTCTCGGCGAGCACCAGCTCCACAACGCGGCGGTCGTTCTCGCGGCGGTGGATGCGCTCAAGGCCAAGGGCTGGAACCTCACAGACGAGGCCGTGCGCACAGGGCTTGAGACGGTGCAGTGGCCGGGACGCTTCCAGCTCATGCGCGAAAAACCGCTTTTCGTCGTCGACGGCGGGCACAACCCGCAGTGCATCGAGGCGCTTGTGCAGAACATCGACGACTATCTCAAGGGCCGCGAGCTGACGATCCTCACCGGCGTTCTGGGCGATAAGGATTTCCACTGCATGTATAAAAACGTCGCCCCGTATGCCAAGGAGTTCATCACCATCACGCCCGCCAATCCCCGCGCAATGTCGGCGGAAGGTCTTGCCGATTACCTGCGGCAGTTCGGAAAGCCCGTCACGGCTTGCAATGTGGTCGAAGACGGTGTAAGGCTCGCCATCGAGCACGCGGGCGAAAACGGTGTGGTGCTGTGCTATGGCTCACTCTACATGATCGGCGACATTGACGCAGCGCTTAAAAAATTGTCCTGATTCTCAACGCATCCTGTAGGGGCGGACGACGTGTTCGCCCCTACAGTTTTTCTGAAATTTTTCCGGTTATGCGTAGGGGACGATGCCCACATCGTCCCATTGGGCACCATCGAATTCGCATTGGAGTTGCGTAAAATCGGTTTTATTTGCCGGGTCGATGTGGGCATCGACCCCTACGAACACTACGCAGGCTTCTCCAAAAAATTCCGGAACGTATTTTCACGGGAAATTCCGGAGGACGGGTTACTCTGCCGGGCAAACCGGGATGCTGATTTCGGTGACGAATTTGCCGGGGTCGTTCGTCAGGCCGTTGTCGATGAGGGTGACCTCGCGCGAAAAGCTGCTGATGGTAAAATGATGCGCCCGGAGAAAGGCGAGCAGCTTCTCATAGGCCGCGCCCGCTTGCGGGTGACTTCCCCGGAAGCGGATGCGGGCACAGAGGGTTTCCGGCAGCTCGTGCGTTTCGCCGTCAAAGCGGTCCTCCCGGTCGAGCAGCAAAAACGCGCAGTCGTACCGGGAAAACTGTCCGGCCTCCAAGTGCTCTTTCGAAATGCCGACGCCGACCTTTCCCAGAAAGACGACGGCCTCTCGCTGCGACTGCTCGAGCCTTCGGATGGAGGGCTCCATGTCAAGAAAGCTTTTTAAATACAGCGCGTCTTCCATCCACACAATGCGGCAGGCGGGCGTTTGGATGAGCTCAATCTCGTCCAGACGCGCGCTTTTTGCGTCTTGCAGCTGCGAAAGGCGGTGGTCAATTTTCCGCTCGATGCGCGACAGCTCCGAGAGCTTTTGTTCGACGACAGCTTTTTGCTGCCGGAGCTTCTGCTCGATGGTTTCCACATCCCGGTTCTGCAAAAAATCCGCGATTTCCGGAAGCGGCATGTCCAGCGCGCGCAGATAGCGGAGCGTGTTGAGCACTTCAAATTGGCGCGTGCTGTAATAGCGGTAGCCGCTGTCCGGGTTTATGTATTCAGGGGAAAGCAAGCCGAGCGATTCATAGTGCCGCAGGCTGCTGACGCTCATGTGAAAGAGCTTTGCGACCTCGCCGATGGAAAAAAGCTGCTCCTTGTCCATGCTAGTCTCCCAGCGCCGCGCGCGCTTCTTTTTTGCGCAGAACCGTGTAGGCAATCACGCAGATGACAACGGAGAGCGCGGAGCCCGCCGCCGTGGCAAGGCCCATGGGAAGAAGCGTTTGCGGGTACATCCGCGACATCAGCCACACGCCCGGCACGCGGACGAGGACAATGGCTGTGATATTGTGCAGAAACGACAGCCCCGATTTTCCGCAGGCGCAGAAGTAGCCGCTGAAGCTGAAGTGGAGGCCTGCGAAAATGCAGTCGAAAATATACCCGCGCAGATATTGCCCGCCTGCGACGATGGCCGCTTCATCCGGCGTAAAGAGACCGACGATCGGCTCGGCGATGAACTGGACGATCGTTGCGACGACAACGCCGAAGCCCGCCGCAAGCAAGATGGCGTAAAGAAGCGTCTTTCTGGCGCGCTCCGGCTTTCCGGCTCCGATGTTCTGCGCGCCGAGCGCCGAGACGGTCGAGAGCATGGAGGACGGTACGAAGAACAGAAAGCTGATGACCTTTTCCACGATGCCGACCGCTGCCGCATCTGTGAGCCCGCGCTGGTTCGCGATGACGGTGATGACGATGAACGCGACCTGAATGAGCCCGTCCTGGCAGGTGATGGGAAACCCAATTTTCAGAATATCACCGGAAACAGCCTTATCCGGCTTTAAATCGCTCCGGTGCAGCGGAAGACCGAGGCCGCGTTTGCTGATGGCAAGCAGGGCGAGAAGCACGCTGATGGCCTGCGAGAGCATTGTTCCGAGCGCGGCTCCGGCGGGGCCAAGGTGCATGGCTCCCATGAACAGATAATCGAGCGCGATATTGCACACGCAGGCGCAGGCGATGAAGTACATGGGGCTCTTGCTGTCACCCATGCCGCGGAAAATCGAGCTCAAAACGTTATAGGCCGTGATGAACGGAATGCCGAGAAAGCAGATGGTGAGGTACCGGACAGTTCCGTCGACTGCCTCTGCGGGCGTGGACATGACGGCCGTGATGCGCCGCACGAGCAGCAGTAAAAGGACCGTCAGCAGGGCGGAGATCCCGCCGAAGAGCGTCACGGTATTGCCGACCGCCCGGGCGGCTCTTTTTTTGTCTCCTGCGCCGACGGCCTGCGCGATGGTGACGGTTGTGCCCATGGCAAGGCCGACGAGCATCACGGTGAGCATGTGCATGACCTGCGAGCCGATGGAGACGGCGGTCGTCGCCGCGACGGGCTCAAACTGGCCGACGATGAAAAGGTCCGCCATGCCGTAGAGCGTTTGCAGGAAGTAGGAAAGAAGATAGGGAAGGGAAAAGCGGACGACATTTTGAAAGACGCTGCCGCTCGTCAGATTCTGCTGCATGGCAAAGGCCTCCTTGGGAAATTCATTGCCCCTATCGTAAACTCTAAAGTAGTTGTAGAGTCAAGAGAAAAAATAAAAAATCCCGCCCGCGGAACGGACCGCAGGCGAGAGGTGCGGAGCATGATCAGACGGGGAACTTCTGAATCGTCGTGGAAAGCGTCTCGCACTCTTTGAGCTCCGCAAGCGCCTTCATGTGCGGCTGGGTCATGTGGACGGCCTGATGCGCGGCGGTTTCCCAGAGCTCAACGAGAAGTACCGTGTCGTCACTTTCACTCGAGAAGAAATAGTCGTATTGCAGGCAGCCGTCTTCTGCGAGGATTTTGCCGCGCAGACCCTGCGAAACGATCTGCCGGACAAATTCCCGGCCCCGGCCGGGCTTTGCCTGATAGGTGACGTGGATGAGAAGTTTCGGTTCCATAGCGCGCGCTCCTTTGCTGTTTTAAGTGTTAACCCTATTCTAGCACAAGGCGCGCCGGACGGCAATTGCGCAAACGGGCGATTTGTGTTAAGATAATGAAACGATGACAGGGGGGAATGGATATGAAACGGAGGTTACTCGCGCTGCTGCTTCTGCTGGCGCTGCTTCTGAGCCTCACGGCCTGCGGCGATGCGGTGCAGACGATCGATACCGTGCAGCAGGCTGCGCAGACGGTGCAGGAACTCGCAGACGCGCTCGACGATGCGCAAACGCAAGCGCCGGAGATGATCGCGGAAGAAGCGCAGTCTGACGAGACGGAGGACGAAGCGCCGGTTGAGGAGACCATGACCGAAGAGGCGGCCGCGCCGGAGGAGCATGCGGAACCGAACGCACAGGAGGCACAGACGCAGGAAGCGCCCGCCATCGAGGAAGACGGCACATACACAACAAAAGAAGACGTTGCGCTCTACATTCACATCTACGGCCACCTGCCGGATAACTTCATTGCCAAAAAGCAGGCGCAGGCGCTCGGCTGGGAGGGCGGCTCGCTCGAGCCCTACGCCCCCGGCAAGTGCATCGGCGGCAGCCGCTTCGGAAACTACGAGGGAACTCTCCCCGAGAAGGACGGCAGGACCTACACCGAGTGCGACATTGACACGCTGGGAGCGGAGAAGCGCGGGGGTAAGCGCATTGTTTTCTCCAACGACGGGCTCATCTATTACACGGAGGACCACTATGAGACGTTTGAGCTTCTCTACGGGGAGGACGGCTGATGGAGATCATTCTTGACGGCCGGACGATCGACAGCCGCGAGACGCTGCACCAGAGGCTTTTTGAGCTGCTGCACCTTCCGGCGTGGTACGGAAGGAATCTGGACGCGCTGCATGACTGCCTGACGGAGCTCCGCGAGCCCGTCGCCCTTCGTGTCATCCACGCGCACGCGCTCCGCGAAAGCCTGGGCGGCTACGCCTCAAACCTCGGTCATGTGCTGTATGATTGTGAGCGGGAAAATGAAAAGCTGACGGTTTTCTGGGAAGAATAAGAAGTGCGCGCCGCACAGCGGCGCGCACTTGCTGCATATTTCGGGAATTTCCCCGATTGGGCTCGTAGGGGTCGATGCGGGCATCGACCCCTACGCAGATCTCGAAGACCCTGCGAAAAATAAGCGCTAGTCCGCAAAGGGAATTTCCTGCCCGGCAATCTCGATGGCCTGCACGTCGGCGAGGGCGACGGGCGTTGAAAGGGCGGCTTCGAAGGTGTAGAGCCCCAGCTCGTCGCGCGTTTCGGAAAGGGACGCAGAGAAGAAGCAGGCGCTGTTTTCAAACAGAGCGGAAAGCGGCGTTTGCGTTCCGTCGGCAAATTCGAGCGCTGCATCCGCAAACAGCTCGTTCAGCGCGCCGTTCCAGCTTCTCCGATAGGCGACCTGCGCGTCCAGCTCCGTCGGATTTTCCGTGTCCTGCCCGAAGTAGCCCTTGACGAGCGTATCGAGTGCACCGTCTCCGCGCGCGTTCAGATACGAATCAAGCGTAGGCGCTTGCAGCGTGAGGCGGAGCGTGCCTGCGTCGAGCGCGAGCGTCTGCATGACAGCGGATGCTTCGAGGAAGGCAGAGGTAACAGAAAGCTCCGGCGCTTTCTGTAGGGCTTCGGAGGGCAAAACGGGAACCGTAACGGTGGCGAAGACCTCGCCTGCCGTTTCGTGGCCGTTTTCCTGCGAGTCAAAGCAGAGCTCGATGGTGACTTCGCCCGGCTCCAAAGCTTCATACGTATAGAGCTCCACGCGCAAAAGCGCCGTCTGAAGCGATTCGTCGTAGGTAAGCGCCTCCGCCCAGACGGAATATGGCTTCGCCCGGCAAGACCAGAGCGAAAGTCCGTAGGTGTCCATTGCCTCCTGATACGCGCGGTTCATCTCCGCCGTAACGTCCGGCACGTCTACATACGCAATCAGCCGCTTACCCGCGCAGAAGCTGCTGACAAGACGCGCGCCTGCATCCTGGGACGCGGCTTCATATTCCGTATATTCCGGGATTTTTTCCGGCTGCGTCACACCGAGATCGGCGCGGGAGATTTCCAGAAGCCCGAGCGCGCCCGCCACCGCCGCAAGGCTCAACAGCGCGGCAATGACGGCGGCCAGCAGCGGTCTTCCTGCGGAGCGGACGCGGCGGCGTGAGATTCCAAGCCTTTGCAGAACGAGCCGCTCGGTGCGCGCGCGGGTGGGCCGCTTCGCCTCGGGAAGCGGCAAAAGCTCCGGGTCTAATTCCAAATCGTCCAGAAGGTCGGTCAGTTTTACTCGCATAATAATTCCTCCTGTGAAAGTCGTTTTTTGAGCGCCGCCCGGCCGCGCGAGAGTCGGGTGCGCACCGCACCGGGGGTAAGGCGCATCGCCTCCGCAATCTCGGGTGCGGGCTGCAAATAGTAGTAATAGCGCAGGAAAATTTCCCGGTCGACAGGCTCCATCGAGAAAATGGCTTCTTTGACGCGCATTTGGCGCTCGCGGCGCAGAAGCTCTGCCTCCGGGGCCGTTCCTTCTTCATCCGGGAGCGTCAGCTCGTCAAGGTCTGCCTCCAACGGCTTCTGCTTCCGGAGAAAATCCTTTGCACGGTTCCTGGCCGCCGCGCCAAGATATGCCTGCAGCTTTCCGGGTGAGATGCTGCCCGCGCGGCGGAAGACGCTGTAAAACACATCGGCGGTCAGCTCCTCCGCGTCCTCCTCCCGGCAGGTCTTGCCCAGCACCGCGCGGATGATGGACGCGACATACCGGTTGTAGCGCCAAATGAGCCAGTGCAGCGCGGTGGGATCCTGCGCGCGCAGGCGGGACAATGCTTCTTCTTCGGATAGATCTCTCATATGTTCACCTCGGGTTCAAACTTGCACGTGCTGCCCTACAGGACGTATCGTACGGTCAAAGTGTTACAGTACATGAAAAACGCCCCGGACGGTTCCGGGGCGTTTGGACGTATCATGTGCGGTTCTGGCGGTACTGCGCGAGCAGGCGGTTGAGAAACGCGCCGTAGAAGACGATGCTCACGCAGACGTAAACCCAGAGCATGGTGAGGACCATGGTTGTGAGGCTGCCATAGAGCGCGAGTCCCTTTGCAAAGTGGTTGACGTAGACGGAAAACAGCGCAGAAAATAACAGCCACGCGCCCGCCGCAGCCAACGCCCCCGGAAGCACACGCGAGAGCTTTTGCTTTCGGTTCGGAAGGGCGAGATAGAGAAGAGAAAAAAGCGCCGTGAGCAGGAAAAACGAGTAAAGCTGCAAGTGCTCCAATAAAAAAGACAGCGTCCTTGCAAGCGGCAGCGCCCGCGCCGTGAAAACCGAGAGCAGCTTCCGGCCGAATACGTGCAGAAGAAGCGTTAGCACGAGCCCCAGCACAAACAGCAGCATGTAAAACAAACACAAAAGCCGCATATGGACATAGCTTCTCGTCTCCTTCACATCCAGCACCGCGCCGAGCCCCCGCGCCATGCCGTAAATGCCGTTGGAGGCCGACCACGCCGCCGTCACCGCACTTACAGAAATTACCGCCGCGCCGCTTTTCGGGTAAAGCTTCTGCAAAAAATCATCGAACAGCGGCAGCACTTCATCCGGCATGATGCGTGAGAGGATCTCGAGCAGGTCCTCAGGCCCGAAGACCGTGTATTGCAGGATCCCCAGAAGCAGCGTCAGCAGCGGCAGAAACGACAGCACGAGAAAGAACGCCGCGTTTCCGCCATAGACGGGAATCTGCGTGCGTTTGAGCGCGCGCAGCGCGCGCGAGGCAGGCTCCGGCAGGCGCATGGGAAAGGCCCTCCTGAAAAAGTTTTCGACAGAAAAGGAAATATATAGAAGGAAAATGACGGGTTATCTGGCGCTTGCCGGGTGTTTTCCTCTCATTTTCGAGAAACGCGGCGAAGCGTGTCAAACGGGCGCGAATACTTTTCGTTTCCAGTATACACGATCTGTGGTTCAATAGGAAGCAGGAGGGAATAAAAAATGACAATGAAAACAAAAAATCGATCGCTTGTGCAAAAAGTCTTCACCGAAACCTGTCGCGGCGCGCCGCTGGAGCTCAAGTACTACCGACTCTGGGAGGAAGCCCCGGAAGGCCCCACACGCTACGGCGCGGCCATCGAGGCTGTGTGCAATGGTGAAGCAACGCGCGCGGAGGTACTGGACGTGACGAGCCGGCAGGAAGAAATCGACCATCTTCTCTGGAAGCTTGCGCGCGGAACGGTGACGCCGGAGAGCCTGCGGGAGGTGATAGAGGATTCTCTGTAATTGCGCGGAATTTGCCGGGATTTGGGCGAAAAACCGGTAGACACGGCAGGGGTTGTTTGCTATAATCAAACTATATTTCGCCGCCGGGAGGAACATGCCATGAAGTGTCCGTATTGTGGATATCAGGAGAGCAAGGTCGTCGATTCGCGCCACTCGGAAGACGGGCAGAGCATCCGCAGAAGACGCGAGTGCCTGTCGTGCCAGAAGCGCTTTACCACCTATGAGACAGTCGAGTGTTTGCCCATCGTGGTCATCAAGCGCGACGGCGCGCGTCAGGCGTTTGACCGCAACAAGATTTTAAACGGCATGCTCCGCGCGTGTGAAAAGCGCCCGGTGGCGCTGGCGAAACTTGAGGCCGCAACGGACGCGATTGAGCAGATCATCCAAAACTCCCTTGACCGTGAGGTCTCTACGACGCAGATCGGTGAGCTCGTTATGGAGCGCCTCAAGCCTCTCGACGAGGTCGCCTACGTGCGCTTTGCCTCGGTCTACCGCCAGTTCAAGGACATCGACAGCTTCATGCGCGAACTCAATAAGCTGCTGGAGGAAAAATAAGCACACACGTTTCTCCGGAATGTTCGTAGGGGGCGATGCCCACATCGCCCCGTGAAAATGTTGCGAATTCGCCGGGGATTTCCGTATAAACGGTACGTTCCGCCGGGTCGATGTGGGCATCGCCCCCTACGCAAAACCGGGGGATTTTCGCGAATCCCGTACGGACGTGATGAAAAAATCCGAAAATCTGCGACGCCCGCCGGGGTTCCGGCGGGCTTTTGCGTTGTTCTCGCTACAGGATATTTTCTACGGTCGGCAGCTCCATTTCGCGCAGGTGGCGGACAGCGCTCATGAGCTCGGCACACCCGGCGAGAAAATCATCCCGGTCGGCTAAGACGGCGTACTGATTGAGCGCGGCGAAGCGGGAAATGACATCGTCGACTTCTTCATGACGCAGGGCGAGTCCGAAATAGCGCTCATACCGCTTCCAGTGCAGCGCCGCGTCCTGCATGGAGGCTCGGCAGGTTTCAAAATCATTTTGCTCCGCGGCAGTCTGCGCGCTTGACAAAAGGTCTAACGTTTTGCGGCAGATGTCTCTTACGTGGAGCATCGAAAACAGGCAGAACGCGAGCGCGAGCAGCAAAATGATGCAGGAAAGCAAAATATGACGCATACTCAGCCACGCTCCTTTCGGCAGAAGTAGAGCTTGCCGCCCGGCTCGCAGGACAGAAGATACACGTCCTTCGCGCGGCAGGCGTAGTCCCGCAGAACATCGTCCACCCACGCCCGGTTTTTCCCGAGCTTCGGGAGGTTTTCGGCCAGAATCTGCCCGTCGGAAATGACGGTCACGGGAAGGCTTGCGTCATCTACCTGCAACCCGGCGGCCTTGGCATTCGCGGGCTGAAACTTCGCGTAAGGAAGCACGCTCACCTGACCGCTCGTCTCTAAAATCGCATATTTGACGCTGGCAAGATCGGTAATACCCTCGATGCGCAGAAACTCCGTGAGCTCGTCCGGCGTGATGCGCGTCTTTTTGAGGTTCTCCTGCAAAAGTCTTCCGTTTTCCATCAGGATCACAGGCTTGCCGCAAAGAAGCCTTCGCGCGCCGACGCTGTGATAGACCAGAACGGACAGCAGCAGCTCCATCGACAAAACGACCAGAATCGGAATGAGCCCGGACAGAAGCGGGATCCCCGTCTCCTGCATCGGGACGGCCGCGAGGTTTGCCAGCAGCATCGTGACCACGAACTCCATCGGCTCCATCTCGCCCAGCTGGCGCTTTCCCATGAGGCGGATGACAACGATCAGGATGGTGTATAGGATAATCGTGCGGATGAATGAAATGAGCATAGCAAAATCCTCCTGACGGCAGTATCTGCCGCGGGCGGAAAAGTATGCATGGCGGGCACGCAATTTTTCTTCTAGGCTTTTGAACGAATGTGTGATATAATCAATCTATATGCGATAAAACGAAACGGAGGCGCGAGAGATGACGGAGCGATCGACGGAAGAGCTGGAATACAAGAGCGCGCACGCGCAGCCGGAGGAAAGAACGCCCTATACGCCGCGCCCGAAGAGCCATATCATTCTGGCGTGGGTGCTGCTGGCGATCGTGATCTTCGCGATCGGCGGCATGTGCTACTGGGAAATGTTCGGCAAGTTCTGACGGGAGGCGGCCATGCAGATTCTGGGCATCGACCCCGGCTACGCGACGACGGGCTTCGGCGTTCTGCAAACGGAGCGGGGGCAGCTGCATCTTCTGAACTACGGAACGATCACGACCCCGGCGGGACTGACGCTCTCGCGGCGGCTCGTGATGCTCTACGATGATATGATGGAGCTTTTAAAGACCGTGAAGCCCGACGCGGTGGCGGTCGAGGAGCTCTTCTGGGGGCACAACGTCACGACCGGTATCGGCGTGAGCCACGGCAGAGGCGTGATTCTGCTCGCGATCGAGAAATACGGCGCGCCGCTTTTTGAGTACACGCCCAATCAGGTCAAGCAGGCCGTCGTGGGCTATGGCGGCGCAGAAAAGCGGCAGGTCATGGACATGACGCGAAGGATTCTCAAAATGGAAAAGGTGGCGCGCCCGGATGACGCGGCGGACGCGATCGCCATCGCCCTGTGCCACGCGAGAAGCGCAACGAGTCTTCTCAGCCGCGTGCAGGGAACTTAGGGAGGCAGAGCCATGTTTTATTATCTGAACGGAACGATCACGGTTCTGGACACCAATCTCGCGGTCGTCGACTGCGGGGGCGTGGGCTATGCCTGCCATACGACAAACTATACGCTGTCCAAATTGCAGGTCGGAAAGCAGGCGAAGCTTTTTACCTACTGCAACATCAAAGAGGACGCGTTCGACATCTACGGCTTTTCTACGCGCGAGGAATTAAACTGCTTTGAAAGGCTTCTCGGCGTGGGGGGCGTGGGGCCGAAGGCGGCGCTTGCGATTTTGTCGGTCGTCACGCCTGACCAGTTCCTGCTCGCTGTTATGACGCAGGACGAAAAGACGCTCACGATGGCGCAGGGCGTGGGCAAAAAGATGGCGCAGCGGATTTTGCTGGAGCTTAAAGACAAGCTCGCGCCCGCGCAGCTCGAGCTTTCCGGCGCGCAGATGGAAAGCGCGGTGCCGGTTCGCGGCAGCAAGACGGCGGAGGCCACAGCGGCGCTTGCGAGCCTTGGATACAGCCAGCAGGAGATCGCCGCCGCGCTCAAGGGCGTGGACGTAAACGCGATGCGCGTCGAGGAGATCGTCCGGCAGGCGCTGCGCGCAATGGTCATGCAGTAAGGGGGAACGGCGATGAGCCTTGATTTTTCACAGGATTTTGAAGCGCCGATCGTAACGACGAGCCTGACCCCGCAGGACGACGGCGAGGTGAGCCTGCGCCCGAAAACGCTGGCAGATTACACCGGACAGGAAAAGGCGAAGGGAAACCTTTCGGTCTATATTGAGGCGGCCAGACGGCGCAATGAGCCCTTGGACCACGTGCTGCTCTACGGCCCGCCGGGACTTGGCAAGACGACGCTTGCGGGCGTGATTGCAAATGAGATGGGTTCCGGCATCCGCATCACCTCAGGCCCGGCCATCGAAAAGGCGGGCGATTTGGCGGCGTTACTGACGAACCTCGCGCCGGGCGATATTCTGTTCATCGACGAAATTCACCGGCTCAACCGCGCGGTCGAGGAAATTCTCTATCCCGCGATGGAGGACTACGCGATCGATATCATCATCGGAAAGGGGCCGTCTGCAAACTCCATCCGGCTCGATCTGCCGCGCTTTACCTTAATCGGCGCGACGACGCGCGCGGGGCAGCTCTCGAGTCCGCTTCGCGACCGCTTCGGCGTTCAGCTGCGGCTGGAATTATACACGAACGAGGAGCTGAGCCGGATCGTGACGCGCTCGGCGGCGCTTCTGGGCATTGAGATTGACCTGGCGGGCGCGATGGAAATTGCCTCGCGCTCGAGAGGCACGCCCCGTATTGCAAACCGGCTTTTGCGCCGCGTGCGTGATTTTGCGCAGGTCTACTATGACGGCGTCATCACCAAGGAAGCGGCGGACCACGCGCTCGGGAAGCTGGAGGTCGACCATCTGGGGCTCGACGCCATCGACCGGCGCATGCTCACGGCCATCATCCGCAATTACGGCGGAGGCCCGGTCGGTCTTGAAACGCTCGCGGCGACCATCGGCGAGGAGGCCGTGACGCTCGAGGACGTGTATGAGCCGTATTTGATGCAAATCGGGTTTTTGACGCGCACGCCGAGAGGCCGCTGCGTGACGCAGCTCGCGTATGAGCATCTGCATCTGCCCGCGCCGCAGAGCGCGCAGGGTGAGCAGCTTAGTTTTTGAGTAAGAAGGGTATTTCGTATGGGAAAGCTATTTGGAACCGACGGCATTCGAGGCGTTGCGAACGAGACGCTGACGTGCCAGCTTGCATACCGGGTCGGTCAGGCGGCAGCCATCAGCTTGGGAAGCTTTGATGGAAAACGCCCGAAGGTCGTCATCGGCAAGGACACACGGATTTCTTCTGATATGCTGGAGGCGGCGCTTCTCGCGGGTCTTACGGCCAGCGGCTGCGACGCGGTAAAGCTCGGTGTGATCCCGACCCCGGCGGTGGCATACTTAACGGTGCGCGAGCACGCGGACGCGGGCATTGTGATCTCCGCGTCGCACAATCCCTTTGAGCACAACGGGATCAAAATGTTCTCCTCGCGCGGCTTTAAGCTCAGTGACGAGTTGGAGGCAAACATCGAATCGCTCATTTTACAAGAAGGCAAGCTTCCGACCAAGACGCACGGCGAGATCGGAAGAATTACCGATGGCGCGGGGCTTATGGACGCGTATCTTGACCATCTGGCCTCGACGGTGGACGGCCTCAAGCCCATTAAGGTCGTCTTCGACTGCGCCAACGGCGCGGCCAGCGCGACGGCCCGGAAGCTGTTCTCCCGTTTCCCGTTGGAGGCGACGTATTTAAGCGCAGACCCTGACGGCGTGAACATCAACAATGGCTGCGGCTCAACGCATCTTGGAAAGCTCGCAAAAGCCGTTGTAGACGGCGGATACGATCTTGGCCTTGCGTTTGACGGCGATGCCGACCGGTGTCTGGCCGTTGACGAGAAGGGCAAGGAGATTGACGGCGACCAGATCATGGCCGTCTGCGCAGAGTATTTGACCGCACAGGGAAAGCTCCGGTCCGAGGGCTTTGTGGCGACGGTGATGTCGAACCTCGGCCTTCATAAATTCTGCGAGGAAAATCACCTGAAGCTTCTGTGCGCGGCGGTCGGCGACCGGAACGTGCTCGAGCTCATGCAGAAAGAGCACATGGTGCTCGGCGGCGAGCAGTCGGGGCACATCATCTTCTTAGAGCACATGACGACCGGCGACGGTCAGCTTGCGGCGCTGCAATTTTTGTCGATCCTGGGACAAAGCGGCAAGAAGGCCAGCGAGCTGGCGGGCCAGATCACCCACTATCCGCAGCTGCTGCAAAATGTAAAGGTTGGCTCCAACGAGGAGAAGACCGCAATTCTGAACAGCGCCGAGCTGTCTATGATTGTCGCGCGCGAGGAGGAAAGACTTGCGGGTCACGGACGGATCTTATTGCGCGCGTCGGGCACGGAGCCGCTCATTCGTGTCATGGCCGAGGCAGATACACAAGATCTTGCGGAATCGGTTGTAAAAACGCTGGTGCAAGCCGTCGAAAACATACAAAAAATTCTAAATAAATAAAAAGAGTTTTATTTACTATTGACAAATGGAAAAAGCTTGCATATAATATAAAGGTAGGACGGTGGCCGGAGCCGAGTCCAGTGTCATAAAATTCCGGTACACAGCCTTGTTGCTTCTTTCGGATATTCTTTGTACCCTCTCTTCGTGTACAGACCCCAGGAGAACACACGGCAAATCTCAGCGCATCCAGCTTCTTGCTGATGGCATATAACGTCCCGGTTTTTGGGGCAAATCATTTTCGCTAAAAAAGAGAGGTAACATCAAAATGTACGAAGACAAAACTTTGGTCTGTAAAGAATGTGGCAAGGAATTCGTTTTCACCGCCGGTGAGCAGGAATTCTATGCGGAAAGAGGCTTCCAGAACGAGCCCCAGCGCTGCAAGGCTTGCCGCGATGCCCGCAAGACCGCGACCCGTGGCCCCAGAGAGTACTTCACCGCGACCTGCGCTGCCTGCGGCGGCGAAGCTCGTGTTCCCTTTGAGCCGAAGTCTGATCGTCCCGTCTACTGCAGCGACTGCTTCGCTCGCATGAAGGCTCAGGGCTAATTTCTTAGTCAGCATACTGAAAAGCGGAAGGTGAAACCTTCCGCTTTTTTGTATAAGGATATCGCCCCTGTACTGCGGTACAGAGGCGATATTTTGCTATCTTTCTTCTCGGAAGTAGGCAAGACCCAGCGACTGGGGCGGCTGATCCTCGCGCTTTTTGCGCAGCGAGACGATGATCAGGACGACCAGCGTGACCACGTACGGAAGCATCTTATAGAGCTCCTTGATGGCAAGGTTCGTGCCGGTGGGGATGAAGATGTAGAGGATGTAGCAGCCGCCAAAGAGGATGGAGGCGAGCACGCTTACATTCGGGCGCCAGATCGTGAAGATGACGAGGGCGATGGCCAGCCAGCCGCGGTCGCCGAACGCATTATTCGACCACACGCCGCAGGCATAGTCCATGACGTAGTACAATCCGCCGAGACCCGCGATCATGCTGCCGACGCAGGTTGCGAGGTATTTATACTTCGTGACATTGATACCGGCCGCGTCCGCAGTCGCGGCGCTCTCGCCGACGGCGCGCAGATGAAGACCGGCGCGCGTGTGCTTGAGGAAGTAGGAAGCGAGAAGCGCAATGACGATCGCAAGATAAGCCAGGAAGCCGTAGGACAGGAAGACCTGACCGAACCAGCCGGTCGTCTCGGCGATGGGAAGAGACTTACTGAAATAGGCGCTGGTTGCGGAGAGCGCGATGGACGGGACCTCACTGCCGGAGAGCTTGATGAGAGAGCCACCGAAGAAGTTGCCGACGCCGACGCCGAACGTGGTCAGCGCCAGGCCCGTGACGTTCTGGTTCGCGCGGAGCGTGACCGTCAGCAGGCAGTAAATCAGGCCCATGAGAAGCGAGCCTGCCAGCGAGCAGAGCATCGGAATACCGATGGCGGCCAGCGCGCTCATTTCGGCTGCGGGAACGGCCTGCTCATAGAAGAAGGCTCCAATAACGCCGCAGATACCGCCGACATACATCACGCCCGGAATGCCGAGGTTCAGGTTGCCGGATTTTTCGGTGAGGATCTCACCGGTGCTGCCGTAGAGAAGGGGAATGCCCTGCATGACGGCGCGCGGAAGGAACGAAGCAAAATCAAACATCTCTTACGCCTCCTTTTTGCTCGTGCGCAGACTGACCTTATAGGTGAGGAAGAACTCACTGCCGATGATGAAGAACAGGATGATACCGGTCAGAATGTCGGCGAAGGAATGGTTGAGGGAGAACACGCTGGAAATTTCGCTCGCGCCTCGGCTGAGGACGACGAGAAGCAGGCTCGTGAAGACCATGACGATGGGGTTGAACTTCGCCAGCCACGAGACCATGACGGCCGTGAAGCCGCGTCCGCCGACGATGGTGGTGGTGAGGGTATGGTCGGTGCCTGCCGTTAAAAGCAAGCCCATCAGGCCGCAGACCGCGCCGGAGAGCACCATGGTGCGAATGATGACGCGCTCGACCTTGATGCCCGCGTAGCTCGCGGTGCGCTGGCTCTCGCCGACGACGGCGATCTCATAGCCGTGTTTGCTGTAGGTGAGGTAGATGTACATGAGGATGGTCATGATCGCAACGACCAGAATGGTCAGCAGGTACTGCTTGCCGCCGATGACGGGGAGCCAGCCGGCCTCGGAATTCTGGTTGATGATGCCGATCTTGCCCGCGCCCTTCGGAACTTCCCAGATGATGATGAAGAACGCGGCGAGCTGGGTCGCGATGTAGTTCATCATGAGGGTGAAAAGCGTCTCGTTGGTGTTCCACTTCGCCTTGAAGAACGACGGAAGGAAGCCCCACAGAGCGCCCGCTGCCAGAGCTGCGGCGAGCATGACGAGAATCAGAACGCCGCTCGGGAGCTTGTCGCCGAGGCAGATCATACATGCCGCGGTCGCAAGACAGCCAATGAGCACCTGACCTTCTGCGCCGATGTTCCAGAAGCGCATTTTAAACGCCGGTGTGACGGCGAGGGAAATGCCGAGCAGAACGGCGAGGTTCTGGAACGTGACCCACGATTTTCTCGCGGTGCCGAACGCGCCGTAGAAAATGGTGCCGTAGATACTGATGGGGTTTTCGCCCGTGAGGAGCATCGTGACGAGCGCGCAGACGATGAGCGCCAGAAGGATCGCGCCGCCGCGGATGAGCACGCGCTGGTACCAGGGGAGCGCGTCGCGCTTGGAGATATGGAAGAGGGACTGTTTATGCATCGACTTTTCCTCCTCTCACGAGGGTCATGAGGCTGCCGATCTGACGCTTGTCTGTGGTTCTCGCGTCGACCACGCCGGAGACCTGGCCGCCGCACAGAACGACGATCCGGTCGCACAGCTCGAGCAGAACGTCGAGGTCCTCACCGACATACACAACGGCGACGCCGCGCATTTTCTGCTCGGTCAGCAGATTATAGATGGTGTAGGACGTGTTGATATCGAGGCCGCGCACGGCGTAGGCGGTCATCAGAACGGCAGGGGACTGCGCGATCTCACGGCCGACCAGAACCTTCTGCACGTTGCCGCCGGACATGCGCCGGACGGGGAAGTTCGTGCTGGGTGTGACGACGCCGAGCTCGTTCCAGATGCGGTTTGCAAGCGCCTCGGGGTCCTTGCGGTTTAAGAAGATGCTTGCGCCCTTGCGCCAGGAGCGGAGCATCATGTTGCCCGTCATGCCCATCGAGCCGACCAGACCCATACCCAGACGATCTTCGGGGACGAACGACATGGCGATACCGTTTTTGCGGATGTTCATGGGGTCGAGGCCCACAAGCTGCTTGGGCTTGTCCGCGCCGGGAGCGTAATACTGGATGGAGCCTTCGGCCACGGGGTAAAGGCCCGCGATGGACTCAAGAAGCTCTCTTTGGCCGCTGCCCGCGATGCCCGCGATGCCGAGGACTTCGCCAGCGTTGATGGTGAACGACACGTCGTCAAGGCGCTTGACGCCAAGCTCATCGTAGGCGGTGAGGCCTTCGATGACAAGCCGCGGCTCCACGTTCACAGGCTCCGGACGGTCGATGTTCAGCGCGACCGCGTGGCCGACCATCATGTCGGTCAGAGACTGCTGGTTCGCGTCCTTCGTGAGAACGTCACCGATGTACTCGCCTTTTCTCAGAACCGCAACGCGGTCGGAGACGTCGAGCACCTCATGGAGCTTGTGGGTGATGATGATGAGCGACTTGCCGTCGGATTTCATGTTGCGCATGATCTGGAAGAGCTTGTCGGTCTCCTGCGGGGTCAGAACCGCGGTCGGCTCGTCGAGAATCAGAATATCCGCACCGCGATAGAGTACCTTGACGATCTCGACCGTCTGCTTCTGCGAGACGGACATGTCGTAAATTTTCTGGTTGGGGTCAATGTCGAAGCCGTATTTGTCGCAGATCTCCTTGACTTTACGGGTCGCCTCGGGAATGTTCATCCGGCCGGGCTCGTCCAGACCGAGAATGATGTTTTCCGTGGCGGTGAAGACATCGACGAGCTTGAAGTGCTGGTGGATCATGCCGATGCCGTGAGCAAAGGCATCTTTCGGAGAGCCGATCGTAACCGGTTCACCGTGAATGTAGATTTGCCCCTCATCGGGGAAGTAGATGCCGGAGAGCATGTTCATCAGCGTCGTTTTGCCGCTGCCGTTTTCGCCGAGCAAAGACAGGATCTCGCCCTCGTGCAGCTCCAGGTTCACGGCGTTGTTGGCCGTCACCTTTCCAAACCGCTTTGTAATATTCTCCATCCTAACTGCGCATTCAGATCCCAAGGCGGTCACCCTTTCTTTGTGGGAGGAAAGTCGTCTCCCGATTTTTGTAAGTACACATGTATTCTACCATACCGGAATGCAAAAGTAAATAATATGACCAAAAATTTTTTTAAGTTCATCAAAAAATTTGTTATGTTTCCATAATGGAAATCGGGCTGCCTTTCGGCAGCCCGATCTGGATTGCAAGAAGTTTTAGAATGCGGTGTCGAGCAGCGTGATGCCGTCGATGTTCAGCTGGAAGTACGGAGCCGAACGGAAGGTGGACTCTGCGAAGTAGCCGTCAACGATCGCCTCGGTGTCGGGCGTGTAGTCGGCGTCGGTGTCAACGTCAGCCATGGAAGAGGTGAGCTGCTGGCCGTCAACGGTGAAGGTGGTCACGTCGTAGACATGGCGCGTACCAGCCTCGAGCTCGGCCTTGGCAGCCTCAACGGCTTCCGCAGTGCCGGCAGCGACGACGTTCTCGTTGAGCTCGGTCAGGACGACGGAGCCGGTAGCAAGCGTGCCGGTCCAGTCAGCGTCGATTGCTTCGCCGTTCATTGCAGCGGAGATCGCGTACTTGTAGTACGGAGCCCAGTCGATACGGGAAGAAACGAGGTAGGTGTTCGGGCAGGCAGCCATGGTCGAGCCGTTGTAGGAAACGTCGGGGACACCGGCGGTCTCGCAGGCGGTCGGAGCGCCCATGGAGTCAGCATGCTGGCTGATGAGCTTGCAGCCGTTGTTGATGAGCTTCTGCGCGCCTTCCTTTTCAGCGGTCTCGTCGTACCAGCTGCCGGTGAAGGTGACTTCCATCGTCACGGTCGGGCAGACGGAGCGGGCGCCCAGGAAGAAGGAAGTGTAACCGGAGATAACCTCGGCGTAGGTGAAAGCGCCGACGTAGCCGATCTTGGCCTCTTCCGCGGTGAATTCGCCAGCTTCGATCATCTCGTTGAGCTTCATGCCTGCAACGATACCGGCGAGGTAGCGGCCTTCATAGATGGAAGCGAAGGCGTTGTGGTAGTTGGCAAGGTTCTCGGTGTGCGCCTTCGTGCCGGTGGAGTGGCAGAACTGGACGTCCGGGAATTCCTTGGCAGCCTGGATCATGTAGTCCTCATGGCCGAAGGAGTCGGCGAAGACGATGTTGCAGCCAGCGTCAGCCAGATCGGCAGCAGCGTCGTAGCATTCCTGACCTTCAGGAACGTTCGTCTTGATGACGTACTCTACGCCAAGAGCCTCGGCGGCTTCCTTTGCACCGTTGATGAAGTTCAGGTCGTAGGTGGAGTTTTCATCATGGAGCATGATGAAGCCAACCTTGAAGTCAGCGGGAGCGGCCGTCTCGGCGGCGGGCTCTTCGGTAGCCTCCTCGGTCTTTTCTTCGGTTGCGGTTTCGGTGGCTGCGGTTTCGGTCTTGGTTTCCTCAGCGGGAGCGTCGGTCTTAGCCGCACAGGCTACCAGCGCAAAAACCATAACCAGCGCCAGAAGCAGGGCAATGATCTTTTTCATTTCAGCGATTCCTCCTAAATATTTTGTGGATGCACTGACATGCACGCGAATCAGAAAAACTTTTTGCGTGCCGGTCAAGTGCCTTCATTTTACACGATTTATGCAAAGAATGCAATCCCTTTTCAAAAAAATATTTAGCTTTTGTATGGTTTTACGGGAATTCGGCCATGCTGACCTAACAAATTTTTAGATTTTTCGGGCTTTTGTAAATCATGCACGCAAACAGCCTGTTCAAATTGTCTAAGATGCCACTTCCGAATTCGGCGACGCTGTACGCCTTTCACAACGAACCTAAAAGATTTTTAGCTTTTTGAGCGGCCTGTCCTTTTGCGCAAGCAAAGGGGGCGGAATTCGTGAAGTTTGACGAAAGGCCGGCGTGGAAAACGGGCCGGAAACATGATATGATAGATTGACAACAGAAAACCTGTCCGTGCACGCCAATGTGCTGCACGGCTTTGGAAAGAGGGAGTATTCATGCACGAACCGTTCTTCCTGCGCGGGACGCTTTTATACAGCAGCAGCCCGGATACCATTGAAATATTGGACGATGGCTGGCTTCTTTGCCGAAACGGCAAGGCGGCGGGTGTGTTCCGGCAGAAGCCCGAGCGGTTCAAGAATCTGGACGTGCTCGACTATTCGGGAAAGCTCATCATTCCCGGCATGACGGATCTTCATCTGCACGCGCCGCAGTTTTCCTTCCGCGGCCTGGGCATGGATTTAGAGCTCCTCGATTGGCTCAACACCTACACCTTCCCCGAGGAAGCGAAATACGAGGACCTTTCCTATGCCGAAACGGCCTATGAGAGCTTTGTGACGCGGCTTACGCGCAGCACGACCACGCGCGCGTGCATTTTTGCCACGCTCCACGTTCCTGCGACGCTGCTTCTTATGCAGAAACTAGAGGACGCGGGCCTCGATACCTATGTCGGCAAGGTCAACATGAACCGCAACTGCCCGGCCTACCTTCGCGAGATTTCGACGAATCAGGCCATCCGGGACACAGAGAGCTGGGTCTTGCAGTCGCGCGAGCGCTTTGTGCGCACGAAGCCGATTTTAACGCCTCGCTTTATTCCGTCGTGTACGGATGATCTCATGTATGCCCTTTCCCGCCTGCGCGCAAAATACGACCTTCCCGTGCAGAGCCATTTGTCTGAAAACCTCGGTGAGATCGACTGGGTGAGAGAGCTCTGCCCAAGGTCCAAATTCTACGGCGACGCGTACGACCAGTTCGGTATGTTCGGGGGAGGCTACCCCTGTATCATGGCGCACTGCGTGCACTCGAGCGAGGCCGAGCAGGAGCTGATGCTGAAACGCGGCGTTTACATCGCGCACTCGCCGGAATCGAACATGAACCTTGCCTCCGGCGTTGCGCCAGTCAATCAGTTCATTGACCGGGGGCTTCATGTGGGTCTGGCCACGGACGTTGCGGGCGGCAGCCATGAGAGCATGCTCAAGGCGATGATGCACGCTATTCAGGCCTCAAAGCTTCGGTGGAGGCTTCTCGATCAGAACGTGAAGCCACTCAGCTTCGAGCGCGCGTTCTATCTTGCCACGATGGGCGGCGGCCAGTTCTTCGGCAAGGTCGGATCGTTTTTGGACGGGTACGAGCTCGACGCGGTCGTACTGGATGATGAGAGCCTCGAGCACCCGCAGCTGCTTTCCCCGCGCGCAAGGCTTGAACGTATGGTCTATCTCGCCGACGAGCGGAACATCTGCGCGAAGTTCGTCTCCGGCCGGAAAATTTTATAACGGCAAATCGATCCCCGGGCGGCTGTCCGGGGATTTTTACCGGTTTTTTACGAGTTTTGCGTTGGAATTTGGGCGCTTGGTTACTTGTATGGTGTTCGGTTGCGTGGTATAATATTGCATCAGAAATAAGGCGCGAAGACAAAACGTGCGCCGGAGAGACAGAGGAACAGGCGATGAAGGTAGCGGATATTCACGCGCATATCTTCCCGGAGAAGCTGGCCGATAAGGCGCCGGCCTCCATCAGCGCGTTTTACGGCGGCATGGATGTTGCCTGCCACCCGGCGACGGCGGAGAATCTGGTAAAATTCGAGCACGAGGCCGGGATCACGCGCTTTGTCATGAGCAATTCCGCGACAAGCGCGCATCAGGTGCGCAGCATCAATGACTTTTTGCCGCAGGCGGCAAAGGACGTGCCGGGTGCGATCGCGTTCGGGTCGATTTTTCCCGGTATGGATGGTGCGGAGGAGGAACTCGAGCGGGCAAAGGCGCTCGGGATCCGGGGCCTCAAGGTGCATCCGGATTTTCAGAAGGTGCCCATCGACGAGCCGTGCGGTGTGCCGGTCTACCGGAAAGCGGCCGAGCTGGGACTCCCGGTGCTCTTTCATATGGGGGACAACCGGTACGATTACTCGACGCCCGAGCGGCTTTTGAATTTGCTCCGGCAGGTTCCCGACCTGCAGGTCATCGCCGCGCACTTTGGCGGCTGGCTCGCGTGGGAGCATTCGTATGAATGCCCGCTGCCAAGCTGTGTATTGTATGACACGTCGAGCACGCTTCCGATGATCCCGCGCGAGATGGTGCTGCGGATGCTGGAGAAATTCGGACCTGAGCGGTTCCTGTTCGGAACGGATTTTCCGATGTGGTCTCCCAAGGAGGAGCTGGCGCGGTTTCTGGCGCTGGGACTGGGAGACGATGTGAACGAGAAAATTTTGTATGGAAACTTTATGAAGCTGTTTGATCTGCATGACGCGGAGGAAACGGCGGAGGGAGGATAAGATGTATCAGATCGGTGTGGATATCGGCGGAACCAATATTAAAGTAGGCCTTGTGAATGAGACCATGGAGCTGGTGCAGACGTGCAGCGTCCGCTTCCCGCACGACGGCGCGCGCAGTGTGGTCAAGACGATCGAAGAAGCGGTCGACTTTTTGCTGCGGCAGCAGGCGATTGCGCGGAAGGACGTAGAGAGCGTCGGCATTGTCGTTCCCGGCAGCATCGACCAGAAGGGCGAGCGCGTGATCGATGCGTATAATCTGGGCTTCCACGATGTGCCCCTGAAAGCGCTTGCGCAGGAGGCATTCGGGGAGATTCCTGTGTATCTTGCCAATGACGCGAACGGCGCGGCGCTGGCTGAGCTCTACGCGGGCGCGTTCCGCGGCTGCAAGACGGCGGTTCTGTTCACGCTCGGCACGGGGCTTGGCGGCGGCATCATTTTAGGCGGCCACATGTTCAACGGCGGCATGAACCAGGGCGTGGAGCTCGGGCACATGTACCTTGTAAACGGCGGTGAGCACTGTACCTGCGGCAACGACGGCTGCATGGAGGCCTACTGCGCGGCGAGCGCTCTGGCACGCGACGGAAAACGGGCCATGGAGCAGCACCCCGAGAGCCTCATCGCTGCGCGTGCGGGCGGGAGCCCGGAGAATGTAGATGCAAAGCTCGTCATCGACTGCGCAAAAGAAGGCGACGAAGCGGCAAAGGCCGTGTTTGACCAATATATCGACAGCCTGTCTTCCGCCTGCGCCTCTATTTATAATCTGCTTGACCCGGAGGTTATTGCCATCGGCGGCGGCGTATGCGGCGCGGGAGAATTCCTTTTTGCCCCGCTGCGCGAAAAGACGACGGGCAAATGCTTCTATAAGACGCACGGAAAGCTCGTCCCGGCAGAGCTCGGCAACGACGCCGGCATGATCGGCGCGGCCATGCTCCACAAGGATGCACAGTAACGCTTCTTTGATATTGTTGAAAACCTGAAACCTGAGTTTGGAGGGAATAACTATGGTAAAAATTGATTTGAGCGGCGCGAAGGAATTTACGCCCGAAGTGTCGAACGAACAGAAGGCGCTGGATGCGATCCGGAAGCTGAAGGACGGCTCCGGCGCGGGCAGCGATTTCATCGGCTGGGTCGACCTGCCGGTAAGCTACGACAAGGACGAGTTCGCCCGTATCCAGAAGGCGGCGAAGAAAATCCAGTCGGACTCCAAAGCCCTCGTCGTCATCGGCATCGGCGGCAGCTACCTGGGCGCGCGCGCGGTCATTGAGCTTCTCAAGAGCCCGAACTATAACATGCTCCAGAAGTCGACCCCGGACATTTATTTTGCCGGAAACGGCATTTCGTCCGACGCGCTGACGGAGATCATCGCCATGATCGGCGAACGCGATTTCTCCGTGAACGTCATCTCGAAGTCCGGCACGACGACCGAGCCTGCGATCGCGTTCCGTATTTTCAAAGAGCTGCTCGAAAAGAAGTATGGCAAAGAGGGCGCGCGCGAGCGGATTTACGCCACGACCGACAAGGCAAAGGGCGCACTCAAGACGCTTGCAACCAAAGAAGGCTATGAGACCTTCGTCGTGCCCGACGATGTGGGCGGACGGTACTCGGTTCTGACGGCAGTCGGCCTGCTTCCCATCGCGGTCAGCGGCATTGACATCGAAAAGCTCATGCAGGGTGCGGCTAAGGAGCGCGAGGAAGCACTGGCAAAAGGCATCGAAAGCGCCGAGGCGCAGTATGCGATGAGCCGCCAGAAGCTTTCCGACGCGGGAAAGCATGTGGAAATTTTAGCTGCCTACGAGCCCTCGTTCCGGTTCATGGCCGAGTGGTGGAAGCAGCTCTACGGCGAGTCTGAGGGCAAGGACCAGACCGGCATTTTCCCGGCCTCCGTCGACCTCACGCCCGACCTTCACTCCATGGGGCAGTATATGCAGGAGGGCCGCCGCGTCTTGCAGGAGACGGTCGTCTTCTTCGACAAGGCCAGAACGTCGCTTGCTGTTCCGCTTGATGCGGAAAACCTCGACGGTCTCAATTATCTGGCTGGCCGCGAGATGAGCTATATCAACGAGAAGGCCATGCAGGCGACCAAGGCCGCGCACATCTCCGGCGGCGTGCCGGTAACAGAGATCCGTCTGTCGGAAATCAGCGAAGAGACCGTCGGCGCGCTCATCTACTTCTTCGAGTATGCCTGCGGTGTGTCCGGCTATATCTCCGGCGTGAATCCCTTCAACCAGCCCGGTGTGGAGGCGTATAAGAAAAATATGTTCCGCCTTCTCGGCAAGCCCGGCTACGAGGCGTAAGCCCCTACGGGATTTTTGAAAGTTTCCGAGGTTTGCGTAGGGGACGATGCCTACATCGTCCCGGCAGAATGCACTGATTTTACGGAAATCCCCGGCGAATTCGAGCGTGCCATCGGGTCGATGTGGGCATCGACCCCTACGAACCTCCCGGAAGGGGTCGAACATCCCGGAAAATTGCATAAAAATCACCGGCTCGGCTGTTTTGGCAGTCGAGCCGGTTTTCTAGTTCCGGGAGGGGAGATAGTCCAGAAAGCAGCGGACGGCAAGCGGCGTGGGCGCGTCTTTGCGCAGCGCAAGACCGAGCGTCCGGCTGGCCGGAACGCCGAGCGGGCGGATGGCGATTTTGTAGGGAATCCGGCGCAGGATCAGTCCCCGGAGGATACTGAGCCCGAGCCCGCTTTCGACCATCGACATGACCGCGTAATCGTCCACCGTGTGAAGCTGCACGTGCGGCTGGAGCTTGTGGCGCTGTAAATTGCCCAAGAAGAAAGGAACTCCCGCTTACGAGCGTAAGCGGGAGTTTTGCGGTGTTACAGTGCAATGGGGCGCTCAAATGGTACGCTCCAGAGCCTTGTACAAGTAAGAGCTTCTGAATCAAATCCTCCAAATTTGGAACTTTTTCACTGATTTTTCTCATTCGCATGATCGTCCTCCAAATTTGCAGACCTTTGTCCCTAAAGGTCTAATTTGGGAAAAACCGCAAGCATCGGACTCGATATTCTGAACTTTTTGAGAAATAAAAAAGAGAAATCCAAGCAAAACGCTCGGATTTCTCAACTTTGGAGGTGCTGCCCAGATTTGAACTGGGGAATGAAGGTTTTGCAGACCTTTGCCTTACCACTTGGCCACAGCACCGAATATGAAAAAAGGAATGCGATGAGGCATTCCTATTTTATTTGGAGCGGGTGACGAGGCTCGAACTCGCTACCTCCACCTTGGCAAGGTGGCGCTCTACCGGATGAGCTACACCCGCATAATGGTGCCTCCGGTCGGAGTTGAACCAACGACACGCGGATTTTCAGTCCGCTGCTCTACCTACTGAGCTACAGAGGCATGTTGAGGCGAGATAAACTCGCCTCATCATACATTATGGCGACCCGGAACAGACTCGAACTGTCGACCTCCAGCGTGACAGGCTGGCGTGCTAACCGACTGCACCACCGGGCCAGATAAATGGTGGGAACAACAGGGCTCGAACCTGTGACCCCATGCTTGTAAGGCATGTGCTCTCCCAGCTGAGCTATGCTCCCAAACAGCGCCGCCCTTGGCTCTTCACCTCAGCGACGTGGTTTATTATACACAGAAACCCCTTTTTTGTCAAGCATTTTTTCCGTTTTTTTCTATGGAATTTTGCTTAGGGGCAATCACCGTTTCCCACCATTTTTCCGTCGAATATCAAATTTTTTCCAACAGTTTTCCAATATCCTCCGGCGTGAAGCTGTAAACCGCGTCACAGAACTGGCACTCTACCGGGAAGGTCTTGCCCTCCTGCCGGATCTCCTCCAATTCCTTCCTGCCAAGGCTTATCAGGGCGCGCTCTACCCGCTCACGGGTACAGTAGCACTTGTACGTCACCTCGGTGGTTTCCAGAAACGCCACGCCGAGACTTCCGCAGACCTCCCCCAGAATGTCCTCCGGGGTCATGCCCGCTTCCAGCATGGGCGTCACCGCCCCAGCCCGGGAAATGCCTTTTTCCAGCGTGTCGATCACTTCGTCCGGTGCGCCGGGCAGCAGCTGCAGCAGATAACCACCTGCCACCTTTACGCTCTGGTCGCGGTCAACCAGCACGCCAAGGGCGCAGGCCGTGGGCGTCTGCTCGCTTTGGGCGAAATAGGCGGTCACGTCGTCCCCGATCTCGCCGGAGACCAGCTGGGTCGAGCCGATATACGGCTCCTTCATTTGCAGGTCGCGGATGACCGTCAGCGTGCCGTCAGTGCCGACGGTCGCGCCCACGTCCAGCTTTCCCGGGTATTTCTCCACCAGCGGCACCCGCGGCTCGGTGACGCAGCCCCGGACATTGCCCACGGAATCGGACACCACGGTGATGGTGCCGATGGGGCCGCCGCCCCGCACCTGCAGCGTCATGGAGCCGTCCTCCACCTTCTGCATGTTGCCCATCATGGAAGCCGCCGTCAGGCAGCGTCCAAAGGCCGCAGTGGCGTTGGGAGTCGTTTTCTGAATCTGGGCACCCCGGCGCACAAGCTCCGTGGAGCGGATGGCCACGGCCTTCACAAAGCCGTCCATGCTCATGCCCCGGACTAAGTAATCCTTCATTTTATTTTTCCCTTTCTTGCCTTAAAATATACCCTCTGCTCCCCTGCCCCCGGCGCTTCAAAACGGCGGTCGGCGTAGACCGCGATATGGGTAAAGCCCGCAGCTTTTAAGTAGGCCGTCAGCTGCTCCTGAGAATAGGCATACTCCCTGTGTTCTTCAAAGGAGCGAATCCACGTTTCCCCCCTGCGCTGGAACAAATCCATGCCGTAGGAGCAGATATTGCTTTCTTCGTCAAATTCGCCCCGCCATACGCAGTAGACATCATCGTCCTCGTCCAGAAACACCTGACCGTCCATGGCGCGGAGCTTTTCCGGGGTGTTCACGTCGAAAATGAATATCCCGCCGGGGTTCAGTGCCTTCCAGACCCGCCGGATGGCCTCTTTGCAGTCCCCCGGGTTCGTGATATAGTCGAGGCTGTCCAGCGCGCAGACGGCGAGGTCGACGCCTCTGGGAAGGCACAGCCTTTGCAGGCTCTGGCGGACGAAGCGGGGCGGGTTTGGCAGGTCTGCGCATTTTTGCTGGGCGGCGGTGAGCATTTCCTCGGACATATCCACGCCAATAACGGAAAGTCCCTTCCCGGCAAGGATTGCCGACACCGAACCGGTGCCGCAGGCAAGATCGACTGCCGTCCGGGGCTTTAACCCCTCTTTTTTCAAAATTTCCTCATAAAAGGTCACTATTGCCCCATAGTCCACATCGTTGGTCAGGCGGTCGTAGCTCGCCGCCAGCGCTTCATAGGCACCCATAGCTTTCCTCCCCGCTACAGCAAACATCCCGTCCCGAAAGGGACGGGATGCGGTACATTATCCCAATTTTATCAGCGCTTGAAAATGCTGAAAATCTCGTCGATGTCGCTCATGTCCGCCGGCTTGGTGGGCTGCTTGGAAGCGGCCACGGGGGTATCAATGTCGTCGGGGACAAAGCTGGGCTTGCTGGGGCGGGCGGTCTTGTCCGCACCGGCGCTGGGGGCGAAGCTCTCGGGCTTCATCTCGAAGCCGGTGGCGATTACGGTCACGCGCATTTCATCCTGAAATTCGTCGGAAATGGTGGCGCCGAAGATGATGTTGGCGTCGGGGTTGGCAGCTTCCTGCACGATCCCGGCAGCGGTCTCCACGTCGTCCAAAGTCATCTCGTTGGAGCCGGTGACGTTCACCAGCACGCCGGTGGCGCCATTGATGGAGGTCTCCAGCAGCGGGCTGGAAACGGCGGCCGTGGCGGCCTGCTCGGCCTTCTCCCTGCCGGAAGCGGTGCCGACGCCCATGTGGGCGCGTCCGGCGTTCTTCATGACGGCGGACACGTCGGCAAAGTCCAGATTGATGATGACGTTCTTGCAGAAGCCCACCAGCTCGGAAATGGAGGTCACGGCCTGCTTCAGCACATCGTCGGCGATGCCGAAGGCGTTGGCGAAGGTGATCTTCTGGTCGGTGACGTATTTCAGACGATCGTTGGGAATGATGATCAGAGAATCGACCTTGCCGCTGAGATCGGTGATGCCCTGCTCAGCCTGACGCATCCGGTTCGCGCCCTCGAACTTGAAGGGCTTGGTGACGACGCCGACGGTCAGGATGCCGGCCTCGCGGGCGATGTCCGCGATCGTGGGCGCTGCGCCCGTGCCGGTGCCGCCGCCCATGCCGGCGGTGATGAAGACCATATCGGCATTTTCCAGGCTCTTGGCAATGTTGTTGCGGCTCTCCTCGGCGCTGCGCTTGCCGACGTC
>ERZ772882.1045-NODE-1045-length-32608-cov-3.564095_pt1 | contig 32608 bp, 19 predicted proteins | sample MGYA00580576_ERZ772882 | MGnify/ENA primary metagenome ERZ772882 (study PRJEB29015, sample SAMEA2737658) | human gut metagenome | biome: human gut; feature: human-associated habitat; material: faeces | place: China | collected 2012 ... | reverse complement strand
AAATATAAGTGAACTGCAAACCACCTTTCACATCACCCACGGCACGTATATTCGGTTGGGTTGTTTTCAGGTATTCATCCACAATGATAGCTCCGCGTGCATCCGTCTCCACTCCGGCCACTTCCAAATTCAGATCTTTCGTGTTCGGCCGGCGTCCTGTAGCCAGCAATACAGCATCAGCTTCAAGTTCCACCACCTCACCAGTTTGTGAATCAGAAAAAACAACGACTGCTCCATCTTCGATATGTTTCACAGATTGAACCTTTGCATTCATTCGAAAAACAATGCCTTTTTTCTCTAATGTTTCTTTTACACTTGCAGCAATATCCCGATCTTCACGCACAATCAGTTCAGGATAACTTTCGAGTACGGTCACCTGTGAACCGAACGAAGCATACATAGACGCAAACTCCAAACCGATATAACCGCCGCCGATAATGACCAGACGACGGGGAAGGTCGGCCAGTTCCATAATCGAGGTACTGGTATAGACAAACGGATTACCCGCAACTCCCTCAATAGGAGGAATCACCGTTTCCGCTCCCGTATTGATAATGATCTGCTTTGATGTCAACCGTATTTCTTCCGTAGCCGTGCGGACAGCAACCACATCGGCGGAAACAAAAGAACCTATGCCCGTATAGACGGTCACATTGGGGTTATCCGCCAGATTATGGTAATTCTTGTTTCGCAATGCACTTGTCACGGACTCCTTCACAGAAACAGCATTCCGGTAGAACTCACTTCTTTCTTCAAATGTGGCGTCCTTCAGAGCCGAAGCCATTTTTGCCTGATGCACCAATGTCTTTGTGGGAATACACCCTATATTAATACACGTTCCCCCGTACATCTTGTCCGAACGTTCAATAATGGCAACCTTCTGCCCACGCTTTGCAAACTCTGCCGCAAGGGTCTTTCCGCCCTTACCGAAACCGATAATAATAACATCAAATGCATTCATATCTATATACTTTTAATTGGTTCTGATTAGACCTTGCCAGGTTCATCTTTAAATGATAATGCAAAGGTCGTTACTTCCGGAGGGATAAGCAATAACCATTTTGCCGGATAAGTTAGCAATTATTCCCGAGAGGGGAAAAAGTAAGAAATAATGAAAGTCGCCGGCACAGATATGACATCTGCCCGGCGACTTACCTATTGAATCAAATTCCACTTACTATCATATCAATCAATGGTTCGGATGAATATCCAGTTTCACCGGTTTTATCATATTTTCCGGTTCGAGGATAGTGTCCAGGTCTTCTTTGGAAAGGATGTCATGTTCAAGGACAAGTTCATAAACTCCCTTTCCTGTTTCCAACGCTTCTTTGGCTATTTTTGTAGAATGCTTATAGCCGATTACCGGATTCAGTGCGGTCACTACTCCGATACTGTTGTGCACATCTCTGCGGCATTTATCCTCATTCGCCGTGATACCGTCGATACATAAAGTACGCAAAGTATCGAACCCGTTCATCAATAAATCGGCAGACTCGAAACAGCACTGCGCCATTACGGGCTCCATTGCGTTCAGTTCCATTTGGGCGGCTTCACCGCTCATTGCCACACAAAGGTCGTTTCCTATCACTTTGTAGGCTACCTGATTCATCACTTCGGGAATGACAGGATTCACCTTTCCCGGCATAATGGAAGAGCCGGGCTGCATGGCGGGCAGATTGATTTCTCCCAATCCGCAACGCGGGCCGGAAGCCAGCAAACGCAAGTCATTACATATCTTATTCATCTTGACAGCCACACGCCTCATCGCAGCCGAATAGCCTACCATGCAGGAAGTATCCGAGGTGGCCCCCACCAGATCATCCGCCAGTTTTATATCCAGTCCCGTTATCTTACGCAAAGCGGCGATACACTTTTCGGCATATTCCGGTTCGGCGGTGATTCCGGTTCCAATAGCCGTAGCACCCATATTGACTGTCAGAAAATCCTGTGCGGCAAAATCGAGGTTCTTCACTTCATGCCGGAGAATGCTTGCAAAGCCGTTGAAAGTCTGTCCGAGTGTCATCGGTACGGCGTCTTCCAGTTGGGTACGCCCCATTTTGATGACATGGGCAAATTCTGTTGCTTTCTTGCGGAAAGATTCAATCAGTACCTCAAAATGTTTTACCAGTTTGAGGTGGGTGTAGTACAGTCCGATGTGAATGGCGGTAGGATAAGCGTCATTGGTAGACTGCGAACGGTTCACATGATCGTTGGGCGAACAGTATTGATACTCCCCTCGCTGATGTCCCATTAATTCCAACGCACGGTTGGCAATCACTTCGTTGGCGTTCATATTCGTAGTAGTACCCGCGCCTCCCTGAATCATGTCTACCGGGAACTGGTCGTGATGTCTCCCTTCCAGTATTTCTTTACAGGCCTTCAAGATAGCGTCCGCCTGTTCTTCCGTCAACAAGTCCAGTTCGCGATTGGCAACGGCAGCTCCCATTTTTGTAATAGCCAATGCCTGAATAAACAGAGGATATTCATTCAAGTGAAACTTACTGATGCGAAAGTTTTCAATACCACGGAGTGTCTGCACTCCGTACAGTGCACTTTCCGGCACTTCACGACTACCTATCAAGTCGCTTTCTGTACGAGTTTTTTTTGATAAATTCTGTTCCATATCGGTTGTTTTATAACAATAACATTTTGGTTAGTACTTATATAACCAACGAGAAAGGTTATTGTTTTAATAAATATGCAAAAACTATTCAATAACTTTTTTGTTGTTAATACAAGAAAAAGAAAATACAAAGAGAGAAATCACTTATCTTTGTTTCGAACTTAAAACAACAACCTATGATATTACAATTAGCATTTGTTCTGACAGCCATTATTATTGGCGCACGCCTGGGAGGTATCGGGCTCGGTGTTATGGGAGGCGTCGGATTGGCGATACTCACGTTCGTTTTTGGTTTACAGCCTACCGCCCCTCCTATCGACGTCATGTTGATGATTGCCACCGTTATCTCGGCAGCTTCCTGTATGCAAGCCGCCGGAGGACTGGATTATATGGTGAAACTGGCAGAACATTTGCTCCGTAAAAACCCGTCACACGTCACACTGTTGAGCCCGTTGGTGACTTACCTTTTCACGTTCGTTGCAGGAACGGGGCACGTGGCCTATTCCGTACTGCCGGTCATTGCAGAAGTCGCCACCGAAACCAAGATTCGTCCGGAACGTCCGCTCGGCATTGCGGTGATCGCTTCCCAGCAGGCTATTACGGCAAGTCCTATTTCCGCCGCTACCGTTGCGTTACTCGGACTATTGGCCGGTTTTGACATCACTCTGTTCGACATCCTTAAAATCACAATTCCCGCTACAATAGTGGGAGTGTTGGTAGGCGCATTATTCTCCATGAAAGTCGGCAAAGAACTGGTGGAAGACCCCGAATATCAGAAACGCCTGAAAGAAGGTCTCTTCAATAGCAAGAAGGTGGAGATTCAAGACGTAAAGAACAAACGTTCCGCCATGCTTTCCGTTATCATTTTTATATTGGCGACTGCCTTCATCGTCCTTTTCGGTTCTTTCGAAGGGATGCGTCCCAGCTTCCTTATCGACGGAGAGATAATTACATTGGGAATGTCCTCTATCATCGAAATTGTCATGTTATCGGCTGCCGCCATTATCCTGATAGTGACCCGGACGGACGGTATCAAGGCAACGCAGGGTTCTGTATTCCCGGCCGGGATGCAAGCTGTCATCGCCATCTTCGGTATCGCCTGGATGGGAGATACTTTTCTTCAGGGGAATATGGCACAGCTTACTTTCTCTATTGAGGGAATTGTCCGTCAGATGCCGTGGTTGTTCGGTATCGCCCTGTTCGTGATGTCCATCCTGCTATATAGCCAGGCAGCCACCGTGCGGGCATTGGTGCCGCTTGGGATTGCGTTGGGCATTTCGCCTTATATGCTGATTGCCCTGTTCCCGGCAGTAAACGGATATTTCTTTATTCCGAACTACCCTACCGTAGTGGCCGCCATAAATTTCGACCGGACGGGGACAACAAAAATCGGTAAATATGTGTTGAATCATTCATTCATGATGCCCGGACTGGTGTCTACGGTCGTGGCGATTGCTTTGGGATTGCTCTTTATACAAATATTCTAACTATATATTATTAACCTAAACATCATTCAGTTATGAAACAATTCAAGAGATTTGGTCTGGTAGTAGTCGCACTACTATGTACCGTTACAATGGCTTTTGCCGCAAAACCGAATATTCATATCCTTGCCACCGGAGGAACTATTGCGGGTACAGGAAGCTCCGCCACCGGAACCAGCTACACAGCAGGACAGGTTGCTATCGGCGCATTGCTTGATGCAGTGCCCGAAATAAAGGATATCGCCAACGTGACAGGCGAGCAGATTGTGAGAATCGGTTCGCAGGACATGAACGACGAAGTCTGGCTGACACTTGCCAAGAAAATCAACGAGCTGCTGAAACGTCCGGATATCGACGGAATCGTTATCACTCACGGAACGGACACGATGGAAGAAACTGCTTACTTCCTGAACCTGACTGTCAAGAGTGACAAACCTGTCGTGCTGGTAGGTGCCATGCGTCCGTCTACCGCGCTAAGCGCCGACGGCCCGTTGAATCTTTACAATGCCGTAGTCACTGCCGCCGCCAAGGAATCTAAAGATAAAGGTGTGCTGGTTGCCATGAACGGCCTGATCCTCGGAGCGGAAAGTACCGTGAAAATGAATACCGTCGACGTACAGACTTTCCAGGCCCCCAACTCCGGTGCACTGGGTTATGTGCTGAACGGGCAGGTTTTCTATAACCAGGTGACATTGAAGAAACATACCACTCAATCCGTATTTGATGTGACTCACCTCACTTCATTGCCTAAAGTCGGTATCGTATACAGCTACTCCAACATCGAGGCAGATATGGTGACTCCGCTACTGACACACGGATACAAAGGAATCATCCATGCCGGAGTAGGAAACGGAAATATCCACAAGAATATCTTCCCGGTACTGACCGACGCACGTAGAAAAGGTATCCTGGTGGTTCGTTCTTCCCGTGTCCCGACAGGTCCTACCACGCTTGACGCGGAAGTGGATGATGCCAAGTATCAGTTTGTCGCTTCACAGGAATTGAATCCGCAAAAGTCGCGCGTATTGTTGATGCTCGCTCTTACCAAGACCACGGACTGGAAGCTAATTCAACAGTACTTTAACGAATACTAAAAACCGGACTGACTTATGAAAAATTTGATTTTTATGTTGCTCCTTGCGGGCAGCATAGGAGGAGTGTATGCGCAAAATGCGGAAAAGAAGGACAAGTTCTCCCCCGATACTCCCCTGTTCGAAGAACTGACGAACGTAAAGAAAAAGACGGATAAGTTCAATTTATACCTGAATATGCAAGGTAGTTTTGACGCCCACTTCCGGGATGGATTTCAGGAAGGTGATTTTAATATGCACCAGCTCCGCATCGAAGCGAAAGGGAATATCAACAACTGGCTGTCATACCGTTACCGCCAGCGCCTCAACCGCTCGAATGATGCCAACGGCATGATTGACAATCTGCCGACTTCTATCGACTACGCCGGTATCGGAATTCAGTTAAACGACCAATTCAGTCTTTTTGCCGGAAAACAATGTGCCGCATACGGTGGTTTCGAGTTCGACCTGAACCCGATTGATGTCTACCAATACTGCGACATGATTGATTATATGAGTAATTTTATGACGGGATTGAATGTCGGTTATAATATCACGCCCGATCAGCAGCTGAACTTACAGATATTGAACAGCCGCAACAGTTCTTTCGACAGTACGTACGGAATCACGGAAGACGCCGAAGGGAATATCCCCGATTTGAAGTCGGGCAAAATGCCGCTGGTTTACACGCTGAACTGGAACGGTAATTTCAATAATGTATTCAAAACCCGTTGGTCGGCTTCCGTCATGAACGAAGCCAAAAGTCATAATATGTACTATTATGCAGTGGGAAACGAGCTGAATCTCGGCAAATGGAACGCGTTCGTCGACTTCATGTATTCAAAGGAAGATATTGACCGGAAAGGCATTATCACGAACATTGTCGGCCGTCCGGGCGGACATAATGCATTCGATGCGGGTTATCTGTCCGTAGTTGCCAAATGTAATTACCGGTTCCTGCCGAAATGGAACGCTTTCGTGAAAGGTATGTATGAAACGGCTTCGGTTACGAAGGCGTCCGAAGGAATAGAGAAGGGGAATTACAGCACTTCATGGGGATACCTTGCCGGTATCGAGTTTTATCCAATGGAAACCAACCTGCATTTCTTCGTCACGTATGTAGGACGGTCCTACGATTTCACTTCCCGCGCCAAGGCGCTGGGACAGGAGAATTACAGTACCAACCGGGTTTCAGTAGGGTTCATCTGGCAAATGCCTGTATTCTAAAAACAGAGCTCTGTTTTAATATTCAAGTAAGAATGCTTTTCCGCATCTCTACTTGAATATTAAAACAGTAGCTCATATGATTAGTGTATGTGTTAAGTTATTATCCTGATTGATCGAAGGCTTTTCTCTTTTTTATCTACTGCCGGTCACCAAAGTCCGACTTCCATCCCAACCTACCGCCTCAATCCGAGTCGCTCCGGTAGGATAATCCACACGAGTTGTCTTATTAGTCACGTCACCAGTACCGACTATACAAATATCAGTCAGTTCTTTGCCTTTATATGTTTCAAAAGCAACTACATTCTTCCATATAGCATGGTCTACCGTGACATAATCAGTTCCTTTGGTAATCCCGGAATTAAATGTTCCTTCTACGTTACTTTTGCTCTTGAATGCTTCCACGCTGTTGGCCGAGATGTATTGCATACCGCCTGAAGGCAATGGTTTTCCTTCTCCGTAAGCTTTCACTTCATCTACCATTTCCTGCGTTATATTTATGGTAGCAACCGTGTAGTCATCCACCTTCACATTATCAAATACTTTCAGCAGCCCCATACCCTCGAAGAATCCGCAAAGATTCAGTCCCGAAGCGTCAATAGCACGTTTCATGAAATTCACATACCTCCGCCCCGGAGAGTAACTCTTGTCATTATCATGGATAGCCGCCCAATGCACATCAGGCCAAAAATCAGGTTTTATATCCGCTGCCATAAAATACATAGTCATTTGCCATAAAGGGATTAATTTCACAAACGGATCAGATTCCCATACGCCCGGTTTGTCGGTGGAAATAGTTGCCACTTGCATGAAGTACGATTTATGGGCAACCAAAGCTTCGTTCAAGAAAGCATTTATACGCCCGCCCGCCAAAGCCGAACGTGCTCCCGGACGCTTGAAGGATTCATGTTCCAGTCTCAGATAGCCTTCACTCAACGGATCGTTTCTCATCATATACTGAGCAAATGAACAGTAAAGATTATTGGTCACTTCCGTCCAACCATTGCCTTTCATCTGGGCAACCTGGTTGCCATGCCCAAACTCATGTCCGAAAACCCATACATTATTCTTTTTATAAAAGACCTTCGGAACCAACATCGCATCTTCCGTGTTGGGATAATTGGCACATACTCCGTTCCAATTAGGACTTCCTCCCCAAGAACGGACGCCAAAAAGGCGGTTAGTAGGCACAGCGTTGTTTTTCACCAGTCCCATCATCAAATATTCAAAATCCAACATACGGTCGTGCATATCGACCACTGCCTGAATTGCGTTTGGCGCACATTTGGCAAAGGCATTCACCGTATTTTGTAAGTGTATTCTTTGTCCCAGAATATCCATCATCGCATTCGGAATATCCACCGCACTTCTCTTAGCCCTCTCCAATATTTCCGGCCAAGTGGCATCCGTATCACCACGTCTTACATCCCAATAGCCAATCTGTTTACCGAAACAAAAATGAATATCGACATCTGTATCTCCGGCATCATCTCTCGTCCAATATTGAATATAGCCATTGCCCGAATTTGCCGGAGTAATCACATTCAAACCTTCTCGCAAGGAGATCACGCTTTTCTTTCCACCTTCCCTATAATCGGCAATGGCAAGACTCAACGGGGTATTACTTGCTCCTTTGTACATAACAAAAACCAGCACCGGCTCTCCCTGTGTAAAATAGATTCCCGTCGGATTATCATATATGCTTCTTGAGCCTATAGTCAGTTCTTCTGCCACTAGTTTAGGACTCTTGCAAGAATGGTAGGTACTAAAACGAAATTTTTTATCGTATTTCCCTTCCAGCAACTCTTTCGCTAATTGATAAATAACGGCGGTCTTGATCTCCTTAAGGCTTTCTGAAGTCACTGTACTCTTCAATTCCGAATAAGTCTCATCCGTAAAGAACTTTTGCGCTTCCAAAATGTCATTTGTATTATCCGAATACTGATAACACTCAAACTCGGCCAGAGCCACATTGACGTTATCAATTCCGGGCGTCATCCGATCGATACGTACACGCACTTTACTCACTTGAAGACTATTAACACTAATATCAACAGCCGCTCCCGCCGTTTGTGCGGCTACAAAACCAATTTCCTCATTCCAAGTAGTTTCGCCTTCTTTCAAAACCGAAACACCTCCACTGGCAAAAAGAGAATTTTTATCATTGTTCGAACGTTGCATCAAACGAACATAACCTATGTTTTCGGGCTGTTCCAATGTATATTCAATGATAATAGAATGTCCTCTATTGGCTTCCGGCGAACCTAGTGAGGCACTACTATAATTTGTCGAATAGTCTCCATCAATAGTTTTACTGACATCCTGATTGCCGTAAACATTGCCTTCTATAAGTTCCGCGCTTTTTACCTTCAATTTCGTATCACCCATACCTTCAGTGGAGGCTTTCTCCTGAATGATAGTAAAAACTACGGGGTCTTTTAACGCAGTTGAGACAAATTTAATATGCCCCGTGCGATTCTGAAACGTGATGTTCTTATGTACTGTAACCTTAAAAATCTTGTCTGAAAAAGTTCTTGTCACTATCGGTTGTTCTATTATTTCAACCCAGCCTTCCATATCAGCCTCTATCGTAGGTTCATTAGCGACATTAGAAGTTACAGTCAACAAAAATTCTTCACCCTCCTGTGTCACTTTCCTAGGGGTGGACTGATCAAAAAGAATCGCATATTCTGTTCCTAATTGAACAATTTTTATTTTCAAAGGCTGGCAACCCGGTGCCGTTAACCGGTATTCTGTCTCACGTTGCGTGGCTTCCTCATTCTCGGCAACGGAAAAACGAATGATAGCATTTTCTCCATCCGGAATGATTTCGTAACTACACCATTGAACAACTCCTAAAGAAGCAATTTCCCAGTCTCTCCGGTTCGTTATTACTTTCACGTCAAATGCCTCTACGGCATCCGAACCCAAATTGATTGTTTCACCAATCAAGTCTGTTTTTAGAAAGGGATCTATCACCTCTTCATCGTCACTGCAAGCAGTAAAAAGTAACAGGACGCATAACACTGTCAACATGGTACCAAAGTGTGTCTTCAAGAAATTTACCATAATAAATAATATTAGATTTAACTGATAAAAAATCCGTTGGCCGGAATCCTTTTATACTCAAACCAACCAACGGATAAAGTTATTTTTCAGATATATATCTTATTTAATGGATACTCCGTACAGTTTAAGTTCAGCCAATCGGAATTGCCACCTTCCACCTGCATCAGTGGTACTTTCACAATTCCAAGTTTGTACTATACGTATAAACTTAACCGGGGTATCACAATGGCAAGCTGATGTTGTGAAAGAAGCTCCCAAGTTAACCGCACCTGCCGCGCTCAAATCAGCCACACTATATGACTTTCGAGCATTAGGAATATCCTCAAATGTACCTTCAACAGACCAAAGCACATCAAATCCTCTCAATAAAGAGACTTCATTTTGTAAACACTGTGTCCATGAGATGGCAAAATCTGTAACTCCTTCCGGAAGTTGCAATTGGAGATAAGGATTAGTGCCGCCGGTATCAACAAAGTTCCTATTAGGGAATGGAGTCTGCACATACGTTGCAGGATCTTTATCAAACAAACTCGCAGCAGTTGTATTACCTACAAAATCGGGGAAATTGAAACTCAACATAGAAGCATCCAACCCTTTGTTATTATACTCATATTCCTTACCTGTCACTGTCAGATTAAACTCCCGACTATCAAAATCAAAATTAATTCCTTCTATTTCGGTAATTTTAATAGCCACTCGTCCTCCTACAACCAGATTTGTCAAATCATCACCGCTTCCTGCCGATACCGACACCTTCAATGAAGCTTCTTTTCCCGGCTCAAACGTTACCAGACCGTCATTTTCCAGCGTTACTGAGCTAGAAGACAAGTATCCTTCCTTTCCATCGTTATTCACAACTTCTACCTTAGCCGTGAAATCCCATTGGTTATCTATCTCTAACCCCATAGGTATAGTAAATAAAACAGGATCCGAACTATTTATAAACCCTTGGACACATTCTTCCTCAGAGACTTTAAATTCCAGCTTCGGAGTGGTAATCACAGGCTTCATGACATAGAGATTATTCATAGAATTTACAGAATCCGTAGCACTAACCAGTGAAATGGGCAATACAAAAGTCTTATCAGCATTTTCCGGAAGTTCTACCAAGGCTTGAATTGCACTCGTTTTCATCACCACTTTGGACATTTTATATCTCTCATCGGACTGAAAAATCAACTCGCTGCCATCTATAGAATAGGTATTTGAAGGCAAAATAGTATAATTTTCATTGTATTCCTTCAATGCTTCATCCGACAATACGGTCAATTGAGCCTGAGCCGTTAATGACGGATCACATCCGGTCTTCATGATTGTTATATCAAAAGAAGCATCCTGACCGGTATTATAAAGAATTTTACTTTCTTCTCCGGTTTGCTTCAAAGACAAGATCTTATGATATTCTTTCGGATATGTATCATCATATTCATCGCATGCCGTATAGACAAATGACAATCCGCATAATAATGGTATAAATAAACTTTTCTTCATAAATTTGCTTTTTAAATTCATAATACAATTAGTAACCGTATGCCTGAACCATTTGCGGGTTTTTATACACTTCGGCATTCTGAATAGGAGCCAGATATAAACGGTCGTTCCATCTGAAAGGCTGGTCAATGGTAGTCCTTACATTAAATTTTTCAAACGGTACATCTTTCACCATTGCGTTCAACCCCTCACGTTTAGCACCAAAGTATTTCTGACCTTCCGCCCAACGGCGCACATCATGATAACGATGGCCTTCATTCCAGAACTCAATAAATCGCTCATTATGAATCATTTCAATTAATTTACTCTGTTCCGGTACAGTAGTAGTCGTGGGAACACCGGCACGGTCACGAACCTCCTTCAAGTTGGCTAAAGCATTTGCCAGATTGGCACCACCTACGTTCGCCTGACATTCCGCCAGATTCAGATACAATTCTGCCAAACGTATAAGAGGTATCGGTTTGGTATCTCCAGCCTGGAAAGCTCCACCATCGAATACAAATTGAGCTGTCGGATTTACATATTTCTGGGTCATAAATCCTGTAACATTATAGTTACGCGGACTTCTGGTAAGGTCGTATCCATGTCCTGCAGCAGTCTTCATGTTCAAAACGCATGGCGAACCTGCATCACCACTGCTGGCCTTCAACAACTTTGAACCGTAATCACCACCATCGAACGCCATCCATGCGTAAAAACGCGGTTCACGGTTCACACAAAGTTTAATAATATCCTCTCTGTTGTTTCCTGCTATTCCTGCTTTTTGGAACCATTCTGCTCTTGAAGCAAAATCGCCTGTTGAAGCGGCCTCTTCAGGCAACACACCATCTTCCGTATAGAAATGTTCAATGGTATATAGCGTCGGAGAAATAGCTGAAAATCCCCCTGCCCAAGAAGTTTTATTGCCTGTTTGGAATATATGCGCCGGTATACGTCCCTGTATTCTTGAATTAATATTCTTACCGGTTAGCCCCCAGATTAATTCCTTATTATGCGGATAGCGGGAAGCAACCATATAACGAAGCATCATTACTCTTTCTTTGAACTCTCTGTTCTCCTGGATATTATTATCCTCCTTTCCCGGCACATAAGGTAACCACTTATCATTATTTCCCAGTTCTGTCTGATACAATGTCATATCAGAAGCTTCCGTTCCATAAAGACGGCATCCACCCTCATTAAGCGCAAAATCCAACGCCTTCTGACAGGCCTCCATCGCTCTTTCCCATTTTTTCTCATTATAACTGCTGCTTACCAGTTCAATGCCATAATCATCCCGTCCGATAGATTCTTTATATTTAGCATCATCACCTACAAAAAAGTCTTTATCCCCGGGAGTATTCACTTTATTCTTCCATGAAGAAAAAGGGAATTGACCATTCCAAAGAGGAGAAGCAGCATACATCAGTACACGAGCTTTCAAAGCTTTAGCCATCGTAGAAGTAGCACGTCCCCATTCTGTTCCCTCACGGGTCGGCGGCAAATTCTGTGCTGCCAGATCAAGTTGATATGCAATCCAGTTAACACAATAATCATAATGACATCTTCCACCAAACTCGGAAGAGGGAGTACTCTGAGGTACATATTCCGTAATAACAGGTATAGGACCGTATTTTCTCAGTAATGCAAAATGATAATAAGCAATTAAAAAATGAGCTTCGGCCAACCACTGTTCTTTTTCACCCGGTAACCATTCCTGCAATAAGGTTTCACCGGGATTATTTTCGACTTGACGTAAAAAAAGATAGCATTGACCAATATACTTATAATAATTATCCCAAAGTCCATCCGGATTGGCTGCCGAGACTAAATTATATGCATAATCATCCCAAAAAGCTCCACTATCATTCCGCCATTCTATCGGCAGTGCAAACTCATCTGTGGAACCATTAAGAGCACTTGTGTGACCAATAGGAGAATCATCTTCCTGAAGTCCTGCATAACAAGTGAACAGAAATCCTAAAGTACTTCTCCGGGTCTTTGTGGCATCCTGTAGCCCTGCTTGTTCAGGCGGAACTACATCCAGATAATCACAAGAAACTAAATTAAATGAAAGAGCAGTCACAATCAGACCCACTCGAACTATATTTTTCAAAATATTCATATCTTCTATGATTTAGATTATTAGAAATTAAGTTGTAAACCTACATTGACCGTACGTTGCAACGGATAGCTATTCCAACTGCTCAATTCCGGATCCCACAAATCAAACGGACTGAAACGAAGCAGATTCGCACCACTGACATAAATACGCCCATACGGAATCTTATAACCGATTTCCAAATTCTTCAGACGCAGGAAAGAACCATTACGCAACCAATAAGTACTGTTGACCGTATTATTACCTATATCACCGGTCGTCAATCCCAAACGCGGATATTCGGCATTCGGATTCGGATTATCTACCGACCAGTGATTATCTGCAATAAATTTCAACACATTCTTATTCGGTATACGATTCCCTTCAAGGAAGGGGTCCAAACCATTGATCAGAATAGAACGCAATGCAGAACCACTGAAGAAAATACCAAAGTCGAATTTTTTATAATTAACGGTACCACCGAAACCATATTGCAAACGTGGAACAGAACCGTACTTGGAAATCATACACTGGTCGTCTTCCGTTATTTTTCCATCACCATTCAAATCACGGTATTTGATATCACCGACCTTCGGAGTGCTATTTCCTACCATCTGTTCCGGGCTGTTGTCTATCTCCTCCTGACTCTGGAACAGTCCTTCCGAAATATATCCGGTCAATCTGGAATATGGTTTCCCTGTTTCCGACTTCCAAATAGTAGGATAATCCGGTTCGTCTTTATAAACCAACTTATTTTTATTATATGTCAGGTTAGCCTGAAAACTAGCCCCCAAATCTTTAGAGAAATTCTTATGATAATTAAGGCTGAACTCCACACCCTTATTATCCATTTTACCGACATTTCCCCAAGGTTTTGCTTTACCATAACCCAAAGAATTAGGCCAAGACTGACGTTCCATAAATATATCGTAACGTTTGTCATAGAAATAGTCTATTGTTATATTCCAGTGGTCAAACAAAGTCATATCTACGCCAATATCAAATTTCTTCGCTTTTTCCCACACAGCATCCAGATTTGCATAATAGGCAATCTCCGGCCCCCCCAATGTGTGATTCATACTTTCTCCAAATGTCCACTTTATCTGATCCAATTTATTATCCGTCAGCTTATCAATATATAAATAATAGCTTCCGCCCGCTTGTGCCAGATCATCGCTACCTACCAATCCATAAGAGGCTCTCACTTTCAGGTTATTCACCGCATTTTTCAAAGGTTCAAAGAACTTCTCATTACTGATAACCCATCCTAAAGACATTGCCGGGAAGAAACCGAAACGCTTCTTCTTGGCAAGACGTTCCGTACCGTTATAACCGAAGTTGATTTCAGCCAGATAACGTTGTCCGTAATCATATGTGAAACGTCCTGAGACTCCTTGATTACGATTAGGAAGCACATCACTTCTGTATTCCCTTTGCCGGTACATCAACATACCTCCGACATTGTGCAAACCAAATTGACGATTATAACTGATATTTCCCTGAAATTCAAATGTCTGATCCGAACTTCTGGCAATATCCGACTGTGCTATATAGTCTGCACCTTCCTGAATACGTTCCAAGTCATATTCCAACGGACTATCTTCACTGTATCCCACAGCTCTGAAAAGATAAGGAGTAATGGAACGATTGTAGGAACTGCTGGACCAGTTTTTAAAGTTTACCCAGATATTTGCCTTCAATCCTTTTGTTACAAACCCAAAATCCTGCTCCACTTTAATGACTGTATTCAATGTATTCGCATTCTGCTCCTTATAAGAAGTCATCATCTGCGCATAAGGATTAGGATAGAGATAGTCCGAACTCTGATAATCAGATCCATAGCGGATATACGTATCACCCGGTTGCGCAGGATAAGTTGCAGGGAAAGTTACCGGAGTAGTCGTCAGAATCATTTTAAACAAATCAGCACTATTGATATTAGGCCCTTTGTTCTGACGGATCTGAGCATTCATATTCATCCTGATTGTCGTTGTGGGGGTCAACTTATAGGAGATATTATTCTGGAACGTATAATTCATGATATTAATATTATTGTTCCACGAATAAGCTTTCTCCGTATTCAGCAAACCACTATCGTGGCTGACATTCAAGCTCATATAATACTTCACTTTTGTACCTCCTCCCGATACATTGATATTGGCACGCTGCGTCATTGTCATCTTTTTGAAAATGACATCCTGCCAATCCACATTCGGATATACATAAGGATTTACCCCGTCACGGGTCAACTGGATCCGTCTGTCCGAATACAATAATTGATCTTTCGATTTATTCGGATTTCTCGACAGGTCAGCTTCATTGTAAAGTTCCATATATCTGGGACCATCTACAAACTCAGGAAAATCGGACATGATATTGAAAGAGTTCTCCGCACTAACATTAACCTTCGTCTTCATATTGTAATCACCTCCCTTTGTAGAGATTATCATTACACCATTTGCACCGCGTGCACCATAAATTGCAGTTGCAGAAGCATCTTTTAAGATGGAGAAACTCTCGATATTTTCCGCCGGCACATAGTTCAGATCAGATACTGAAATTTCTACATCGTCCAATAATATAAGCGGTGTTGTACGCCCGCCAAAAGTAGAAATACCGCGAATATAAAAATCAGCCCCGGAACCCGGCTCTCCTGTTTTAGTGGTAGCAATCACACCTGCCAGCTTACCGGCAAACGAAGTACTTAATTGTGAAGTCGGCATTCGTAAAATATCTCCTTTCACATTTGTAATAGCCCCTGTCACACTCACTTTCTTTTGTACTCCGGAACCTACAACAACGACCTCGTTCAACGTCTGCTGTTCTCCGGACATCGTGACATTAACCACCCCTAAATCTTCTACCGGAGCTTCACGTTTCTGGTAACCGATGTACGAGAAGACCAGTACGGCTTTGTCTCCGCTCACAGAAATAGAATATCTACCATTCAAATCCGTGATAGTTCCACTTTTCTGACCTTTCACAACAATGTTCACACCTACCAACGGCTCGCCGTCTATGGCGTCTGTAACCACACCTGTGACGACTCTTTTCTCTCCTTTCTGCTGTACACTCTGTTTATTCACTTTCAGTACAACTTCGTCTCCCCGGACTAAATAGTTAACATTACTCCCTTCAAATACAACTGACAATACTTTTTCAATCGTACCTTGGCAGTCAATGTTTTTGCGCTTTACTTCATCCAAATCCGCTGCATCGTAAAAAAACACATAATTACTGTTTTTTTCGATCTGACGGATAGCTTGTACTTCACTAAAATACCCTTTCACCTTTATGACTCCCTGTGCTGCTATTGCAATCAATGGGAAACAAAAGATTCCAAACCAAATGCACATGAGGTACTTCCACCTGCCATGCTGCTGCTTTTCTTCCATACTAAATAATTAAAAGATTAACATTAAAAAATTATACAAACATATTATAGTATACCTTTAACGGAATATGATATATTCTCCATTTTCCTTTCTATATCGCCACCCTGTACTGAAGCACATTTTTTCAATAGCTTCTTCCAATGACTCATTGTAACGTAGACGCCCATTTAACAGATTCTTGGTTGCCTGTCCGTGTTCCAATGATATTTTTACATTATATATTCTTCCTACAATCTCAATCCATGAACTTAAATCAACATTTGTAAATTCATAATTACCTTCTTTCCATTTCACTCCTTGCATTTCATCCACTTTTACGCTTGCCTTCTCCGCGTTGAAGGTCAATTCTTGCGAAGGTTTCATCTCAATAGTATGCTCAGTACCTACTATCGTAAAATCGACTTTACCACTAAACAAAGTGACTTTAGAAATATTTGCCTGTTCCTGATTAATTAAAAAAGAAGTACCTTTTACTTCTACAAAAGCCCTATCAATGTATACGATAAAATGTTTGCCATCCTGTTTATAAACATCAAAATGGGAATTTCCTTTCAACCACACTTTTCTATTCTGAACAAAATTCTCCGGATAACGGATAGAACTTCCCGGATGCATCCAAACTCGTGAACTATCAGGCAGCATATATAGACGTCCTTCTTTTGATACAACTTCTACAAAAGCATCTTTCGCCCCATTTACCTTATTTCCGGAGAAATACATCCAAGTTGCTCCAAGTAGCAGAACAAGAGCTACGGCAGCCACAGATAGCCAATATGGTATATAAACATGCTTCTTCTGCTGTCGGCAATCCAGACATTTCTGTCTTACCATTTTCCACATCTTTCGCCCTACTTCATCGTCAAGTTCTTTTTGTCGATCCATATTCCATTGCAGGTGCATTCTTTCTTCAAACTCTCGATGATGAAATAGTTCCTTTTGTTCTTTTTCATCCAGTTTGTCTGCTAATAAAGCTTTGATTTGTTCATATAGTTTCTTATTCATATCTATCTTTTTCACATTTTTCATTTTCATTATAAAACAAACGTCTCTAATATTAAATACGAAACTTTTATGTCTATCCCTACATTGCATTGAACTTTTTTTCGAAAAATCAGAAAGCAGTTCTTTAGAACGCTAACCAGTCCTTTTTTTCTTATCTTTGCAAAACAATTATAATTATGCACGTAATGGAGAAAACATCTGTTTTAGCAAAATTAAAACAAGGAGACGAAACCTCATTTACCTTTGTATATGATCATTATTGGCGGAAAGTATACAGATTTTCAGAGATTTATCTGAATGATGACGAGGAAATAAAAGAGGCAGTACAAGAGGTCTTTATCAAATTATGGGAATCGCGTGCATCAATCAACGAAAACAAAGACATAGACGGATTACTCTTTATTATGACTCGTAACACAATTTTTGATTACTTCCGTAAAAGTCTGAATAAGATAACGATGAAAATTACCGCTCTTGAGGTTGCTGAGAAAATTGCTATATCTGATGAGACGCTTGAAGTTAAGGATCTACTGGAATATATATGGAAATTAGTTTCTTTACTTCCACCACGACAACAAGAGGTTTTTATCATGAGCAGGAAACAACAAATGACAAACAAAGAAATAGCAGAACAACTTGACATTAGCGAGAAGGCGGTAGAACGTAATATCTACTTTGCTTTAAAATTCATAAAAAAGAATTTGAACCTATTTATTTTCTTCATTACGATACCATAAGAGACATTCTGCGTTTTAACTAGTTTTAACTGGGTTTGATATAGTGCTGGGCTAAAAATATACGTATTTATTAATAAGACACAAAGGTATAAGTTACCTTAAAACCTATAAATAAATATATCCATGAAACAGTATGCATTATTAGCTTTTCTTTCGCCAGTTGCAAGCCTATTGGCGGTTACAGGTCCGGCACAAAGCGAAAAGCTCAAAACCAAAACAAATCCTCAAAAGCAGCCAAACGTCATTTTTATCTATGCAGATGATCTGGGATATGGTGACCTCGAATGCTATGGAGCCAAAAACGTACAAACTCCCCATGTAAACCAATTGGCAGAAAGTGGTGTCCAATTCACCAATGCGCACGCCACTGCGGCAACAAGTACTCCTTCACGTTACTCCATGCTCACTGGAAAATATGCGTGGCGTGTACCGGGAACCGGTGTGGCAGCAGGTAATGCTGGTATGATTATCCGACCTGAAACTTACACGCTGGCAGATGTTTTTAAGAATTCCGGATATATCACCGGCGCTATCGGCAAATGGCATTTAGGATTGGGTGACAAATCGGGCATGCAAGACTGGAATGCTCCACTACCTACAGCACTGGGAGACTTGGGATTTGATTATTCCTATATTATGGCAGCCACAGCGGATCGCGTACCATGCGTGTTTATTGAAAACGGTAAAGTAGCCAACTACGACCCTTCTGCTCCTATTGAGGTTAGTTATCAAAAGCCATTCCCTGGCGAACCATTAGGGAAAGACCATCCGGAACTGTTGTACAATATGAAACATAGTCATGGGCACGACATGGCTATTGTCAACGGAATTGGTCGCATAGGATACATGAAAGGTGGTGGCAAAGCATTATGGAAAGATGAAAATATAGCCGACTCCATCACCGCACATGCTATTGATTTTATCGACAAGTACAAAAACCAGTCTTTTTTCTTGTATTTTGCTACAAACGACGTACATGTACCACGTTTTCCGCATGAACGTTTTAGAGGTAAGAATAAAATGGGAGTACGTGGTGATGCTATTGCCCAATTTGACTGGACAGTGGGACAAATAATAGCAGCTCTTGACGAACGGGGATTACGAGAAAACACATTAATTATCCTCTCTAGTGACAATGGTCCGGTAGTTGACGACGGTTATGATGACCATGCTGAGGAATTGCTTAACGGACATAGTCCTGCAGGTCCTTTTCGTGGTAATAAATACAGCGCATTTGAAGGAGGAACGGCGGTACCTGCAATTGTCAGTTGGCCGAAAGAAATCCCCGGTTCGCAAATTTCCGACGCCTTAGTATCACAAATCGACTGGTTTGCATCAATGGCTGCTCTAATCAATGCAAAATTACCAAAAGGAAGTGCGCCAGATAGCCAGAACCGCTTAAACACATGGCTCGGAAAGGATCAAACGGATCGCCCATGGATTATAGAAGAATCTTCAACCATGTCTGTACGTACCAAAAATTGGAAATATATTGAACCAAACGATGGACCTGCCATGATTACCTGGGGCCCAAAAGTAGAGACTGGAAATTTGAAAACTCCTCAACTTTATGACATGAGAGTTAGAGAATATGAAAAGGAAAACCTTGCGGACCAACACCCCGAAATAGTCTACGAAATGCAGAATATTCTGAGACGAGTTAGAAAATAGAAATACCAAAAACGATGTTCATCAATAAAAAATTCCCGATAACTTGTGATAAAGTTATCGGGAATTTTATATGTTCGGTCATTTATAAATTAATACTCTTCCTCGTTAAAGAGTTGTGTCTCATTTGATTATCAATCAATTATATTTCAAAGAATGATTTTTAGCCAAACAAACCACACCATCTGAGGCTATCAATGGCAAAGATATGTGTTTTTTGACAAACAAATGAAAACAAGCACAACTTTTTGCTATACACAAGGAAAAATCATTGCCCATGTTTTTTCTTTCCCTTATTTAATAGTAGTTTGTTCGTTCTAACGAACGAAATTATCAGCTAAGACTTCTAATCATATTTTCAACATGATTCATGCGAAATACATAGTCATACCTTTCTGATAAAGGTTCAAGCTCTTTTGTCAGAGTTTCAAACGAAGGTTTACCGAATAGCACAGCCAGGCTATCTACTGCTTTTTGCAAGCGTTTACCCAATATGCGTATAGTTTCAATGTGAGAAAGTCTATTAAATAAGGTCCCATATAATATTGCATATTTCATAGAACGAGACGAAACTTTATTGAAATTCTCATCTCTTTGTGCTGGAAGTTTCATTGTATTGCAAAACTTTACAAATTTTTCCAATGAGTCAAGACCAACGTTACTTATGCTCCTTTCCAAACTATCATAAAACTGTTTCTGAGAAAAGTTTCTTGATGAATAGGGTATTTGGTCAAATTTATAACGAAATTTATTAAGATAACATATCTCCATTGCAGCAAACATAGACAGAGAAAAGAAGTTTAAGTCATCTCTAGTTATAACGCCATCACCTGTAGCTTTTACCTGCTCGTATCGCTTACTTATCATCTTCTGATATTTCATTAACAAAGATGTTGATAATTCACCATAACCTTTTAACAGTTGCTTGCTGAGGAAGATATCCTCCTGTTCTTCTATTTCTCTATTATTGCTTGTTTCTGCCGAGCCTTCTTCCTCTTCATCAATGATCGCATCATCTATCGAACGAATCTTTTTTTTAATACTCTCCTCAATACATTCAATCAGTCTTGATGTACGATCTATTTGGAAAATCCTGCTACTTTTTGCATCGTCATTGTCATATTCCGAATTGTATTTTATTTCGGGCAAAGATAAATCAGATTGCCTTTTATCTTCTGATGAAACTTTAATCTTTGGAGAAACTTTTTCACCAGCATCATTAACTAAGTCCCACATTACATCAGATAGCATATCAGCAACCTCCATACCATCATATCCTTCATTCTCAATACGAGAAATGAATCTATTAAGATTACGACTCATTTTCGACGGATTTGTTGTGGCTAAGAACTCAGTCCAATTGACGAACAGCTTATTAGATATAGATTTCTTGTCTTTATCCACTAAATAACATGTATATTGAGTTTTTGCTAACTTTATATCAGTACTATATCTATTGCCTTTATCATGTTTAAGTTCACTTACAAGAGTCTCAATTCCATTGTCGATAGACAGTAGTACTCCATCAGGAATCTCCTCATTGCTATAGACATTTAATTTACCTGATTCGTAATAAGCGGATAATAGTCTTAATCGTCTTCCAGTTTCAGAAGGAGCTTCATTAGAATGTTTGGATCTATTAGTTGGCACATCTATTCTTTTCTTGGTTTTCAGACCAAGTGTAGATAGAAAATCTTGCTTTGTCGAATGATACAAGACTCCAAACTCTTCATTTATGCCTCTGTGAGTTATTGTTCCAAGTCCGGCTAATGTTGCATTTGCACTGCCAACCATACAATATTCAGCATCATTAGTCTTAAAGTGCAAAACCTTTGCATGCAATTGACGTTCATATGTTTTAAAAGCTATTTTACCCCTTTTTGTTTCGCTGAAATCATAAAAATGAATACTGCTATTTGGAAGCATTCCGCTTGGTGGCAAAGCACAATCTTGGTGAATCAAAACATTCACCGTTGAGTTCGGACAAAGTTGGGATAATGTAATCAATGATTCTCCATATTCATCAAAATATGGACTGAGAAGTGTTATAGTCTGCACCTCATTTAATGGCACTAAATTTGAAATTTGTTGTAAAATCCCAGACTGAGAATCATTATACAGTAAAGCAGCATTTAACCCTTCTTGTACCTTGCACATACTATGAGGCACAATATTGAAAGAGGAATCTAAAAATGTACAATTTTCAGGAATCTCACGAAGAATTCTATTATGATCATAGTCGTTACATTGCTTTGTAAATCGGCAGAGATACTGCCAACATTCTTCAATGAGAGGACGATGCGTCGTATCAGTCTCATCTATCATAAAACCTGTAAATGCCTCATGATTTTTTCCATGTCCTGTAACTGTTAGATTACCAGTACCAAACACAACCAATACAGCGTCATCTCCTACAAAGAAATTAATCTTAGGATGAAAAGCTCCGACAGCACTTATAGATGTAATGGAGTACTCCTTACCAATATGTCTAATATAAATAGGAGATACATATTCCATAGATTTATCCATTTGATTGGTATCGGCAAACACATTTATGCTACATACTTGCTTACGATGAAGCATGTTCAATAATTGATTATCGAAATGTATCAAATCTATGGCATAAGTAGTCAATACAGCTGAATGATATTTGCCATTTTTGCCGCCGCTAGGAATATCCAATAATATTGCATGCTCATTCTTTTCCATAATTCTCAATGAATTGTGATGCTATCTCAGTTAGTGTATTATCTTCATCAAGATAACCCATGTCTTGTAAAAAATTAAATAGAGAATTAATACGCGGCGATGTTTCAACGGGATACCGTTGCTCTACTAGAACAATCCGTCCATCCTCAAGAATAAATTTTCTTAGGTCTGAATTATTCTTTCCCATTTTAGCAATAGCAACCACAGTATGTTCCTGCATTATTTGTACTATCAGAGATTCTATAAAGCTAGATATAGAGAATGACAGGTAACGCTCCATATAAGATCTTAACCCTTCACTGAGTATGCCTCGCTGACGTTTCAAATCATTTTTTTTCTCAAACTCCTCTATTTCTTTTGAGTTATTCTCAAATTCAGTATAAAGTCTCAACAGGAGTCTTATCGCATGTACTGCTGCAGAAATATAATCTTGTTTGCTGACGTAATCCCTTAACTCATCATAGATTATATTTATATTATCACTCACATTTTTCCTCCATTCGTCAAGAGAGTTATAATTCATCTCTTTCTCTATAACCGACAATAAAGATTGTTTAATATCTTGAGAAAGTAGTGCAATTGGAGGATTGTGCAATTCATGAATTTTGTAAAGTATTAAGCAGAAGAACAAGTCAATACAATAATGTAGACCTTCACATAAATAATAGAAATACCACCCAAATGCGGCATGCAAATTACCGTCTTCAGTTATATGCAAAAAACGATTCTTTACAAACTCTTGAATCTCTACGCCTTTTGAAATATCATTTAGGAGCAAAAAGATTGTTTCTCTTCGCAAGGAAGAGTCCTCGTCACTTTTCGTAAGCAAATTATTCAAGAACAGCCATTCCTCAGAGCCTACATTTATGCGATGTATAGCTAAAGATTGTAAGTCTTCTATTGCTTCTTCTTTAAGACTTCCATCCAGAATACATTTAAGAAATAATTTCCGGATGTTTTCATCAATACTATTTCTGACAGCATCAGCTAGCTCTTTTCCTTTGTTACGAAGATAGAATCTGCCTTCTTCAATTTTTACAAGTTCATAATAAATAAGAGAACCAAGATAGTACTGGCCAAAAGCTCCACTTTTGAATGTCCAGTACTTATCTTTAGATTCATAATCAGCACCATCTGCAATATCATAAATACCATCCTCTATTTGCTTATATCTACCTTGTGAAACAAACAAAGCTCCAACCACAGAACCAACATTTTGTTCCTTCATAATTAGTGCCATTGCCAACTCTGCACGACGTATAAAATTATATTGATGCAGAGATGTTTGACCAGCAACTTCAAATTTGTCATATTCACTAAGTAGCCAACAATAAAGGCTGTAATAGCGGATGTGACGGGTTAGATTGGTGAGCCCAGGTAACAATTTGCTATAGGTTGCAATTGAACTGTTCTGGATTCCCAATGGGTCACGTCCACCTTTGAAGCCATCGTTCGATGCCCAAAATACATTTGTGATTTCAGATTGCTTGTATTGTGCCATTGTACAACAGAATGAACAAAATACTAATAGTACATCTCAATATATTGGTATGCACGTTCAAATACATCATTGTCTTTTATCTGATACTTAACCCAAAGGATAGCGCGTAGTTTCTTTTTAATTTCTCTACGGGCTGTAACACTTTGGAATGCATCATTAAATTGACGTACAATGTTAACCACCTCATTATCTATATCATTTACAACTTGCTCAACGATAATTGGGGTTTCTTCAGTCTTAATACTTTGGAAAAGGTCTGTTAAGGCAGCACGAGCTTTTGCTCTTTTATCCTGGGACTCATCCTTTTTCTTTTCTTCTTCAAGCAAGTCTTTTGCTAATGCAAGAAGTTGTTTCAAGAAATCAATACTACTGATTAGATTTTGTTCCATTCGTTCACGTAGTTCATCCAATTTTTCTGCAAATTTCTTGAAGTTAGGATCACCTTTATGCTCGCCCAATCTCAATCGAAGCATTTTCTCTACTTCAACAATCTTCTTCTCACGTGCTTTTTCATCTTCAAGGACTGCATCTATCACATCGGCATCAACTACCAAATCCTCTAGTGGAGTACCAATGTCAATAGTTTCAATGTTGCGATGTATAATCTCAATGGTCTTAGCTCCAAGCAAAGTCCAGATAAGATTACCACCACTTACAGGACGTACACTTTGATACACCTGAGCCAACCAAGTATAATCATTTTGGAATTCGGCCAAACAAGCATCGGGAGAAACTATCTCCCACGCTTTATTGAGGCGGGCAAAGTGGCGTCCAAAGTTTGTCTTCACACCATCATCTTTTAAGCATTGTTGAGCAGCAGTAAGCCCCTCCCATCCACCAATAGTTCTATCTACGCCAGGGAAGAACTCAATACATTGTTGCATGAATGTAGGTATAAGACTTTTGATTTCATCGATATTCTGAACAATGGTCTTAACCGTCTCTTCATCAAAAGCAAGACTCTTAGCAACATCCTCAAATACACCAACAAAATCAACAATCAACCCACATTTCTTATTTTCATTGTAGGTACGATTGGTTCTGCAAATGGCCTGCAACAAAGTATGATTCTTCATTGGTTTGTCCAAATACATACACTGGAGTATAGGTGCGTCAAAGCCAGTTAACAGTTTACTTGTCACGATGACAAATTTCAGCGGAGACAATGGGTCTCTGAACTGGTCAAGCAATTTCTTTTCCTCATCGCGACTACGCTTATACGCCTTATATTCATCTGCTTTATCTCCAGCAGTATGCATTACAATTGTTGTTTGGTCATCTGTGCCAAGAAGAGCATCCAAAGCCTTTTTATACTTGACGCAACATTCTCTATTGTAAACAACAACCTGAGCTTTCATGCCTGTTGGCTTCACATACTCTCTGAAATGAGAGACAATATACTTACAAACGTCATTGATTCTTTTTTCAGCGGTAAAGAATGCATCAACGCTTGTTCTTCTTACCAATTCGTTCTTGTCTTCCTCGCTAATTTGGTCGGTAAGCTCATCAAACTCCTTTTGCAACTTAGCATCGTCCAAATGCATTTCGACTGGAACAGTCTTGAAATTAAGTTCAAGAGTGGCCCCATCTGCTACTGAGTTTTGGAATGTATATTTTGATATGTATCCGTATTTATCCTCCTCGGCTCCAAAACATGCAAATGTATTATGGTCATTACGGTTGATTGGCGTACCTGTTAATCCAAAGAAGAACGCATTTGGCAATGCTGTGCGCATCTTTTTACCCAAATCTCCTTCTTGGGTTCTATGAGCTTCGTCCATCAAGAGGATGATATTGTCACGTTCATCAATTACCTCACCATCATTCAAATCACCGAACTTAAAGATAGTGGTAATCAAAATCTTTCTTTGATGGATCTTTTCCTCCAGTTCTTGTTTGGATGATATGCTATCAATGTTAGGTATTTCTGCACGTGTGAAATCGCCGGTAATTTGGTCTTCCAAATCAATTCTATCGTCCACAATCACAACTGTTGGTGCTTTTAGCACTTCCTGACGACGAAGTTTTTGAGCCGCAAATACCATCAACCACGACTTACCAGAACCCTGGAAATGCCAAATCAAACCTTTACGAGGACCAGAGCCCTTTGTATATGTTGACAAAACACGTTGAACAATAGCTTCGCCACCCAAATATTGTTGGTAACGACATACAATTTTAATTTTCCTACCTCCTGAGGTTCCTGTAAAAACAGAATAGAAGCGATATATATCCAATAGTCTTTCAGGAGTCATCAATGATACATAGTTATGCTCAACATCTTCCAATGTACCATGCTTACGCTCCTCATCAGCAAACCAAGGACCCCATTTGTCAATAGGACATCCGATACCTGCATACTGTAATTCTCTTCCTTCGCTTGCAAAGGTTAGAATATTCGGAACAAACATTTCAGGGATACTCTTCTGGTAATGCATAATATCAGTAGCACCATCAGCCCATGTTACAGACGCCTTAACAGGAGTCTTTGCTTCACCGATAACCATAGGTATACCATTGATAACATATACAAGGTCTAAACGCTTGCCTCCCTCCTTACTCTTTCTCGGATACTCCCACTGATTAGTCACTATGCAACGATTCTTATATTCATCATCCTTGCCTGCAAAGAAACGAATGTTGATATTATCGCCATTGTCCCCAAATGGGTATGAGTTCTCTTCAAACAGCAACTTGCGGAACTTATCATTGGCTGTAATTAGTTCATCAGAAGCTCCTCCACTTGTAATACAAGCTCGAAGTTTATATATAACCTGTTCTGCTTGTTCAGCAGTAATAGGATTCAATGCCAACAATGCCTCCATGAGCCATTCTACAACAAGAACTTCATCAGGAAGTCTCGGAACAAACTGCGGTTCCACATATATCCAACCGCATTGTCCTGCCGCATTAATGAGCATTTGCTCAACCGTATTTTCTTCGTTAAAGTATGCCATATGTTATTATATTTTTGTTTCTAATTGTAATATTCTGATTTATCGGCCTGTTCAACAATAGAACCAAATCGAGTTTGTTCTTCCATTGATGGAATTTTAATCCAGAGATTAAGAAGATCAACCTTTGTTGTACTAGGAAGAGTTGTACCTTTGTTCAGCACATTGAAATCTATTGTTTTGCAATGCCAATAGAAATAAACGTAATGAAGGACTTTTTCATCAGGAACTGCTCCAAATGCAGTATCAACGTTCCAATACTTTTCTCTTATTAGCAAAGGCTTGTCAATAGTACCTTTTCTCCCTAACAATATAGAATTAGCAGGAGATAGATAATCTGAGGCCCTTGCCATCTCGCCACCAGTTCCATAGACAGGATAGCCCCCATCCTCAACTTGGATTGATTTATAATCCTTGCCGTTAATTATTTCGACGACTTCTTTCCATTGACGGCTATGATCACTCCTCATGTGAGTATCCCCAAACATCTCGATAAATTGCGATTTGCAACCAACAAATTCTGATTTATCGGCTTGTTCTGCAATTGTAACAAACGCTTTCTGATCCTCATCTGATGCATTTGGAATGCCGATTTCCAAATATTTACTCATGTTGAGATTCTGAATTCCTGTCGTCTTGCTTCCCATGCTTCTGATTGCAGTTCTATTTGTCTGATAGAAGTAGTATAATGCATAGAATGCAAACCTTGGATCAACGTCTTTGAATCTCAAAACCTGCGTGAAGTTATTGCACAAAAACAAGTTATCTTCTTCAAATAGCACAACTCTACCCACCGGATTATCAGCAGTTCCACCTGATCTTTCAAGTATGGTATCGTACTTTTTAATTTGCTTTCTAACTACCTTCCTATCTTCAATGCTGCGGGTAACAACATCTGCAAGATTCAGCTTTCCTGAGTTTGTGAAGTTTGTAGTACGTATAACCTTTACTCCATTACCATCCTTATCTTCAGTACCCCATTCACCAGGAAAAGAATCATCAATATAATCTTTTACAGGAGTAGTTTCCATGCCATAAAATATCTCGATAAATTGCGATTGAATTAGGAGAACATCCTTCAACTTTCTTGGCTGAGATAAAATTCTCTACCAAGATTTGATTATTACTTTCTGTATTGACAGCATCTTTTTCAGTCACGACAATGTTACGGAAGGTGTAATCAAGCACCTTACGCAACTGGGCCAACTGCTCATTATTCAATGAACTGAGCATAGCCTGTTCTATTTCGTTAATCAAGTTCTTAACCATAATCTTACTATATTATAAAGTTAGTCAATTAACGCGCGACCTAAAAGTAACTTTATCACCTAACTTAGTCACTTTTGTATAGCAAGTGACTAAGTTAAGTGACCAAGTTTATCTAATCATCCCCTTCAACTATTACTACTATTCCCATATTAAATTATTGCCTAGGATTTACTCTGCAAAAAGAAATATACTGATTAACAAGTATTTAGATATATATCTGATTTATTCTGCAAATAGTTCTATTTTTTTATTGGGAGTTTAGAAGAAGATTTTTCTATCTTTTTATCATCAGAAACCACACGACGCTCAACTTTCTTTATGTCTTCTGCAACAGGAAGTTCTTCTGGGCGGATTCCACGTTCTCCAAGCATACTTCGCACACTAACATTGTTCTGTACATGTTCACGCGTAATAGAGGATTCTCCATACAGATTTTTCTGTTCTACATTATAATTAGTCATTTCTGTTGCCAGGTTCTTTGCCGCAATAGTTAATGTTGGCAAAAAATCCGCTAATGGACGATTTGACTTAATCCCTAATCTGTGTTTCATATCTTCAGTTGTATGCCCTCCAAATAGTGCAGTATCACCTTTTGAACGAATTCTACCATATCCTTTATCATCAACTCCTCTCTGATAAATATTTTGAGATAGTTGTTTTTCGGACGAGCGCAATCGATCTCGAGCTTCAAGTCTTGATATTTCTTGGATTCGTTCTGCTATTATCTCAGCTCTTCGAGTTTGAACCGCAAAATAACCTTGAGCAAAAGCAATTTCTTCTTTTTTAGGATCTCCGTTTTGTGCAATCAAATAACAAGCATATCGGGTCAACATGAAGTCTATGACCTCACGCTGTGAACCACTACCTAAAGATACCATTTTCGTGACCTCACGAAAATGGTCATCTACATTGACATTCTGTTGTTTACATGATTCTACTGCTCTACCTATAGCAACCTGAAAATTTTCCCAACGAGCATAGCCTAATAATTTTTGCAAATCTCGCGCAAACCAAACTTCCACATTCTCACTACCGTCATCACTCTTGATGATTTGGCCAATTGCATCAAAGTTGGCTTTATGTTGATTAATTCTTTGTATATCCATAATGTATTCTATTAATTATTTATCAAACTCTTTATTACTTGGTCTATTGCCTCTATCGATTTGCGGAGTTCAAATTCTGATTTATCGGCTTGTGTGAGGACCTCAACAAACAAGATTTGTTCATCCATACTAGGAACAGGAACTTTCATTTTCTTGATATCTGAGAATACGATATCAACTTGATTTGTAGAACCAGTTACATATTGCCTGTATATTTCTGCTTGCGTATCATTTAAAGAAAGGTATGTATTAAGCACTTCTGGAAGAATCACTGCTCTATCTGTTGACAAGGCAATCACATGTCCATCATTTATGTAGGTATTATTGTCTGAAGGACAAATAAATACACAACATCGTCCAAGAGTACCATTTCCAGTTGCATTCAAGAGAACATCTCCTGATTCAAGTATTCTCTTCCTAACTGGGATTTCCTCGTTGTGGTATTTTATATTACCCAAACGTTGACCATCCCAATGGATACATGCTTGATTAATCACTAAGACAGAAGAAGATTCAACATATTTTGGCGTTATCCCCTTATTCATGATTGGACAAACCGATTCAAGGGTTTGCTTATTATGAGTATTATAATACATCTCGATAAATTGCGACATACTAACCAATGAATTTATGATGAGACAATTTAACATTATTCTGATTAACCATTGCATATTGCAACGTCGTATCGAGACTCTGATGACCAAGCAGGTGTTGGACTTGCTCTATAGGCATGCCCTTATCTATTGCCATTGTTGCTAATGTGCGACGAAACTTGTGTGGATGCACCTTGGGTATATTCAAATCTTTCCCCATCTGACGCAGTCTAATCTCCACACCGCTAATCTGCAATCTTTCATAAGGAGCCAGGAGTGATACAAACAACGCTTCATTGCTATCTGTACGACTATTGATATATTTCTGCAAATGAATCTTTGTACGAGCATCGAAATACACCTTACGCTGCTTATCACCTTTGCCGGTAACATTCCCTATTGTGGTAGTCAATATCTGAGCGATTGAGCTTAACCAATTCTCCAACACGCATTCCTGTTGATGCCAATAAATCTATCAATGCCAAATCACGTGGATTTGAACAATGGTCTCGCATCAATTCAAGAGATTCATCAGTATATGTTTCCTTTACGGTTTTACCTACCTTTACTTTATGGATTCTTCGTACAGGACTCTTTACTATATAGTTTTCTTCTTCTAACCAAGAAAAGAAACTGGATAGTATTCGTCGGATATTATCTACCGTTACTTTGCTCGCGCCACTTTCGCTTTGATATGTATTTAAGTAATGTCGTAAATCGTCAGTTGTGATATGGATTACCTCTTTGCCCAGCTTAATCAATGCATTATTTATAGTACTGCGATAATAGGCGATTTCACCATTTCTTGGGTGGCGGTGAGAAGTTTCTTATATGACTCCTTTAGTCTGTATGCAGCCCACAATTTATCTGCTAAGATACGCTGCTCTTCGATGGGGGGAAGATCGAATTCGTAGTCTTTCAGATGTTCCCACTTTACTCTAGGAGATAGACCTCCAGCTGAGCGAGAAACGGCATAATCGAAAAACTTATCATTCTGAATAATGAACGGAAGCAACAAAGGGTCTACCTTACCAGGTATAGCCTCTATCACAGTAATATCCCCAGAACAAATACCATCAAAATCAGCAATAGCGGCCTTTTTTAGATATGCTCTTCTTCGGCCAAACAAGATTTGTCCCTTCTTGAAAGTCTTCGTAAATGTATTCTCGGTGTCTACATCATATCCAGAGAACTTGATTTCTTGAGGAATAAGATGCTCTAATCCTACAATGGGGACACCCGATTTATCACCTTTATGAGTTGCCCTACTTTCTCTTGCAAATTCTTCTAATTTCATACTCATTTGCCGATTAATGTAAACATTTCAGTTATTGAAGAAGTCATCTCTGCATGAACACTCTTCCAATTGCTCAATGTTTCTGAAACTGATAAAACATTAAAGTTATTTTCATTATTCAAAGCATTGGCATATAAAGAGATATTGAGATTGTAGTTGTAATTTGCAATCTGTTCAAGAGATGCCACGGTGCTGAAATTCTGAATTTCAGAAGCATTAAAATATGCAGATACAATCTTTTCAATATGTACCTTTTCCAGATAGCTCTCTGCGTTTTTTCGTGTAACTTCCTTAAGAGCGTTGATAAAAATGATTTTGTTCTTCAAGGTGCTACGTTTCTGATTATTACATATCAGAATGCAAGCTTCCATGGGTGAATTGTAAAAAAGGTTTGCACCAAGGCCAATAACACATTCTACAACATCACTCTTTATCAGTTTTTCTCTTAAACTTTGTTCTTCATCTCTAAACAGAACACCATGAGGGAAAAGTATTGCACATCTACCTGTCTTATCATCCATAGATGCAAGGATATGCTGGAAGAAAGCGTAGTCTGCACGCCCTTGAGGTGGAGTTCCCAAGAAATTACGTCCCCACTTATCGTTCATAAAAGCTTCACGATTCCAAGTCTTAATAGAATATGGTGGATTAGCCAACACAATATCAAACTTACGCAACCTACTTCCGTCTACAAATGCAGGGTGTGCTAAGGTATCTTCACGAACAATAGAAAAGTCTTCTACACCATTCAGGTAAAGATTCATTCGGGCAATGGCGCTGGTGAGTGCATTAATCTCTTGGCCAAATACCTTTACACCTTGCCATGGTTCACCCTTTTTACGAAGAAAGTCCAAACACTTCACAAGCATACCACCCGAACCACATGTAGGGTCATAGATACTTTCACCTGGACGTGGCTGAAGAATCTCTGCCATCAAATCTACTACAGTACGATTGGTGTAAAACTCCTGTGCTGTATTGCCAGCATCGTCGGCAAACTTACCAACCAGATATTCGTAAGCCTGTCCCATTTCGTCTGCAGGGCATGCTTTAAGCGACAAATTGTATCGTGAAAAATCTTCAATCAGAGACGTTATGATATGGTCGGGCATCTTCGCCTTGTTGGTCCAGCCGTCTTTAGGGCCAAAGATTCCTTCCAAACCTCCAATCACACGACCATCTGCATGCTCGCCTGGATTGGCCTGTTCAATAGCAATAAAGGCTTCCACCAAGCGTTGGCCTACATTTTCTGTACACTCGCGTACATCACGCCAATGGGCACCATCAGGAATACGAATTACCAATTCTTGAGCTTGGGCATTGGCATACTCTATAC
>ERZ772882.1042-NODE-1042-length-32650-cov-6.649578_pt1 | contig 32650 bp, 53 predicted proteins | sample MGYA00580576_ERZ772882 | MGnify/ENA primary metagenome ERZ772882 (study PRJEB29015, sample SAMEA2737658) | human gut metagenome | biome: human gut; feature: human-associated habitat; material: faeces | place: China | collected 2012 ... | reverse complement strand
AGATCTACAAAGACTGCAAGCACACGCTGGAAGAGTTCGGCGTGTACGCTTGGGATCCAGACAAAGACGACACCGTGCTGAAGGTCAACGACCACTGCATGGACGCTATCCGCTATTTCGTGCGCACAAAGCGCCTTGTAAAACTGAGGGATTGATTTTGAGCACTGTATATACATTCCAGACCTTTCAGCAGGCGAAAGCCGCCGGGGAACAGTCTGATTTCATCCGGCGGTTCGTGCAGCAGCACTGCGCTTCCGGGCCTTACAAGATGGCTCTGGACGCCGACCTGTACGATGCCCAGAAAAACCCGGGAGCTGAACGCTTCGCACAGACTTACGCTTTGATGCTGAAACGCCTGTCCAAAAACACCAAGCCGGACACCCCACACCCCGATATGGTCAAGAGTAATCTTTTCCGGCGCCTCAACAAGCAGCGGGCGACCTACTCCCTCGGCAACGGCGTGGTCTTTGCGGACGATGGCGTGGACAAGGAAAGGCTGGGTCAGAGCTTCGACGAGCAGATCCAGAAGGCAGGATATTTCGCTCTGATACACGGTGAGAGCTTCGGATTCTGGAATAACGACCATCTGGTGATTTTCAAGCTGACCGAATTTGCTCCCCTGTACGATGAAAAGACAGGCCTTTTGCAGGCAGGCGTGCGCTTCTGGCGGCTGAACCCGGACACGGATATGCACTACATCCTGTACGAGCTGGACGGATTCACCGAGTACACGGAAAGCCGAATCGGCAATGTGATGCAGGAGACAACGCCGAAGCAGGCATACAAGAGCGTGATCACCACCACCCCCGGCGGCGGGCTGGAAAGCGTAGAGGGCGAAAACTACAGCGCTCTTCCCATTGTGCCGCTGTGGGGCTCAGACCTGCACCAGAGCACCCTTGTGGGGCTGAAAGCCTACATTGACAACACCGATCTGGTGATGTCTGGCTTCTGCAATGACCTGCAGGACTGCGCGCAGATTTACTGGCTGTGCGAGAACTTCAACGGCATGACCGATGACGAGCTGCAGGAGTTTCTTGTCAAGCTGAATCTGTACCACATTGCAGGCGCAGACACCAGCGCGGGCGGCAAAATCACCCCCTACACCACCGAGATTCCCGTGACGGCCAGGCAGTCTCTGTTGGAGTTGCTCCACACCCGGGTGTATGAGGACTTCGGCGGTCTGGATGTGCACTGTGTCAGCGCGGACAGCACCAACGACCATCTGGATGCAGCCTATGAACCGCTGAACCAGAACGCAGACGACTTCGAGGCGCAGGTCAAGCCGTTCATCCGGCAGATCTGCGCACTGGCTGGCTTTGACAACGCTATGCCGACATTCAACCGCAGCAAGATCACAAACACAGCTGAACAGGTCGCAACGGTGATTTCTGAGGCGCCGATCATCGGGCAGGACGTGGCCATTGACCTGCTGCCCAACCTGACCCCGGAGCAAAAGGAACAGGCCAAGGCCGCGCTGATGGCAGAGAGCGCAACGCGGGAGACCACAGACGAGGACGAGGAAGAGGAGGACAACGAGGATGAAAACTCATAACGGAATGAAAATATTTGTCTATATTTTCTTTGGCGTGTGCGTTGCGCTTATCATTGGAAGCACAATTTTGGACGCCGTTTTATCTGTTTACTACGTCAAAGGCGTTTTTAGCGCAGATATGCCTGAATGGGCTAAATGGGCGCTTGTGACTATTGCAGCGTCATGAAACAAACTGACCTTGACCGCATCTCCACCCGGCAGCTGAACAGACTGCGCCGCCGCATTTTGCGGGTCTATGGAACCGCCCGCCGGGAAATGACCGAGCAGCTGACCGAGTTTCTGGAGCATTACCAGAAGTTGGACGCATACAAGCGGGCGCAGCTGGAAGCCGGGAAGATCACCGAGAGCGACTACCGCACATGGCTGCGCAATCAGGTGTTTCAGTCCAAGATGATGCACCAGAAGCTGGACAACATCACCCAGACGTGCACCACAGCCCAGCAGACGGCGTACAAGCTGGCGCGGGATGAACAGTACGATATCTTTGCCCTTGGCGCAAACTGGGCGTTCTACGAGCTGGAACAGGCCGCAGGCGTGGCGTTCAACCTGACCTTGTACAACACCGAAGCGGTCAAGCGGCTGCTGCTGGAGAACCCCAAGCTTGTACCCAACAAGCGCATCAAGAGCGAAAGCAACCGCACCTATGATGCGCGTGTGTTCAACCGGTACGTAACAAAAGGCATCATACAGGGCAAAAGCGTCCATGACATTGCGGTGCAGGCTGTGCAGGGCATGGCAGACACCGAGGTGCACTGGGCGATGAACAACGCCATCACAGCTCTTACAGGCGCACAGAACGCAGGGACGATGCAGCAGCTGCGCAACGCCCAAGCCCTTGGCATTGAGGTGCAGAAGCGCTGGAACAGCACGTTGGACTACCACACCCGCGAGATGCACCGGCTGCTGGATCAGGAGACCGCCGATCTTGACGAGCCTTTCAAGGTGCAGGGCTACGAGATCCAGTACCCCGGAGACCCCAACGCAGCTCCGGAAATGGTTTATCACTGCCGCTGTAAGGTGACCGGGGCGCTTGTGAAGTACCCACGGCAGAACGCTATGCGGCGGGACAACACGACAAAAGAGGTCACATCTGACCTGACCTATACCGAGTGGTACAAGTCAAAGGGCGGCACGGAAGCCGAACAGATGTGGCGGGCGGAAGAGCGAAAACGCAGAAAGGAGAGTGTCAAGAATGAGTAAACGAGGCTCTGGAAGTTCGACGAGGGCAAAATCTGGCGGAGGCGGTGGTGCTGGCGCAAAAGAAAAAGATCTTTTTACTGTTGGAAAAGATGGAGTGCGGACTTATGACGATTCAGAAAGAGAGCCGGGTAAAGATTGGATGCTTTCCAAACACAGTGCCGAAGCCATAAAAGCGTTCAGAAACCTAAGCGATGTTCATTGCGAATGGAATAAAGGATTTGACGTCCTTGAGGGCGATAAACGGCCTGTAGGCATGAAACGAAGTCAGCAATGGGATTACCTGAAAAACCACAACATCAATTCTTTTATTCTCCGAGTTCCAGAGGGACAGACAAAAAGAGCCCTAAAACAGATGGAAGACTACGGGTATCATGTTGTTGCAAAATTGGCATCGAATTCAAAAGATAAGCGAATTTTTGATGATAACGAGTTTTATATGTCCAAAAAGAAAATGCAGCGGCTTGGATTGGATTTCAAAGTGGAAACCTACTGGAAAAAAGGATGGAAAGGCTAAAGGCTTGGAGGGATGAACCGTGATTCTGCCAATGGAAAACACCGAAAAGATGATTTTTCCGGGCGTTGGCAAGTATGACATCCCTGAAATCAAGCCAGAAACGGACATCCGCATTGACAAGCTGGAATGGATCCCGGTCAATTATGCGCTGACCGCCAAAGACAAGGCCACAAAAGGCGTGCATTTTTACAAGGACGATTACCAGTTTGAACGGTTCTGGAATAACCCAGACAAATACATTCCACTTTTGCAGCAGTTCGGCGCGGTATGTTCGCCGGATTTTTCCTTGTACAGTGATATGCCGCTTGCGGTGCAGCTTTTTATGCATTACAAAAAGCACTGGCTTGCCGCATACTGGCAGGCGCACGGCATTCACGTTATCCCAACGCTTTGCTGGTGTGGAGAGCAAAGCTATGACTGGTGCTTTGACGGAGAGCCCAGAAACGCCATCGTAAGCATTTCGAGCCACGGCACACAGTCTGACCCATACGAAGCAGAATGCTTTGCCAAGCACTGCCGTAAGGCGCTGGAAGTGCTTCAACCGAGCGGAATCTTGTGGTATGGCAAATGCCCTGATGAATTTGACTGGAACGTTACCAAAATAAAACCATTCCAATACGAAAGGAGGCATTACCGTGAGTAAAAGAGGGAGCGGCAGCTCTGCGAGAGCGGGCGGTGGGACCACCAACGAACACGAGTTTGAATCTTTTGTAAATGGCAAATGGGTCACCGATTACAGCAAAATTGCGGCAGAAGAGGCAAAGAGAGCCGCCGTTGTTGTGGACAGTTCGAGATACAAGAAAACGCATAACGATGTTGTGTCTTTTGTGAAAGAGCAAGTTGGCGTTGATCTCAACAAATATCGAAGTGGCGATGGTTCCTCTCCGTCTCACACCACATATTGGGACAAGAGCGGACCAAAAGTTGCATTTGATCTAAAAGGGATGTCGTCGAGCGACCGAACAAAACTCATGCAACTCACACAAAAGCCGTTTGGAGTAACGGTTGAACAGGGTGACGCATGGATTGGCTTTGTTTCAAGGAAAAAGAAGAAAAAGTAAATGTGTAAATACTGTGACACAAGCCGTATACACGAAGAAAATATTGTTGACAGTGGCGTTGGCGATTTTTTAAGCATTGGCGTTGATAAATCAAAAAAGGTTTATTTGAGTGCATGGTGCAACGATGAAGCGGTTTGGTATCCCAATTTTTGCCCTGAATGTGGGCGCCCTTTGAAGAATAATCAAAACCATGAAATTTGACTACAACATCAAAGTCACTGACAACACCCCGCAGCTGCATGAAGCGCTGGAAGCGTGGGTGGAAAGGGTGCTGACCATCTGGGGCATGAAGGTGCAGGACTATGCACAGCTGCTTGTGCCCACAGGCACGGCAGACAGCACCGGCATAGAGGGCTATGTTGGCGGTGCGCTGAAAGCATCCCTTACCTACGTTGTCTCTGCGGCGCAAAAGACCGTGACCATCGGCTCAAACCTGTTTTACAGCGTCTATGTGGAGTTGGGCACCGGTATTTTTGCCGAGAAGGGCAACGGACGCAAAACGCCGTGGGTTTGGCAAGACATCAACGGCAAATGGCACTTTACCCGGGGCATGGCTCCCCGCCCCTTCCTGCGCCCGGCGGTGGAAGATCATATCAAAGAACTGCAAGAGATTGCAGTAGAGGAAGGAAACAAGGAGGCATAAAAGCATGACAGAACTTGAAACTTTGAGCGCACGACTTGAAGAGGCCGTGAAAAAGCAGATAGAAGCTGATGAAGCATATCACAAAGCCGCCGAAGAGGTGGAAAGCATAAAGGCAGAAATGGTGAGAGTAAAAAACAAGCGAGAAAAAGAACTTCATACAATTTGCTTGGGGTATCTTCTCTACCTCTAAAATTTAATATCCAGCGGTTGGCGCACAGCGTCAGCCGCTTTTTTATGCCGTTTTCGCACAACTGGCAGTGCTCCCGGCTCATAACCGGGGAGTTGCAGGTTCGACCCCTGCAAGCGGCACCACACCGGCAGCACGTCCGGCAAATTAAACCTTATTGCCAAGCATGGCAGCCCAAGCAAGGGCAGAAAGGACACACACATGGCACTCGAACGAAAGACTCTCCGGGCGATTCTGGAAGATGAAACGACCGACACCAGCGGCAAGCTCAAGAAAATTCTGGACGTGCTGCATGAGGAAACGGACGCCTTGCAGAACCAACTCGATGAGAAGGACGCAGCCATCGCCAAAGCGGAAAAGGAACGGGACGCAGCCAACAGCGGTAAGCAGACCGCAGAGCAGGCGCTGACCGACTACAAGACCCAGCAGACCGCCAAGGAATCCAGAGCAGCAAAGGAATCCAAGTTCCGGGAGCAGCTCAAGGCCGCAGGTGTGCTGGAAAAGTACTTTGACCGCATCGTGCGACTGTCCGGCGAGGACATCGACAAGATGGAACTGGACAGCAAGGGCAACGTGAAGAACGCGGACAAGCTGGCAGAGAGCCTGAAAACCGACTGGAGCGATTATGTGGGCAGTACCTCCACCAAGGGCGCACCGGTGGACAACCCACCCGCAAACACCGGCTCCAAAATGACCAAAGACCAGATTTTTGCAATCAAGGACGCTGGCGAGCGTCAGGCCGCGATTGCAGCAAATGCCGACCTGTTTACAGGCGGCGGGAAGGAATAATCTATGGCAGCAAAAGAAAATCTGATTACCACCACCGAGATCACCGTCAACCCCCGGGAGATCGACTTTGTGACCCGTTTCCAGCGCAACTGGGATCATCTGCGGGAGATCATGGGCATCATGCGCCCCATCCGTATGCAGCCCGGCACTGTGCTGAAGAGCAAGTACGCACAGGGCACCCTGAAGAGCGGCACCGTGGCAGAGGGCGAGGAGATCCCCTATAGCCAGTACACTGTCAAGGAGAAAGACTACGGCAAGATCACCATCGAGAAGTACGCCAAGGCCGTCTCCCTTGAGGCCATCCAGAATTACGGCTACGAGGTTGCCGTGCAGAAGACCGATGACGAGTTTCTGTACGACCTGACCGCAAAGGTCACCGACAAGTTCTATAAGTATCTGAACACCGGCATCCTGAAGGGCACGCCCAAGACCTTCCAGATGGCTCTGGCGATGGCAAAGGGAAGCGTGGAGAACAAGTTCAAGAATATGCACCGCACCGTCACCGGCGTTGTGGGCTTTGCAAACGTTCTGGACGTGGCCGAGTATCTGGGCACCGCAAACATCACCATCCAGAACCAGTACGGCTTCCAGTACATCAAGGACTTCATGGGCTACAACACCATTTTCCTGCTGTCTGACGGTGAGATCGCAAAGGGCAATGTCATCGCCACCCCCGTGGACAACATCGTGATGTACTACGTTGACCCCTCCGACAGCGACTACGCAAAGGCCGGTCTGGTGTACACCACCGCAGGCGAGGCCAGCAACCTGATCGGCTTCCATACCCAGGGCAACTACACCACCGCCGTGTCCGAAAGCTTTGCCATCACCGGCGTGACCCTGTTTGCCGAGTATCTGGACGGCATCTCTGTCCAGACCATCACCCCGGGCGAATGACCTGCAAGGAGGTGACCCCGCATGACTGTGCCAGAGCTGTGCGTTTACACGCACAATTTTTTTGACCGGTACGATACACCGTTTACAGGGCGGTTCATCATTGGCACGGACTATATCTGGGATGCGATCAACTTCAACACGGACGTGCTTGCAGATCCTGAAAACATCCTGTCCGGGCTTGCGCCGCACCAGTTCTACAAAATAGAGGGCTCTATCTTCAACGACGGAGTACATCAGGCGGGCGATCCTCTGACCCCCGAAACCTTCACCGGCACGGTACAGCCTATGCGGGTTCCCAACGTTTTTGTGGAGCTTGCCAAGAAGATCACTGACTACGATGCAGCCACGCCCGGCGGTGGGCGCTATGTTTCCCAGTCCTTCAACGGATGGAGCGGCACCATGGCTGCCGGCACGGACGGCTTGCCCGCAGACGGCTGCACCCGCTACCGCCGGGAGATCAACCAATGGAGGAAACTGTAATGCCTGTAAACGATTTCACCAAGTTCACCGTGATGGAGAATTTTACAAAAAAGTTCTGCTTCATGGAAAAAAAGCTGGTATCGGACGGCCTGTTTGGCTCTACAACCACATGGGAGGACGGCATGGAGTTCCTTGCCGTAGAGCGCCACGACCAGACCATTGAAGCGCAGCAGGCAGAGCAGCAGGGCACGGCATCCACCTACTCCCTCTATGTGGATAAGGGCATCAAGCTTTCCCCCTTCGACCGCATCAAGCGGCTGGACGATGGGCAGACCTACGAGGTGACCACCGCGAGCAGCGACAAGATTTCTCCCGCCGAAAGCCAGATGAATCTTGCCGTTGTGCAGTGCAAAAAGGTGGTGCTTTCCTGATGGGCGCAGCAGAAGCCATTACCACGGCGCTGAACAGCTATTTTACGCTGTTCAAGATTCCGGTATACCCGGAGGATTTTGTGCCGCAGGGCACTTCCCTGCCCTATATCACGGTGTTGCCTGTCATTCCAAAGGGGTTTGACGAGAGCAGCAACTTCCACGCACGGCTGTGGTATCCGGTGGACGGCGGCAAGCTGCCCATCATCCGCAAAACAGATGAGATGCGCGCTGCCCTCGGGGATGGGCTTACCATCGAGTGCGAGGGCGGCGCAATTCTTTTATGCGCAGGCAATCCGTGGGCGCAGTCTATGGACAACCCGCCGGAAAAATACCTGTGCACATACCTTACTTTTGACGTCACATCCTTTGTGGTGTGAGAAAGGATAACGCATGAACAAAATGTATCACGCCATTTCGCCGGATGCTTTCAAAAAGCTGCAATTTCAGGCTGGCGCACTGCTGAAGAAGTTTGACCCGACTGAAGCGACCCCCATTACAGCGGAGGATATGATCTGCCTGACTTCCGGCGGCATCACCGTCAGCTGCAAGCCCAACACCATTGATCTGGGCGAGAATCTGGACGAAGTGCCCGAGAACACCTATCAGTTGAAGCACATCACCAGTTGGGATTGTGGCCTGTCTACCACCTGCATGACCGTGAGCGCCGACACCATCAAGCTGGAGTTGGGCGCTGCAGACGTGGAAACGGGAACCAACAAGATCACCGTTCGTGAGGATTACAAGGACACGGACTTTCAGGATGTATGGTGGCACGGCAATTTGATCGGCGGCGGCTATGCTGCTGTCAAGCTGATGAAGGCCGTGAGCGATGGCGGCCTTGAACTGAAAACCACCAAGGACGGCAAGGGCAACATCAACCTGAGCCTGAAGGGTCACTACGACATGACCGACACCAGCAAGGTGCCTATGGAGTTCTACGTCAAGGAGGCAGAGTAATGATCCTTACCATCAATCTTGACCCCGTGGAAGCGCTGCCCAAGCTGTATGACGCGGTGGACGGCATCACCCGCATGATCATGGACGCAAAGGACAACGTGGACAACCCGGAGACCAAAGCCGCCCGGGAGACCATCGTTGCCAACGCCATGAAGCTGCTGGGTGCAGAGCCTGCAGAAACCGCAGAGGGCAAGAAAAAGCTGACCCCGCGCGAGTTTGCGCTGGCTGCGCTGGACTTTATCAAGCCGCTGATGAAGCTTGACCCGCAGCGCACCATGAACGCCCTGCACCAGCTGTACACGCTGGAAAAGGGCGAGAAAGACACCCTGCCCAAGGCGTTCACCGCGCTTACCAAGTCCGTGATGCAGGAGGATATGCAGGATTTTTTGTCATCGCTGGCCGACTTGAACGGCCTGAGTTTTGGCACTACCTCTGCCGAGCCGACCTCCAGCATCTCCGCGCCTACGGAATAAAGTATTTCGTCTGGTTTGTCATCAGCGAGATGCGCGAACGCCACCGCACAAAGGCATACCAGCTGTATACGGCTGATATGCTTTTTCTTTGTGCTGTATCGCTGGGGCAGCAGGTGGAGCAGTCCTTCAGCGAGATCATGGCAGAGTACGACAAGCCGCTATCTGAGCGCCGACACGAAACAACACTAGAAGAAGCGCAGGCGTGCTGGGAAAAGACGCTTGCAGACAGTAAAAAAGCCGCAGAGCAGAACGGAGGTGGTGGGACCTGAACATTTTTAATTTGATGGCCACTTTGGGGCTTGATACCTCCGAGTATGAGCAGGGCATCGAGCAGGCCAGAAAAGAGACGCAAAGCGCCGCAAACTCGCTGAACCGCAGCGCAAACACCGCCGGGAGCGGCGTTTCTGGCATGGCAAGCCAGTTTGCAGCAGCCAGCGCAAAAGCGACTGTCCTTGCAAATATGCTTACTTCGCTTGGGACAAAGGCGGTAGGCCTTGCAAAGGGCTTTGTGGAGATGGGCATTTCTTATAATGCCCAGATAGAAAAGTACACCACCGGCTTTACCAATATGTTGGGCAGCGCACAGGCCGCGCAGGAAGCCATGCAGGCTATTCAGGAGGACGCAGCCCGCACCCCGTTTGACGTGGCATCCCTGACGCAAGCAAACCAGTTGCTCATCAGCGCAGGCGAAAATGCTGCGTATTCCCGCAAGGTCATCAATGCACTGGGCGATGCAGTTTCCGCAACCGGCGGCGGCAACGCCGAACTATCCCGCATGGCTGCAAACCTGCAGCAGATCGCAAACGTGGGCAAGGCTGCAACGATAGACATCAAGCAGTTTGCCTATGCCGGCATCAATATCTATCAGATTTTGGCAGACTACACCGGCAAATCGGTGCAGGAAGTCCAGAATATGACCATTAGTTACGACCTTCTTTCACAGGCGCTCATAGCAGCCAGCGAGGAGGGCGGGCGTTACTATAACGCCATGGACACCCAGAGCCAGACCATGAACGGGCGTATATCCACCCTGAAGGATAACGTCAGCCAGTTGGCGGGTCTTTTGACTGGAAATCTTACAAGCGCTCTTGGTGGTGTTATTTCCAAACTGAACGAAATGGTTCTGGCTGCTCAAGACGCATACAAGCTTGACGGATGGAGCGGCCTTATCGGAGAAATAACAGGTCTTACCAGCGTTATAGACAAGGCTAAATCCTCTGCTGTTGGCCTGAAAGCTGTTTTTGATGCTTTGAAAAGCGGAGAAATTGGCATTTTCCATGGTGACTGGGATGCTGTTTATAAAAAGGCATTCGATTCAGACCAAGAAAGCAAAAAAATCCAAAAAGAAAGCAGAAAAAACTGGGACAATAACCATAGTGGCATGGTCTGGGATGAAAATGACGGATGGGTACCCGCTAAAACAAGCGGAACATCTGGCACTTCCATCGTCACAAGCCCTTCCAGTCCTTCCGGCAAGACTGGAAAACCCTCAAAATCCAAATCCAATACTGAAACCGTCATAGCGTCCGTGTCGCACACCGCAACCACCACCGCACAGAATGCGCTGGGCGCTGTGACTACAAGCGTTGAGACCTTGCAGGAGAAGGTAAAGGACGCAGCGGGCAACATCAAAGACCGCGTGACCGAGACCACCACCGAGACCGGCAAAGAGATGGTCAACGGCGTTGCTACCACCTATACGCTTGTGACCAAGAAAGTTACGGACGCGAACGGCAAGATAAGCACCACGACCAAAAAGGTCTACGCCGATATGTCCAAGACCCTGCTTGGCACCCTGACCACCATTGCAGAAAAGACCTTCAACGGCATCACCACCACCACGCAGCAGGCCGTGGAGACCTACGCGGACGGCAGCCAGCACATCAAGACCACCGCCACCGAGACCGGCGAGCGCATTGTGGACGGCGTGCGGCAGACCTACACCAAGGTCATCAGCTACATTGACGGCGTGCAGGACAAGGTGACAGAGACCGCGCAGAACATCGACAAGAGCATCAAGGCGACCCAAAAGCGCATTGACGAGAATTTAAGCAAGGCACAGCAGCAGTCCAACAGCGGAATCTTTAAGCTTGGCAAAAACCTGTACACCGACCTCAAAAATCAGGACTGGGCGGCGCTTGGGCTGGATATCGTCAACGTAATGTGGGGCGAGGTATCACAGGAGCAGCGCGAAGTCCTGTCCGACTGGGCAAACAAGGCGCTGGAAGCCATCAACGAGGCTTATTCCGGCGGCGGTCTGAGCGAGGCGTTCAAGGCTTTTAAGCAGATCATGTCCAACGGCATCAAAGCAGATGCAGACGGCGTTACAACGAGCGTGGACGGCCTGAATCAGGTATTCCAGAAGCTGGGCATCAACGTTTCCGATGTCGGCAGCAATATCATGGGCGTGCTGGGCACCATGGGTACCGGCATCGGCACCTTTGTCTCCAACGCGGGCACTGGTATTGCAAAACTTGCCGGGAGCATGGGCAGTCTGGGCACGATCGCAAAGGGCGCAGGCGGGCTGATCGCAAAGGTGGGCAGCCTGATCATCTCGAACCCGGAAGTTGCCGCGATCATCGCCATTGTGGCGGGTGTGGTGGCGCTGGGCGCTGCACTGTTTGCAAAGTTTGGCAAGGGCAAGAGCAGCGGCGGGCAGGCTGTGAGCCACTACGAAAGCCCCTTTGCCGGTCATGACGTGTACGACAGCCTGACCGAGTTCTCCACCCGGGCAGCCATGCAGCACCGCTACATGGAAAAGACCACCGGCACGGATGCACAGCTGGGCATTTTGCAGCAGATCCGCGATATGCTGGACGAGCATCTGCCGGATATCGGCACCGGGCAGCTTGTCATGGACGGCGAAAAGGTGGCCGATATGCTCACACCGCGCCTTGCAACCAACATGGATACCAGCATGGGCGTGTACACCCTGCGGGCAGAAAGGGGTGTTTAAATGGCAATCCACAGCGCAAAGCTTGGCAATTACGACACCCTTGCAACGTGGGGACTGTGCATGAAGGTAGGCAGCCCGAGCATCGGCGAGCCTGAGCCGGACGAGACCCTTGTGCAGATACCCGGATCTGACACGCTGCTCAACCTTACTACCTCGCTGGACGGCAAGGTGCACTACAAAAAACGCACTATTACCATGGAACTGCTTTGCACCGCACCGAAAAAGCTGTGGAAGGTACTGCAAAGCCGTCTGCACAATGCCCTTGAGGGCAAGTGGCTGCAATGCGTGTTTGACGATGACCCCTCCTGGTACTGGGAGGGGCTGTGGCACGTCAAATTCGTGCCGGGGCGGATCTCCGCAACGGTCACCATCACCGGCAGCTGCAACCCGTACAAGTACAACGTCTACGACGGCACACAGGATATCCGGTGGGATGACATCAACTTTGAAACGGACATCCTGCGGGACTACCGCAGCATTGCGCTGCCAGCCGATACGCCGGTGGATGTGGTCATCTACGGCGCACCGCACACCGCTGCGGTCTACTTCCATCGCGGCGAAAGCGAGGCAAATGTGTCGTTGCAGGTCAACAAGGCCTATGCGGGCAGCCTTGCCAAAACGACCGAGTGGCAGTATCTGGAGGGGCTGGACATCCCGGACGGTGGAACCGTCACCCTGACCTTTACCGCCACCGCTGCAAGCAGCATCACCATCAAGTATCTGGGGGCAAGCTTATGAGTTACAAGATCTATGCCGGCACGCAGACCGGCGTGGACAGCTGGGAAAACCGGGTCTGTATCTATGCGCCCGGCTCTGCGCTGGAGACCACGAAGCTGATCAGTCCCACCCTGACCCGGGAATTTGGAAAGGCCGGAAATCTGGAATTTACCATCCCGCTGGGCAACGTGGCGCACAGCGCGCTGCAAAAGCTAAAAACGGTGGTGTCCGTGGAACAGGACGACAAAGAGATCTGGCAAGGCCGGGTCATGAACCACGAGCAGGATTTTCTGCTGCGACAGAAGGTGTACTGTGAGGGCGAGCTTGCCTATCTCAACGACACCGATGTACCGCCCTACACCGCCAAGGACGTGACCATCCGGCAGTTTTTGGACTTTCTCTGTAAGAATCACACCAATCTGACCGACAGCTATAAAAGCTTCCGCATCGGAAACGTCACAGTGAAGGAGCAAAAGCGGTATGTGCCGGTAGCCGAAAAGTGCTATCTGAAGCTGGACTATGCAGCAAGCAGCCCGGACGAGCATGGCGACTATTACCAGATATGGGGTCTGTACTCCCAAAACGGGAACCGACTTGAAGAGAATTTTTCCTATATTTTTTCCGACTATGAGGAGGTGCAGACCCCACCAGCACAAAACTGGCCGCTGAACGAGATCGTAACCGGAAAGGAGTACCTTGCCTGGCGCACGGGATACAACCAGTTTACCCTCCGAAGAAACGCAGTCTCTCAGGGCAGCAAGACCTACGATGCAGAGCAGACCATTGTTACCACGTCCATCACTACGCCAATAGAGACCTATAAGTTTGGCAGTACCATTAAAGTGGCCAAAAAGGACACCGAATCCACAACGTACAGCATCAAAACGGAAAAAGACGGCACGGTCAACGTGTACGTCAACGGGGAAAAGTCCGCAGACTACACCCCGCAGCTTGTGGAGGAGTTGCACGAGTTCGGCGACGGCAAAAACTACGGCAAAACATGGGGCATTCTGCAAAGCGAGCTTGTGGACGTGTACGGCGGCTATCTGGTAACCCGGCACGAAACGATTCATTACCCCTTGTTCCCCGGTCTGAACAAAAGAGCACGCTATCTGGACTATGTACAAGACGCGACCGAGCGCAACGTGCAGGGCATTACCTTCGGCACGAACCTGCTTGACTTGACCAGCTACGTCAAGGCCGAGGATATCGTCACCCGAGTGATCGCCATCGGAAAGAAAAAAAGTGGCTGGTTTTTGTGGGAAACCACCAACACCCTGACCGCCACGGCCAACGATACGACCGCGCAACAGCTGTACGGCCTTATCACCCGGTATCTTGTGCTGGACGGCACGGCAAACACACAGCAGTCCCTGCAGGACGCGGCAGACACAGAGCTGGGCAAGCATCTGCGCCTTGCGGACGGCATCACGGTGAAAGCCGTAGACCTGAAGGACGCAGGCGTGGACGTGGAGCGCATCGCCTTTGGCAAGCTGACCCACATTATTTCCGCGCCCCATGGCATTGATGTGTGGATCAATTGCAACAAGCTCGTAGAGCCGCTGGACAACAAGCCTGACAAAAAAGTATTCACCTTTGGCAAAAAATTTTCAAGCATCTCCGACCTGCAGGCGCTCAGCGCCCGCAAAGCAACCACCGCGTATGACCTGAGCCGCACGCTCAAGGGGTACGCATCTGATGTGCAATCTTATGCGCTGCAAACAACGGAGGCAGACGATGAAACCATTTAAAGAAGTAATTGACGGCATCCGCAAAGCCGTTATGGCATCCGAAGTGCGCGAGGATCTCGCCCAGATGGGCGAGTATGTGGAGCAGTTTGCAAACACGGCGGGCGAAAACATCCAAAAAGCCATCGACCCCACCCTCTCCCTCTCCGGCAAGGCTGCGGATGCGAAAGCGACTGGAGATGCGGTTGGTCAGCTAAAGAGGGCTTTGGCTGATTTTACTGTGGAAAGTGAAGAGAAGAAGACGCGCATGGAGAATCCTGAACATCACGCAGGATATTGGTGGGATGGAGAGCACGCAAACGATTCGTATTTTTATGTTAAACTATCGGTTAATGCCGGGGATGTAATTTGTGCCATAAACACGCTTAACAACAACATTCCCCCAGTACGTTTTGTCGATGCTTACTCTGGAGCAAATCGTGTTGGTGATGCTAGCAGTAGTACAGACATAACGGAATATACTGTACCCGCCACTGTTGATACGTTGTATTTGTCAATCAATGCCAGAGAAGGCGAACGAGATTACATTCAAATCAAAATAACTACAACAGTAATTAAATCAATTATTGTTCCGTTTAATAAAAATGGAATAATGACGAAAATCTCATCGCTTGCAAGCGGGTATTCCTTGACTGCGTGTGAAAACTTCGATGTTAAGAAAAATCAGTCATATCGCTTTTATGCCCGTTTTGATACCTTCAATTCTGTGTCTGTATGTCACGGCTACAAAATATATGGTGGGTCATGGATTGAGGTTGGGTCAACAAATATCACTGCTTATTACTATAATGGTTCTTCTGCTGTACAGATGGGGCAGTGGGCACATGGACTTGCCATTTCAGGATTCATTGGAGTAATTGTAAATGTCGGTAATGTACAAAACCTTAGAGCAAAAGTTACAGTCATGTCTGAGACTGGTGACTTTACACAAGATGATGTTCCCATGGGCGGCTGCGCTGGCGATGTATCCGCATTCGGTATACAGAAAATGACAGATGTATCTCTTTCGTATAGCATCGGGGATTTGAATGCAGATGTTTGGGTGTTTGGTGATAGTTATACATCTCTTGGTGACCCTAATCGTTGGACACACAAGCTAATGGATTACGGCTATAAAAATCTGCTGATGAGTGGATTCTCCGGCGCGACTAGCGCAGATCAGATTAAATCGTTCAGAAATTTGATTTCAATTGGAAAGCCGAAATATCTTGTGTGGGCTCTTGGCATGAATGATTCAGATACAGATGCTGCTGTTAATACAAGCTGGAAAGAGAGTTTTGACGAAGTGTCCGCGTGGTGCAATTTAAACAAGATTCAATTTGTCGCATGTACAATTCCCAACACGCCGCGAGTGCGAAACGTGGAGAAAAATGAAATCGTCCGTTTAAGCGGGTACAGGTACGTTGACTTCGCGAAGGCAGTGAATGCGGAAGAAGTCGGCTCTACATGGTATCCTGGAATGCTTTCTACTGATAATGTCCATCCTATCGAACTTGGAGCGAAAGCTCTTGCAAACAGGTTCTTGGTGGATGTGCCGGAAGTAATGGGCTAAAGGAAGCTTTATCTAACCTTAAAAACAAAAAAGGAGTCTCAAAATGCTGCACACCATCCTCAACTTCCTCGCTTCCCTCTTCTCCGCCCTCTCTCGAGCGGCAGATGCCTCTACTTCTGACCCCGTGTCCACCGTGGACCCCCAGAGCGCTGCTCCTCCCGGCTGGGATGGCGCACCGCCCTACCGATACATTGACGTGAGCCGGTATCAGGGCAAAATCACCCTCAACGGCTGGCGCAAAATTAAGGCGGCGGGCTACAAGGGGGCAATGCTCAAGACAGTATCCACCAACAGCAAGCTGAGCAAACGCAAGGACGGCCTGTACATCGACCCCACCTTTGAGACCAACTACCGCAACGCCCGGGCTGCCGGGCTGGACGTGGGGGTCTACTACTACACCTACGCCACCAACAAGGACATGGTCAACGCAGAACTCTCCCTGCTGCGTCAAGCAGTCTACGGAAAGGAGCTGACTCTGCCGGTGGCGGTGGATGTGGAGGACAACAAGCTCAAGCCCATGAGCACCCTCGACCTCACCAACCTCACCGCCTACGCGCTGGAGCAGGTGGAGAAAATGGGCTTTTACGCCCAGCTGTACACCTACACGGGTTACAGCTATGAGCTGGACATGCAGCGCCTAGCAGGACGCTGGGACGTCTGGTTGGCCGACTACACGGGCAAGACGCCCAAGGTGGATTTCAAGTACAATGCCCACCAGCACACCAGCAAAGGCAGCGTGCCGGGCATCTCTGGCAACGTAGACCTCAACGTGACCGAGATCAACTACCCCCGTATCATCCGCAAGAAGGGTCTGACCCGTCTCCGGGAGGGCGCATGAGCGAAAAAGAAGCTTTGCTGTGGGTGCTGGGCATCTTGGGCAGCGTGTGCGCCGCCGCGATCACACTGGACAAGGTGCTTGACATTATCCACAAGTACATCAAAAAAGTCAAAGAGCCGGACGCCGAACAGGACAAGCGTCTGGACGAGATGGACAGGCGTATCAGCACCATCGAACAGGGACAGCTGCAGCATGGTGCTGCCCTGACCCGCGACCTTGAGCGATTTACCGAAATTGACGAGGTAAACCGCCTAACGCTTGAAGCTGTCCGCGCCCTGCTGGAATCGCAGCTGACCGGAAACAACGTGGCAGCCATGCAAGCCAGCAAGGAGAAAATCGATAACTACCTGATGGAAGGAGTAACCAAACATGGAAGCAATTCTTAACTTTATCCCCGCACCCATCGCACTGGTACTGATGTTCATCGGCTTTGCCGCGCTGGCCGTTGGTGCCATCCGGCTGGGCTACAAGCAGTACGTCAAGGAATGGGCGCTGGAGCTTGTGACCATCGCCGAGGACAGCATCATGGGCAGCGGACAGGGTGCCAAGAAAAAGGCGCAGGTCTTTGCCATGCTGCGGGGCGCACTGCCAGACTGGCTGAAGCCCATCATCACGGACGAGGTGCTGGACGCGGTGATTGAAAAGGCCGTCAGCCTGATGAAGAAAGCACTGGCAGAGAAAAATCCCGCGATCGGGAAGTAAGGAGGATATCATGGCAAGCACTACATACGAGCATTTTGTTGACATTAACAAAATGTACTCCGCACAAGAGCAATTCCGTGACATCACGAAAATGGTCTGTGCACGTTTTCGTGGCCTCACGAAAACATACCATATCGGCAATGTCAACGAACTGGTGACGGTTTGTCACCGGTTTGCTGTCATTGGCAGTATGGTGCGCAACGCCGGACAGCTTCCGCAGCCGTTTCAAACGTGCCCAGAACCTCCCTATGCGCCGTAAGCGCAACATACGGCTTTGCCCTTGAGCCGTTCAATTTATACACGCTGCCGCTGCCCTTTGGACGGCGGCGCTTTTTTCTTTGCGCGGGCGGTGCGGTATCCGGCAAGCGCTTGCCACACCATGGGCAGAATGCAGCGCCGTCCTGGATCTCTCGCTTGCATCTGATGCACTGCATAACCTTACTCCTTTCGTCGCCCTATATAGCCAAGAGCGCCGTTTTCAGCGGCAGCGCGCCCGGCTTTGTAATGGATCTTCAGATCGTCAATGGGCGGTTGAGGGCCGTCCGGGCATGGGTCAAGCCCTCTGATCTGGGCAAAGGTATACTGGTCTATGATGGTGCCGCACACGCTGGCCCTGTTGTTGAGCGGGCAGTGCAGGTTTGCAGCTATCTCCGATATGACAGCAGGCGGGCTGCTGCCATGCTGCCCCTTCAGCACAAAGAGGAGCAGCCGTTTCGTTAGAGGCGGAAGCGCCTGCACAATAGCGCGCAACTCCCTATCTATCTCGTCGTCCTGTTTTTGCTGATCCGGCACCGCATACAAGTCCGGGTGCAACACCTCCATGAACACCGTGATGGGTGACACCCCGCACGCCGTGCACCAGTCCATGATCTCGTCACTGTCCGGGCTGGTGCATCCTTTTTCCCAGCTCTGCACGGTGCGTTCTCCCTTCTCAATGCGCCTTGCGATCTCCACTTGGCTCAAGCCCGCAGACACCCGTGCTTTTGCAAGTGCTTTCCCGATTTGGCTCGCCGTAAAATAACTCATATACACCCTTCCCCCTCAAATATAATGCGTGATAAAAACAAAAAATGGCGCAGAAAAAATCCGCGCCATTCGACAAATTTTATCCGTATTTCATTTTCCTCTTTCTCATGGTAGAATTTGGTACATAAGTTGACACAATTACCAAAAATCAGGAGGAAAACAAAATGAAAAACGTTCAAACGTTCGACACAGACCCGGAAATGACCATCATTGACGGAATGCCCGCCAGCGTGCTTACCGGCACAGCCAAAACCCCGCAGCCTTGGGAGGATTGAGCCATGACCAACAACAAGACCGCCTGTTTCTGCAACCACATCCGCGCTGCGCTTGCATGCTACGTTGATATGACCCCGGAGCAGCAAGCCCTTGCCGCCATGTACGCCAACCGCAAGATCACCGGCCTGCACACCCTGCGCGCCGCAGCGGTAAGCCCCGGCGGGGAGTGCGCCGCCCAGTTGTTGCAAAAAATGCAGCAGCTGGACACCGACAGCCAGTAACAACGCGCATATTTTGCGCAATTAAAATCGATTGACGCTTACGCCAAACGGTTGTTAAATGCAGTTGTAAACAAGTTTACAGGCCAAGCAACTGAGATTTCTTTGCGTTGTACTCCGTTTCCGTGATGGCACCCATATCCAGCAGCTGCTTAAACTTCAAAAGTTCATCAGCTGTGCTGGACGCAGCCGGGGTAGCGGCTTGCGGCCTCTCAGAGCCAGCTTTACAGTTCCTGAGAAAATCAGTTGTGCCACCGGGATAAACCGTTGTCGGTAAGTTGCTTTCCCCAAGAGGAAGGACGAAGCGAATAGAGATATTTTCTTTGCTGTAGGCTTTGTGGGTTTCAGTTTTTGCGGTAGCAGCACCTACAATCGCGCCTACAGAACCAGCAACGGCTGCGCCTATTACTGCACGCCCAATGCCGCCCTTGGTTTCGGTCACCGTCAGATCGTCAGGCGCATCCGATTCGTACCCTGCGACTTCATCAAAACTGTAAATCATGCGTGGGCCTTTATCACCACCGCGGTGTCCAAAGTAAAACAGCCGGTTGACCTTATCGATAGAGACAAAGAGTGCATCGCGGTCAAAGATGGAATCGGTCTCTTTAAATGTTCTGCGGCGGCTTTCCAGTGTAACCCAGTATTCCGCAAGTGCAGCTGTCGGTTGCTTTGCTGCACGGATGCCCAATTTTGAAAAGAAAAAGTTACTGCACCCGGCACAGATCAGGCCGTCCGCGCTCTTCTCGCGGTTCAGCAGCCCCAACTTGCCACCGCAGACGGGACAGATACTTGCCATGATAACCACCTCAAAATAACAAAAATAGGCAGCCAAACAGCTGCCGGAAACCTTAAATTATCAATGATCTAGTCAAAGGGGGAAAATAAAGTGCAAGATAATAGCACAATGTTTGCAAAGTATGATATAATGGAAAAAGAAAAGTGCCGTCTCAAGACTTTGTTTTCTTCCATGACGGACGATGAAAAAAAGGATGTGCTTCTTCATGCAGAAAAACTGCTCAAGAGCAGAAAGGAGTAAACACATGGATATCGGCAAAGCCCTTTTGTACGCAAGCGCACCGTTTGTCTATGCCCAGATGTTTTTGCGGGGGAAATGGAGACCCAATGTTCACCCGTACCGAACGATCAAGGAAAAAGAGGACGAAGTCAGAAGATACAAAACTGCAATCGCTTCCGTTCTGGCCATGGAAAACTCCGGCTTGCCATCCATCAAAAACACGGAATGTTACAAGTGCAGGCACCTTTGCCAGATTTGGACGCATCAGAACTACGCTTTTAATATCGGCTGTGCCAAAGGCCTGACCGAAGAAGAAATCTTTGAAAGGGCCAAGCGCGTTGCCGACATCCTCAAAATTTCAGACCTGAGACAGAACCCAACAAATCCGACGCAGATCGAAGCAGTTGATCCGCCTGATCTCTTCGCAGCTCTTGAAGATAGGATTCTCCGCCTAGCGAAAGAGAATACGTGCAGCCAGACGTTGTTGAACCAAAAAGACCATCGCACGAAGTGTATATGGGATGTTCCTCAATCAAACCGCGATGCTTCAGGTTCTCAATGTACCGATTCTGGCCGTTGAAACTGAAATCCTCGCCGGAAAAGAGACAGACTTCGTGCTGGTTCATTTTCCCGTTGTGCTTCTCCATATATAATAGGAGCGCAAGGCTTGCTTTATCCAGAAACTCAACCATTGGAATCACCCTTTCTTGAAGCTACCTTAAATTTTGCATACTCCAGCACTTCAGCAAGCTCCTCAGCAGTCAGCTGATCGAGCACGGCACTGAATGCTGCATCCAGCTCGCTCCCACCGGGAGCGGGCTTTTCTTTTTGGCTTTCATTGCCAGAAACCAAAGATTCAACGCTTATCTCAAAATAATTTGCAATTTTTTCAAGCGTCTCGTACTTCAATGTCTGTTTTCTACCAGACTTCAAATCGGATAAAGAGCCACGCCTTGCACCGGAATCTCTGCACATCGTGGTCACGTTGACACCGCGCTTTTTGCAAAGGTGTTCGATATTGTTGTACAAGTTTGCCATAATTCCAGACCTCAAATTGTGAGTTGCGCCGAAATTACGCGAACGCTTAAAAAAGCCTTGCATTTTACGCGAAAGCGTATTATACTAAGACCATACCGCGATGGCGTAATACATGATTTCTAGCAATTTCATTATATTACACTTATGCGTAAAAATCAATAGTTTGGAGGTGAAAAAATGACAGAAAAGAAGCCTCTTTGTGAATTTGGCAAGCAAATCGAGATTGCATTGATTCAAATGGACAAGCGCAATGATTGGTTGATTGAGCAGGTCAAAGAGGACACAGGCAGGTATTTTGACCGTTCATACCTGCACAAGGTCAAGACGGGAGAAATCGAGACACCGGGTATTTTGCATAGCATCCGCAAAATCCTGAACATCAACACCCATACAACTTAAAAAGGAGGAAGCAAATGCCTGATTTTGAAACATTTCTGCTTGCGCTTGCATCAATCGTTGTCATCATTGTTGCCTTTGGCTTTTCGTGGGCGATTATATCCGGTCTTTGGTGGCTTGTTTGCTACCTTGTTGGATGGCAGTTCACTTTTGGCGTGTCCACTGCAATCTGGATTGCGGCAATGATTCTGAAATGGGTGACAAGCCATGATTAAGCCTGAACCGTGGACTGGTCGATTGATCGGCAAAATGCACAACAACGAAGTCACGCTGGAACAGCTTGCGGAACGTCTGGGATGGACAAAGAGCTATTGCTCCATGATTCTGAACAGCAAGCGCAAGCCGCACGGCATCCGCGAGAAGATGGAAGCCGCAGTTAGTGAACTGATTAAAGAAAAGGAGGACAAAACGGCATGAACAACGACAAAAAGCCCAGTTGGAAAGAACGACTTTCCAACTGGGCACCTACGGATATCATGGTTGCGGCTGTAATTGTGACTGCAATCAATGTGTCGCTTGTAGTATTCCAAATATTATGGTGGCTGCTAAGGTGAGTATTCCAACAACAAGAGCCGATGCAGAATAAAATCGATTTTTCTTGTTTTCTTTTGCTTGCTCGCGGTCTTTGATTTCCTGCTTTTGCTGGCTTTCTTCAAACTGCTGGCGCAGCTGCTTCAAATCTTCCGCATACCCCAGCTGTACCTCATACAGTGTAGGCTGCTGCGAGACTTTCGGACTGGAATAATTCACTTTGCTGGCGTTCAGAATGCGCTCTAATTCATCTGTACGCTGGTTCATGGATCCCCGCTGATTCATTTTTTCACCCCCTCCCGCTCAAGTATAGCACAGGAGGGGCAGAGTACAAGGAGGACAAAAAAATATGACAGACATTATCTTATCCACCCAGAACGGCGAACCGGTAGCATCCAGCCGCCAGATCGCCGAGAGTTTCGGCAAGGAACACAAAAATGTGATACAGGCTGTCGCAAATCTCGTGGATAAAAATTCAGCCGCCAAATCTATGTTTTACGAAACAACGTTTGAGAACCGGGGCAAACAGTACCCCATGTACCTGATGAACCGTGACGGCTTCACGCTGCTGGCGATGGGCTTTACCGGCAAGGCAGCGCTGGAGTGGAAACTGAAGTACATTGCAGCGTTCAACGAGATGGAGAAGAAGCTGAGTGCTCCGCAGATGCCCAAGCTCAGCAAGGAGATGCAGGCGCTGTTTCTGCTGGACGACCGCACCCAGAAACAGGAGCAGCGGCTCACGGCGCTGGAGAACACCATGACGGTGGACTACAACCAGCAGCGCGTGCTGCGCAAGAGCATCAGCCGGTCGGTGATTAGCGCCCTTGGTGACGAGAAAGCACCGGCCTACATCGACAACCATGTGCGCAGCAAGGTTTACAGCGAGTGCAACCACGATGTGCAGGACTGGTTCAGGGTAAACAGCGTGGGCAACATCCCCCGCAAGCGCTTTGACGAGGCTGTGGAGTACATCCAGCGCTGGAAGCCCAGCACCAACACCGTGATGCTGATCCAGCAGACCAACGGCCAGACCAGCCTGTTTGAGATGGGGTGTGCAAAATGACGCTGACCGGCATACGTCAAAAGGGAGGATGATGCACCATGCGTCCCACAATGACCATTCACGATTGTTGCGAGCTGATGCGCGCAAACTTGATCTCTGTAAGCGAACCAACGCTTAAGGCAATGATTCAGGCGGGGCTGTTTCCCGGGTGGGCTGTTCCCTCTGTAGCCACCAAGACCGCCGCGCCGCTGATCTCCCGCGCTGGATTTATCGCATGGATGAAAGATTTTTACAAGCTAGAGGAGGTATACGGACTATGAAACGACTGAACACCATCACCCTTGCCGGTTTCGCGGTGTGCGGCTTTTTGCTGGGCATAAAAGCGCTGGATCTGGTTGAAGCTGGCATCACCCTGCTGCTGATGGTCTGGGGCGGTTACGCCTACGGCGCCGCTGCTGCCCGCGCCCCGCTGGTGCTGTGGGCTGCGCTTTGCACGGCGGCAGGGCTTGCCTTGAGCCTGTACGAACTGCACCGCGAGAACCAGCAGTATAAGCGCAGCAGCAAGGTGCACAAGCAGCCTGAGCACACCGTCAAGCCCGCAAACCGCAGAAAGGTGGGCTAACATGACGCTGGAAGAGCACATTCAGGCGCTTATCAAGCAGTACCAGAAGCTTCAGCGCCGGCACAAACTGCACGCAGAGAACGCCTACTATAAATTTCAAAGCGATATGTGGCAGGCCATGTCTGACGACTACGCCATCATGGTAGAGGACTTGCAGCAGGCGCTTGAGAACGCGGAGGACGTACACAATGGCTGACTACTATCATTATGTGATGTGGTACACCGTGTATGATGCAAAAAACGGAAATCTGCTTGCATCCGGCACATCTGATATGTGCGCCCGGCGGCTCGGGTATAAAAGTGCAAACAGTTTTGCATCATCGGTTTATCATTGCCGCAAGAAAAAGAGAAAGCCGCACAAGTATTCCTTTTTTCAAGAAGTCATAAAGCGCGACGAGGTGGACAGCCTGCCGCCGCCAGCCACAAGAGGGCGGGCAAAAGCAAGCAAAAACCCGCCGGTATTACCAGTACCAGCGGGTCGAGAAAAAAGGTTGATGGTTGAGCCCCATCACCACAAAAATACCACAATATGCGGCAAACCGCAAGGAGGTAAAACGTGAAAACCTTAATTTTTATCGTTCTGTGCGCAAACCTTGGGTACATCGCCCTTGGCTGGCGGCACAACAACAGGAGGTGAGCGTATGGCACTTTTAAAGGTTTATGATGTGACCAAAAATCAGCCGGATGACCTTGTTTCATCGCAGAATATCGCAGACGTTTCGGACGCGATCATCATTACAGACGAACTTGTAAAGCGAGAGCCCGCCTATCTGTACAAGGTATTTGATTCCAGCATGAATGTTGTTTATATGAGGTGAATTTTTATGCAAAGCGATTCCCAAAAGCGCCTTGCAAGGCGTGCCAGTATCAAGGAACTTTCCAACAAGGCCGAGGGCATCTATTACTACATCAAGCCGCAAAATATGCTGTTCAGGCTTATCAGTGCTGGCAATGAACTTGCCAGTTCAATCAACGGTGCAGTGGCATATTTCACGCATTTTGCACAGAACGGCAGTATGGATGACACCGCGAGCCGCGAGGTCATAGACCGCATCTACCGCAAGGTGGGCAGCATGATGTGCGATATCGACATCATCCACGCGGCCGGCGGTGCAGAAATCATGCCTGAACCGTATGAAAGCATAGATTTTTGTTACATGATTGAGTTTCGCACCCTTCTGCGGGAAGCAGTTATCAATGGTCTGCCGGATGATTACAAAGGCGTGCAGCAGAACCCGACACAAATCCGGCTCATGAAGCCCGGCGTTGCATATCATGCCACGATTCCAGACGAGTATGATGACCCGTTTTTTGACCAGTTTGTCCGCAAAGAAGAGCAGCGAGACCGGAAAATCGTATTCCGGTGCACAAAGTCAGAGCTTGACGCCATCAAGCGTTATGCACATATCATCGATGTAAAATACACTGAGGAGGAGATTCATCATGCCTGATATCAAAATCGAAAAGACCCCTGTTGAGCAGCTTCAGAAGCCCGCAGCGCCCGCAGAAACCCTTACTCCTGTCAATCCCCCTGCCGCACCCGCACATCGCGCCCTCTCCTATGCTGAGAAAGTGCAGGGATTGACCGCAGACGAACGGATCTGGCAGCTGGCAAAGTCCAAGGCCGTTGCACTGTCCAACCTGCCTGACGGCTGGCTTCCCAAGACCTACGCCGGAAACGTTGGTGCTTGCGCCATCGCCTGCGACATGGCACAGCGCATGGGAACCACCGAACTGTTTGTGATGCAGAACCTTTACGTCGTCTACGGTCAGCCTACTTGGAGCGGCAAAAGCTGCAAGGCACTTATCGACAACAGCGGCCAGTTTGCAGGGCGCTCCCGCTATCGCATGGAAGGTCAAGAGGGCGCGGACACATGGGGCTGCCGCCTGATTGCCGTGGACAAGTTGACCGGCGAAAAGGTAGAAGGACCGAAGGTCACGGTGCAGATGGCAAAGGATGCAGGCTGGTGGAACAAAAACGGCAGCTACTGGCCTAAGATGACCGAGATGATGCTCAAGTACCGAGCAGCCGCCTATTTTGCCCGCGCTGAGTGCCCGGAAGTTCTGATGGGCGCAAACATCGACTACGAGGCCGGTGCTGGTGACAGCGCAGATGAGGAGCCGAACCATGCTTAACGTTGTAGCAATCATGGGTCGCCTTGTGGCAGACCCGGAACTCCGCACCACCCAGCAGGGCACCAACGTGTGCACCTTCCGCATTGCTTGCGAGCGTAGCTATACCCCGAAAGGCCAGCAGCGTCAGGCTGATTTTGTGGATATCGTGGCATGGGGCAAGACCGCCGAATTTATCTGCAAGTTCTTCCAGAAGGGCAGCATGATCGCCATTGACGGAAGCCTGCAGACCCGGAATTATCAGGACAAGCAGGGCAACAAGCGCACGGCGGTGGAAGTCGTGGCGAATAATATCAGCTTTGCAGGCGCTAAGGCGGCAGATAAGCCCGCTGCGCGAGATTTCGACCAGCAGACGCAAAACTACACCCACGAAGCAAAATCCGCACAGAGCGCCCCGCAGCCCGACTACACGCAGGGCAGCATGGACGATTTCGCCGTGATAAACGACATGGCTATACGGGCGTGCGGAAGGAGGTGAATACATACGGCTACCGGAAAAAGATACTACTGGCTAAAACTCAAAGACAGCTTCATGCGGTCTGACGCGGTGGATTTTCTCATGGGTCAGAAAAACGGCGCAAACTATGTGGTGCTGTACCAGATGCTCTGCCTTATGACTATCAATACCAACGGCAGGCTTTCGCGGCAGATTGGCGAAGTGATCATTCCGTATGACGTGGACAAGATTCAGCGCGATACTAAGTGGTTTTCTACCGATACCGTGCGCGTCGCGCTGGGGTTTTACGCGAAACTTGGGCTGATTTATCAGGAAAAAGACGGCACGCTGGTGCTTGCAAACCACTCGGAAATGGTCGGAAGCGAAACTGATTATGCAGCACAAAAAAAGTTGCAAAGAACGAACCAGCGTCAAATTAATGCAGAACACTGTGGACAATGTCCACAGGATGTCCACACAGACGTCCACAAAAATGTCCATACAGATATTAGATATAAGATATTAGATATAGATAAGTCGTCGTCATCTAAAGATGACTCCTCCTATATAGGGACGAGGACGACGAAATCTCTAGTGGATTTTTTTCGGGAGAATGTCAGCAAGCTGAGCAAGACTGGAGAAAAAGAGCTGACCGGCTACATAGAGCGCATGGGCGCAGATCTTGTGTACGCGGTCATGAACAAGTGTGTGGATCTGGGCGGCGGCAGCTGGGCGTATGTCCGCAAGGCACTGGAAGAAGCGGAAGGACTTGGCTGCAAGACCGTTGCGGAGTATAACCAGCTCTGCCCTATCGGCGGGAGCCGGGCAAAAGGCACACGCGTGGACAGAGCACAGCCATCCGGCAACGATATTTTAAGCCCGGAGCGCATGGCACGTAGCCGGGAACGTCTGCGGAAAAACAAGAAAGGGGAAGATGACCATTGACAAATCCATGTTGTAAAGACTGCCCCGCTCGGTATCTCGCCTGTCATGACCACTGTCCGCAGTTTGCCGCTTGGCGCAAAGAACACGCCAAAGAGACGGGCTATAACCGGAAAATGACCGTGTCCGGCAGGGTCTACCACTACGACTACGAGGACAAGCACCGGGAGAAGGGGCGCAAGCGGTACATGGGAGCAAACGGAGGTGCAGATAAGTGAAGCCAAAAACCAAATCTGAACTGATGGCCGAGTGGGCAAACCAGCCGGATCAGCTCAAGAAAGAGCGGGAAGCCAAGGCCGTCCGCAAGGCGATGGACGGTGCCCGCGCCGTGATTCAGGATGGCCTGACCCGGTATGTCAAGAAAAAGACCAAAGCCCGCAGCATGGCAAAAGCTGAAGCCGACCCCTTTGCTGAGCTGGAAGGCTGGGAAAGCATGGAGCAGATTCAGGACGCCTACGGCTATGACGAGATCACCGCTGACAGGCGGGATAAACTCACCGACCTGTGGGAAGCCCGGGAAGAGGCCCAGAAGCAGGAAGAACAGCAGCGCGGAAGGAAGACGCTGCATATGCTGTCCGAAAAAACGATAAAAGAAACTGCGCCGTTGGAACTGGCGTGGGAAGATGTACAGTTTGGGCTTGAATATTACAAACAACCTCTTCCCGGCGGGGCAATGTTTTGGAAACGAATAGATCAAAACCGCCAACATGCCGGAATCATGAATTACGACGATTACGCAATCATTTTGCAGGACGGAAAATTTTTTACTTGCGGATGGATTCCGAAAATCAGCGTGATAGCTGAACTTGTAAGATATTTTGTTTTGAAATAATGGGGTGGACGGACGATGAGAGTGCTTGTTGCTTGCGAAGAATCGCAGGAAGTTTGCAAGGCCTTTCGTGCGAGAGGTCACGAAGCCTACTCCTGCGATATTCAGGATCCATCCGGCGGACACCCTGAGTGGCATATTCTGGGAGATGCTTTGAAGGCTCTTGAAGGGGGGCGAATCGTGACAATGGACGGCGTAGAGCATGATGTAGGAAAGCTGGACTTGCTCATTGCACACCCGCCTTGCACATATCTGAGCAACGCCGGAGCAAGGCATCTCTGGAAGGGACACCAGCTTCAGGCTGATCGCGTGATGCTCGGAATTCAGGGCCGCGATTTGTTCATGCGGTTTTGGTGGGCAGACGTCCCGAAAATTTGCGTAGAGAATCCTATACCGAGCAGAGTTTTTTGTTTGCCGCCATATACACAGGCCATACAGCCGTATGAGTATGGACACCCATACAGCAAGAAAACTTGCCTTTGGCTGAAGAATCTGCCGCCACTAATCCCGACCGATATTGTGGAGCCTGTGGCTACATGGTGTCCGTCCGGTTCTTACGCACATAAGCATGATGAGCGCAACAAGGGTATGTTTACAACTGACCGGGCAAAAAACCGGGCAAAAACTTTTCCGGGCATTGCAAAAGCAATGTCAGAACAATGGGGGTGATTGTATGACACAGAAACAGTTTATCAAGCAGCTGATGAGCCGCGGCGTTTCGCATTCGGATGCCTGCGGGTTGGTGGCCTACATGAAAGAGCTTCGCCAGCTGATCGAAAAGCATGAGGACGTTGTGATGCTGGCGGATGCAAACACAATGCGGTTCGTCCCGGCAAAGGTTTACTCCTACGAGGAAACCTTCCAACGGATGCAGGAAGGGAGGGACATCTTTTGCTGAAAACCATGAAGATTGTACTTTACGGCGACCCCCGCACAAAGAAAAACTCCGCCCGCATCCTCAAGGCCCACGCAAACCGCCGCATTGTGGCCCCCAGCGAGGCATTCATGCAGTATCAGGAAAAGTGTCTGTGGCAGATCAAGCGGCCTTACAACCCCATCACAGCCCGCGTGAACGTGAGGTGCGTATACTACATGAAGACCGCCCGCCGGGTCGATCTGGCAAACCTCATTGAGGCGACCACTGACATTCTGGTAAAAGCCCGCGTGCTGGAGGACGACAACAGCAAAATTGTTGCCGCCCACGATGGCAGCCGGGTGGAGCTTGACCGGGAGAATCCCCGGGTGGAAATCGAGATTGAAGAAATGGAGGAGTAAAATGCTTGATATGCTATTTGAAGTTGCAAGCACGCTGTTCATGGCAACACTTGCAGGATTTTTCATCTGGTTTGTTCTTAGCGATGGCAACCCAATTGAATATTTCAAGCGGTGGCTCAACCGCAACAAACCTTGCCTTTGCGACCGGTGCGTTTTCTTAAATCAAAAATTTGGGGCGTCAGAATCCGGATATCACTATATCTGCCGGAGAAGTGACAAAGACGAAGGATACATAAATCCGCCCGAATATTGCCACGATTTTGAAGAAAGGAGCAACAATGACCCGCACATGGACACCTGAAAACGAACAGCCAAAGCCGCGCACCGGCGTGGACTACCACACGGTCAAGGCGTGGTTCCAGCAGTGCCGGGATATGGCAGCGGCGGTTGAAGCCCAAAAGCAGAAGATCCAGCGCATCCGGGAAGTTGCCGAAAAGACCACCCCAAGCCTGAACGGGATGCCCGGCGGCGGTGGTGCCGGTGACAAGGTGGGACTTGTTGCAACGGATATCACGGACGAGCAGCGCCGTCTGCAGCAGATGGAAACAGACCTGTGCCTGCTGCGCATTGAAGCCACCCGGAGGGCGTACTGTATCACGGCAAGCAAATCCAGCAAAAAGCAGGCTGACTGCCTGTGCCTGTACTACGTCAAGAACAAAAAGCAGCGTGAGGTCTGCGAGGAACTGGGGCTTTCGGAAGAAAACCAGGTCTCCATCTACATCAAGTGGGGCAGCATCTATCTGGCAGAGATTTGGGACAGCTTCGGCAATGTTGCACAAACCGCACAAAGCCCGCCCTGATTTTTTGCAATGCACCTTCATACTGCAAATATCCAACTAAAACAGGCATTGTGCTAAAATTGGTATAAACGGAACCGCCGAAAGCGGTGAGACGCTTGCCACGCAGTCTCCGAAACGAATCCCCCCAAAATGCTTTCCTCCCAAGGCTTGACAGGCATTTTTCTCCCTCTCGTTTCGCGGGCTGCTTCTATGTTCCGGTAGCTCAACTGGTAGAGCAGCAGCCTATTGAAGCAGCAAGTAGTTGGTTCAAATCCATCCCGGAGCACCATTACGCTGCTCTCCCGAAGCAGCGACCACCTGACGCATGGGCTGACATCCCGCTTGTGGCTGCGTGTAGAGCGGCAGGGTATCCTTACCTGCCCTCACAACCTCCGCACGCACCGGAGGCCACATAATCCGTACACCGGTTTCCATAATTCCCCCGGCAGGATGTGCGTCAAAAGAACCAGCATGGAAACGTGCTGGTTTTTCTTTTGTTATATGCCGCCTGAGCGCAGTTTGGAGCGCGGCGCGTGTGTGTAGACACGGCTGGTTCGATTCCAAGGGCGGCTTTTTATATTCCCGTAGTTCAAGTGATGGAACAGCGGTCTCCAAAACCGCAGGCTGCAGGTTTGAGCCCTGCCGGGAATGCCAGCTGCGTACCCTGTGAGGTGGCTGCGCAGATAGCGGGGCATCTGGCCGCGAAAGTACCGGATGCAGCGGCGTTCCACCGTTTACGTTGTCCGAGAAACTGAATGTATACCGGGAGCGCTGCTTATTTTGATATTCTGACCGTTCGGATTTCCGGGCGGTTTTTCTTTTGCGCAAGTTTAGAGAGGTGGTGGCGGTGGCCTACAGCAAAAACAAAAGGATAGGCAGACCGCCCGTCTTTGAGAACAAAGAAGAACTTGAGAAAAAAATCGAAGAGTTTTTCAAAAGCTGTGAAGGGACCGTCCTAGAAGACGAAGCCGGAAAGCCTGTTTTGGACAAATACGGGAACGTGATAAAAATCGACGAACGCCCAGAAACAGTCACTGGCTTGGCTTTAGCATTGGGGTTTAAGTCTCGGCAATCCTTGATTGACTATCAAGGAAAGGCTGAGTTTTCTGACACGATAACGCGCGCGAAGCTTCGATGCGAGAAATACGCCGAAGAACGGCTCTATGATCGTGATGGAAACGGCGGGGCAAGATTCAGCTTGCAGGTCAATTTCGGGTGGAGCGATAAGCCGAAAGAAGCGGAGCAGGAAGAGCGTCACGATGATGGTTTGATAAAGGCATTGAATGCCGCCGCGGACCTCAGCCCGCCGGACGACGTGGAGATGCTGCCGGAGGAAGAGGACGACAATGCGGAAAAGTAACGGCTTTCGCTGGAAAGCCCTCAGCCAGCGGCAAAAGCAGGTCTTGAGCTGGTGGACACCGCAGAGCACATACAGCGGTTACAACGGCATTATTGCCGATGGCGCTATCCGCTCGGGCAAGACCTTTGCCATGAGCTTCTCTTTCGTCCAGTGGGCCATGACTTGCTACAGCGGCCAGCAGTTTGCCATGTGTGGCAAGACCATTGCCAGCTTCCGGCGCAACGTGCTGGGCACACTCAAGCAGCAGCTTGCAGCCCGTGGCTACAACGTCAAGGAGCATCGGGCAGAAAACTGCATGACCGTCAGCAAGGGTGGCAAAGTTAACGAGTTTTACTTTTTCGGCGGCAAGGACGAGAGCAGCCAAGACCTGATTCAGGGCATCACCCTTGCCGGGGCATTCTTCGACGAGGTGGCCCTGATGCCGCAGAGTTTCGTCAATCAGGCCACAGCCCGTTGCTCTGTCACCGGATCAAAGTTCTGGTTCAACTGCAACCCGGGCAGCCCGCAGCATTGGTTTTATCTCGAGTGGGTGCGGAAATGCCGTTCCCGCAAGATGATGTATCTTCATTTCACGATGGACGACAACCTGTCACTTTCCGAGGACATCAAGGCCAGATACCGCAGCCAGTACAGCGGCGTTTTCTATCAGCGCTACATTCTGGGACTGTGGACGGTGGCTGAGGGCCTTGTATATGACATGTTCGACCGAAAGAAGCACGTCATTGACGTACTGCCGGAGCTTTCGCCAAAGAGCGCCTATGTGGCGTGCGACTTTGGCACCCAGAACGCAACGGTTTTTTTGCTGTTCCAGAAGCAGGCGGATGTAGACTGCTGGATCGGAACGCGGGAGTACTACTACAGCGGCCGCGAACAGAAGCGGCAAAAAACCGTGGGCGAGTACGTTACAGACCTCAAGGCGTGGCTGAACGGGATCAAGCCGGAAAGGGTCATCGTTGACCCCTCTGCCCTGCCCCTGATTACAGAGCTGCGCAAGAACGGCTTTACCCAGACCCCCGCAAATAACGACGTTCTGAGCGGCATTCTGGACGTGCAGACCATGCTGCAGACCGGGCGGCTGAAGATCTACAAAGACTGCAAGCACACGCTGGAAGAGTTCGGCGTGTACGCTTGGGA
>ERZ772882.1036-NODE-1036-length-32747-cov-4.703873_pt1 | contig 32747 bp, 33 predicted proteins | sample MGYA00580576_ERZ772882 | MGnify/ENA primary metagenome ERZ772882 (study PRJEB29015, sample SAMEA2737658) | human gut metagenome | biome: human gut; feature: human-associated habitat; material: faeces | place: China | collected 2012 ... | reverse complement strand
AGCCGACGCCGTTCTGCTTCCTCGACGAGATCGAGGCGGCGCTGGACGACGGCAACATCTCCACCTTCGCGGATTATCTGCGCGACTTTTCAAGGGACACGCAGTTCGTCGTCGTCACCCACAGAAAGGGCACGATGGAGCGCTGCGACGGTCTTTACGGCGTGGCGATGGAGGAGAAGGGCGTTTCCAAGATGCTCAGCGTCGAGCTGAAGGACGTGAGCGCAGAGGCGATGGAATAAAAAGCGCCTCAAAAGGACGACAAAGAAGGGGTCTTGAAACATGGGATTCTTCGGATTTGGCAAAAAGAAAGAGAAAGAGCAGCAGTCCGCTCAGGCGGAAGAAACCCGGCTCGAAGCGCAGGCTGATGAGACGAGCGGGGCGGAAAACGCGCAGGCTCCGGCGGGCGACGCGGAGCAGGCCGCGCAGGATGAAAAGAAGCAGGGGCTTTTCAGCCGCCTGTGGCAGGGGCTCTCCAAGACGCGCGGGAACGTGGCCGGCCGCGTGGATGAGCTGATCGAGGCGACGGAGACGATCGACGAGGATTTCTACGAGGATCTGGTGGATATCCTGATTATGAGCGACATGGGCGTTCGCACCAGCGACAAGGTGATTCAGGAGCTCAAAACGCGCGTGGCGCGCGAGCGGATCACCGACGCGAAGAAGGCGCGCGAAATCCTCAAGGAGATCCTCAAGGAGATCATGGGTATGCCGCGCAAGCCGCTCAAATGGCCGATGGTGATGCTGGTCGTCGGCGTGAACGGCGTGGGCAAGACGACGACCATCGGCAAGCTGGCGATGCGCTTCAAGGATGCGCGCCACAGCGTCGTGCTGGCGGCGGCGGATACGTTCCGCGCGGCGGCGGCCGATCAGCTGGAAATCTGGTCGAACCGCGCGCATGTGGACATCATCCGGCAGCATGAGGGCGCGGACCCCGCGTCGGTGCTCTTTGACGCGATCGCGGCGGCAAAGGCCAGAAGCTCCGACGTCATCATCTGCGACACGGCGGGCCGGCTCCACAACAAGCAGAACCTCATGAACGAGCTTGGCAAGATCTCGCGCATCATTGACCGCGAGCTTCCCAATGCCAGCAAGGAGGTCCTTCTCGTGCTCGACGGCACGACGGGGCAGAACGGCCTCATTCAGGCTGAGCAGTTCAGCCAGATCGCGGGCGTGACGGGCATGGTCGTAACGAAGCTCGATGGCACAGCCAAGGGCGGCGTTGTCATTGCGGTTTCCAATACACTGAAAATCCCAGTCAAATTTGTCGGCGTGGGCGAGCAGATGGACGATCTGATGGCGTTTGACGCGCACAGCTTCGTGGAAGCACTGATTTAAGGAGGCGCGGCATGAAAGTCATTCTGGCAAGCAAAAATCCGCATAAGCTCACGGAGCTCTCCGCGATTTTGTCGCAGCACGGCTTTGAGATCGCGCTGGAATCAGAATATGGGCTCGATATCGACGTGGACGAGACGGGCACGACGTTTGAAGAAAACTCGCTTCTCAAGGCGGAGGCCGTCATGAAGGCCTCCGGGCTTCCGGTTCTGGCGGACGATTCAGGGCTGATGGTGGACGCGCTGGACGGCGCGCCGGGCGTGTATTCCGCGCGGTACGGCCATAAATCGTCTGACGGCGAGCGTACGGCGTTTTTGCTGGAGAACATGAAGGACGTACCGGACGAGAAGCGCACGGCAAAATTTGTCTGCGTCATCACCTGCCTCTGGCCGGACGGGCGCAAGATCGTTGCGCGCGGAGAGTGTCCGGGCGTGATCACGCGCGAGGTACATGGGGAGAACGGCTTCGGCTACGACCCGGTCTTTTATCTTCCCGAGCTTGGCATGACGTACGCCGAGCTTCCGAGTGAACAGAAAAACGCAATTTCCCACAGGGCGCGCGCCTTGCAGGAGTTTTGCAGAAAATATCAGCAGATGCAGGAAAAATGATGCTCCGTAAGGGCGGACGAAGCTGTCCGTCCGGGGAAAAGACCGGAGCGTTCGATGGAATGAGGTAACATACATGACAAGTAAGGAACGCGCTGCGCTTCGCGCGCAGGCCAATACGATTGACACGACGCTGATGGTCGGCAAGGGCGGCGTATCGGAAACGCTGGTCGCCGAAGCGGAAAAGCTGCTGGACATTCACGAGCTGGTGAAGGGCCGCGTGCTGGAAACGGCGATGATGACCCCGCGCGAGGTCTGCGACGCACTTTGCGAAGCGACGGGTGCAGAGGGCATTCAGGTCGTGGGCTCGAAGTTCGTGATCTGGCGCAAATCCGAGAAGGTCGAGCAGGAAAAGAAGAAGGCGGAGAAAAAGGCGGCAACACCCAAAAAGGTCTCCGGCAACTATAACCCTGTCAAGGCCGGCATCACCCGCCGTAAGCAGCAGGCGAAAGAGCGCCGCAAGCAGCAGAAGGAGTATTTCCACGAGGCAGCCGTAAAGGCCGCCATCGAGAGAAGAAAACAGCAGGAAGGCTGATGGAATGAAAATCGGCGTATACGGCGGCAGCTTCAACCCGCCGCATCTGGGGCATGTGCGCGCGGCACAGGCGTGCAAAAGAGCGCTGGGACTGGACTGCGTTCTGGTTATCCCGGCCAGTATTCCGCCGCACAAACAGATGGCGAGCGGCTCGGCGACGGCCATGGAGCGCTTAAAGCTGACGCAGCTCGCGTTTTCTCAGCTTCCCGGCTTCGAGGTGCTGGACATGGAGCTCCGGCGCGAGGGAAAAAGCTATACGGTGGATACCATCCGCGCGCTCAAGGAACAATATAAACAGGGCGAGATGTATCTTATGATGGGAACGGATATGTTCTTGTCGTTTCAGGACTGGTACTGTCCGGAGGAGATCGCGAAAAACGCGCGCCTCGTCTGCTTTTCCCGGTACGACGCCGATGCCAAAAATCGAGAGAGTCTTTTAAAGCAGGCGGACACGCTGGAAGCCCAGTTCGGAGAAAGACCGGTGCTGCTGGAAAACGACTGCTTCGACATTTCCTCGACCGAGGCCAGACGGCTCCTTCGATTCAAGATTGCCGCGCCGTATCTGCCGGAGGCGGTGCTGCGCGAAATTGAAGCCGAAGGACTCTACGGTGTGGGAGAAAACGACAAGGGTCTCTCGTTTGAACGATTAAAAGATGTGAGCCTTGCTCTTCACAAGTCTTCTCGCGTGCCGCATGCCATCGGTGTGTGCGAAACGGCGCGGGAAATGGCGAAAAAATATGGAGCGGATGAAACGCTTGCCGCACGGGCGGGGATTTTGCACGATGTAACGAAAGCGCTAAACGCGAAGCAGCAGCTGCTGCTGGCCGAAAAATGGAGCGTCAGGCTCACGGATTTTGAGCGCGCGAACCCGCAGCTATTGCACGCAAAAACCGGCGCGGCAGCCGCGCGGGAAATTTTCGGCGAGTGCGAGGCGGTTCAAAGCGCCATCGAGTGGCACACAACGGGAAAGCCCAATATGACAAAGCTCGAGAAAATCGTCTATCTTGCCGATATGATCGAGCCCAACCGTACGTACCCCGGCGTAGAAGCAATTCGAGCGGCGGCGGAAAAGGATCTCGACGAGGGCGTGCTGCTGGCATTGGAGCGGACGATTGCACATTTGCAGGAGGAGGGCTTCGCTGTGTGCGAGGACTCTGTTCGGGCGCGCGCGTTTTTGCTGAGCGAAAGGAAATCAAGTTAGCATGAACAATGAAAAACACCACGGCCATTTTGAAGCGCCGCGGGAAAAAAAGAGATTGACAGGCCGTCAGAAGGGCGCGCTCGGGATCGTTCTGGCGCTGGCCGTTCTGATCGGGCTCGGCGTCGGCATTTACAAAACGGTCGTCCGGCCGCCGCAGAAGACTGAGCCGGTCGTGGAGACCCAGCCGGAGGCGGAAGAGACGAAAGAACCGGAGATCAAGCTTCCGACGATCAAGCATGTTGTGACGAAGGTCGATGAGGATACCGGCGAAGAGATCGAGGAAGAACTGGAGCTTCCTGCGAGCCACCGGGAAGGCGTCTACAACATCCTCATCTGCGGCACGGACGACGACGGCTACCGCACGGACACGATCATTGTCGCGCATCTGGACGAGGAAACGCACGACGTTGCGCTCATGAGCGTCCCGCGCGATACGGTCGTTTTGACCGGAAACGGCGGCATTATGAAAATCAACTCCGTCTATGCGGGCGGCGGCGCGGACGGTATGGCGCGGCTTTCCAAGCGGCTCGGCGCGATGCTGGGCTTCGAGCTGGATGGCTACGTGCTGGTAAATCTCGAGGCGTTCCGCGAGACGGTCGACTTAGTCGGCGGTGTGGAGTTTGACGTGCCGCAGGACATGTATTATCAGGACCCCACGCAGAACCTGCATATCGATCTCAAGGCGGGAAAGCAGCTTTTGGACGGCGAAAAAGCCATGGAGCTTGTGCGCTTCCGCAAGGGCTACGCGTCGCAGGATATCCAGCGCACGAAGGTGCAGCAGGAATTTTTGCGGGCGCTTGCAAAGAAGGTCCTGAGCGTGTCAAGCCTCACGAAACTCAAGGAATTTGCCGACGTGTTCAGCACGTATGTGACGACCGACCTCACAGTGGGCAACATGCTCTATCTTGCGAAGGCTCTCATGCAGTGCGACTTTGACGCGATGAAGACGTACACGCTCGAGGGCGAGGGCGCGATGATCAACGGCGGGTCGTATTATCCCCTGTATGCGGGGAAGCTCGTGCAGGTGGTAAACGAATCGTTCAATCCCTATGACGCGCCCGTGACGCTTGATACCGTGAATGTCATTACGCCGGAGGTTGCAAGATCGTATCAGAAGCCCGCAGAGCCAGAACCTGCCGAAGAACCGACAGAGCTGGAAAATCCGGGGGAAACCGGTGAGGAACCGCCGGATGAAGAGGTACCGGAGGACAAAAATCCGGACGATACGGAGCCGGAAAACCCGGATGTGCCGCCGGAAGAAACGTCGGAGGAAGGCCAGGACAACTGGATGGGCCCGGACGAATTATTTGAAGATATCACACAGACGGACGAAACGCCGTAAAAGAAAGGATGGAAACCATGATTTCTGCAAAGGAAGTTGCGGCGATTGCCGCCAAGGCGCTCGACAGCAAGCTCGGAAAGGATATCAGTCTGATTGAAATTGCCGACGTTTCGACGCTGGCAGACTATTTTCTGATCTGCACGGCGACGAGCAACACGCATGTCAAGACCCTCTGCGATGCAGTAGAAGAGGCAATGGATGCGGCAGGCGAGCCGCTGCTGAACCGCGAAGGCCACCGCGGCGGCACATGGGTGCTGATGGACTTCGGCTGCGTGGTCGTGCACGTATTCACGGCGGAGACAAGAAGCTTCTATGACCTCGAGCGCCTCTGGCAGGACGGAAAAGTCGTCAATTTATCTTCGATTCTGACGCACGACGCTTGACAAATCGGGAACTTCTGCGTACAATAGCGGGGTAATATCGACAAACGCTTTGATGGAGAAATAAGCGCGTCTTGAATCTTCCAGAGAGCCTGCGGCGGGTGAAAGCAGGTAAGAGGCGGCGCGCAGCTCGCTCCGGAGCGGTCTTCCTGAACCGAAGTAGGGAAGAACGGCTGACCGCGTGAGAGGTCACTGAGCGTCATGTATATGACGGAATCAGGGTGGTACCGCGTAACCTACGCCCCTGACTGCTTGGCAGTCAGGGGCTTTTTTGCGGTGCGATCCATAGGAGGAAGGGACAGGATTTCTGAATCCTTCAGGAAGGCCGTAGGGGGCGATGCCTACATCGCCCCGGCGAAATGAACCGATTTCACGGAAGTCTACGGCGAATTCGCAGCTTCCCTTGGGTCGATGTGGGCATCGACCCCTACGAATATCTCGGAAGATTCCAGAAAACCAGTAGGGGGCGGACGCGACTTTCCGCCCGTCCAAAGTTCAGTAAATTACGAGACAAAGGAGTCTGTTATGAAATACGATTTTGCAGCCATTGAAGCCAAATGGCAGAAAAAGTGGGAAGAAACGAAGCCCTACGCCGCCGTGACCGGCGATGCGAGACCGAAGTTCTACGGCCTCATCGAGTTCCCGTACCCGTCGGCCGCCGGCCTTCATGTCGGCCACCCGCGCCCCTTTACGGCGATGGACATCATCTGCCGCAAAAAGCGCATGCAGGGCTACAACGTCCTGAACCCGATCGGCTTTGACGCGTTCGGACTGCCGACCGAGAACTTCGCCATCAAGAACCACATCCATCCGGCGATCGTCACGAAGAAAAACATCGAAAACTTTACCCGCCAGCTCAAGATGCTCGGCTACAGCTTTGATTGGGATCGCGTCGTCGACACGACAGACCCCGAATACTACAAGTGGACGCAGTGGATTTTCCTTCAGATGTACAAGCACGGCCTGGCCTACAAGACCACAATGCCCGTCAACTGGTGCACGAGCTGCAAATGCGTGCTGGCAAACGAAGAAGTTGTCGAGGGCGTGTGTGAGCGCTGCGGCGCGCCGGTCATCCGCAAGGAAAAGAGCCAGTGGATGCTGCGCATCACGAAATATGCAGACCGCCTGATCGACGATCTCGACGGCCTGGATTACATTGAGCGCGTCAAGACCCAGCAGAAGAACTGGATCGGCCGCTCGACCGGTACCGAGGTCACCTTCAAGACCAACACCGAGGACGACATCACGGTCTACACGACCCGTGTCGATACGCTCTTCGGCGTGACGTATACCGTCATTTCCCCGGAGCACCCGCTGCTCAAGAAGTGGAAGCCGCTCATCAAAAACTGGGCAGACGTGGAAGCCTATCAGCAGGCCGCAGCGCGGAAATCCGACTTTGAGCGCGGCGAACTGAACCACGACAAGACCGGCATCCGCCTCGACGGCATCGAGGTCATAAACCCCGCAACGGGCAAGGCCGTTCCGATGTTCGTTTCTGACTATGTCCTTATGGGCTACGGCACCGGTATCGTCATGGGCGTTCCGGGCCACGACCAGCGCGACTGGGATTTCGCAACGAAGTTTGGCCTTCCGATCGTCGAGGTCGTCAAGGGCGGCGACATTACGAAGGAAGCCTTTACCCTCAAGGATGACACCGGCATCATGGTCAACTCCGGATTCCTCAATGGCATGACGGTCAAAGAGGCCATCCCCGCGATGAAAAAATACGCGGTCGAGCAGGGCTGGGGCCACGAAAAGGTCAACTACAAGCTCCGCGACTGGGTCTTCTCCCGCCAGCGCTACTGGGGCGAGCCCATTCCGATGATCTCCTGCCCCAAGTGCGGCTGGGTGCCCGTGCCCGAGGATCAGCTGCCGCTGGTTCTGCCGCAGGTCGAGAGCTATGAGCCGACCGACGACGGCGAGAGCCCTATTTCCAAGATGACCGACTGGGTCAACACCACCTGTCCGTGCTGCGGCGGCCCCGCAAAGCGCGAGACCGACACCATGCCGCAGTGGGCCGGCTCTTCGTGGTACTATCTTCGCTATATGGACCCGCATGATACGGAAAAGCCCGTGTCCAAGGAAGCAGAAACATATTGGGGACCGGTCGACTGGTACAACGGCGGTATGGAGCACACGACGCTGCATCTGCTGTATTCCCGCTTCTGGCACAAGTTCCTCTATGATATCGGCGTCGTCCACACCAAGGAGCCCTACGCCAAGCGCACGAGCCACGGCATGATCCTCGGCCAGAACCCGCACTATGTGGGCAATGCGAAAACTGAGGAGGAGAAGCAGGCGCTCATCGAAAAGTACGGCAATCAGGCGCTGCGCCCGGCAGTCAAGATGTCGAAGTCGCTCGGCAACGTCGTCAATCCCGACGATGTCGTGAAGGCCTACGGCGCGGACACGATGCGGCTTTATATCATGTTCATCGGCGACTTTGAAAAGGTCGCGACGTGGTCGGACGACGCGGTCAAGGGCTCGAAGCGCTTTTTGGACCGCTGCTGGAACCTCATGGACATGGCGACGGATTCCAAGGAACTCAGCGAAAAAAACGAGGCCATCATCCACAAGACCATCCGCAAGGTCACGCAGGACATTGACGAGCTCAAGATGAACACGGCCATTGCGGCGCTCATGACGATGGTCAACGAGTTCTACGCAAACGGCCTGACAAAGGGCGACCTTGAGATGCTGATGCTGATGCTCAGCCCGTTTGCGCCGCACATGGTCGAAGAAATGTGGGAGCTGACCGGCTACGCCGCAAAGACCTCCAAGATGGCGATGCAGATGCCGTGGCCGGAGTTCGATGAGAGCAAGACCGTGGCCTCCCATGTCGAGATGGCCGTGCAGGTGCTCGGCAAGCTCAGAGGCACGATCAATGTCCCCGTGGACAGTGAGCAGGATTTCATCGTCTCCGAGGCTCTTAAGCAGGAGAAGGTCGCAAAGTTTACCGAGGGCAAGCAGATCGTCAAGGTAATCTTAGTCAAGAACAAGCTCGTGAACCTGATTGTCAAATAAGAAAAGCCGGTTTGCTGCTTTTTCTGCAACAGGAGCTGTGGAAAAAATCAAATTCCCGGAAAAATTTCTTGACAATTTGACATGGCATGACTATAATAATCTAGCCAATGAATTTGGCCCTGAAAGCAACCTGGACAGAGCCGGTTGCGCCGGAGGGAGGGAAAACGATGTCTGAAGTTCGCGTCAAGGAAGGCGAGTCCTTGGAGAATGCTCTGAAGCGGTTCAAGCGCAGCTGTGCAAAGGCTGGTGTGATCGCCGAGGTCAAGAAGAGAGAGCATTATGTCAGCCCCAGCCTGAAGCGTAAGCAGAAGTCTGAAGCTGCTCGTAAGAACAGAAAGAAGTTCTATTGATTCTTTCCCTCAGTATACGCATGTTGAGTCTCCTCGCCGAAAGGTGAGGAGACTTTTTGCGCGTATGAGAGAGAAATCTCGGTGCATACGTAGACAGCACCCGCCGATTTGTGATATAATGATACCGGTTTACAGGCAAAGAGCGCGCTCTTCTGCCGAGTTCTCAGTTTGGCAGGTTGAAGATGGCTTTTTGTTTGGTTCCCGATCTGATCTTTCCGGCGCTGACCGACGTGACGGCCGAGGCGCTGCGTTCGCGCGGCATTACGTTTCTGATGATGGATTTTGACAATACCATTGTGCCGTATACAACGGACGTGCCGACGGAAAAGATGCGCGCGTGGATAGAAGCAATGAAAGCCTCCGGCATCGGCCTTTGCGTCGTGTCCAACAGCAAAAAGCCCCGCGTGGTGACGTTCTGCAAGACGTATGGGTTAGACTGCGTCACGCACGCGAAAAAGCCCTTTCAGAAGGGAATTTCTGAGTGCCTCGCGAGGTTTCGGCTTAGACCAGAGACCGCCGCGCTCGTGGGCGACCAGATCTACACGGACGTTCTGGGCGCGAACTGCGCGCAACTCACGTCCATTTTGATTTCCGCAATCGATAATCATACGATATGGCTGAAGCTGCGGCACGTTTGCGAGCTTCCCTTTATCGCATGGGGAAAAAGGAGAATACGCCATGAAAAACATTGAAAAGTATCAGAGTTTGCTGGCCTCCGGCGAGGTCGACGCGCTGCTTTTAACGAGCGAGTATAACCGGCTCTACGCGGCGCAGTATGGTGTGGCCGAGGGCGTTGCCGTGGTCACAAAAGAGGGCGCGTACTATTTTACCGACAGCCGCTACATTGAGGCCGCCGAAAAGAACCTCCCCGGCTTTACGGTCCGAATGACGCATCCCGGCTCGAGCGAGGTAGAGCGCATCAACGAGGTCATCGGCGAGCACACGATCAAAAAGCTCGGCTTCGAAGAGCTTGATATGAGCTACGCAACGTTCCTCGAGTTCCAGCATGCGCTGCACGCGGTGCTGGTCCCGATGCAGAAGAAAATCGACGCGTTCCGCGCCTCGAAGGAGCCGTGGGAAATTGAGCTCATGCGCAAGGCGCAGGAGATCACCGACCTCACGTTCACGCAGCTTCAGAAGGTCATCCGCGCGGGCATGACCGAAAAGGACCTGCGCGCAGAGCTTATCTACAGACTCTATAAAAACGGGGCCGACGGCCTGTCCTTTGACCCCATTGTCGTCTCCGGCCCCAATACGAGCATGCCCCACGGCGTGCCGGGTGACCGCCAGCTTCAGTTCGGCGATTTTATCACGATGGACTTCGGCTGCATCTACAAGGGCTACTGCTCGGACATGACCAGAACCGTCGCGCTTGGCTTCGTGACCGAGGAGATGGACAAGGTCTATAAGACCGTTCTCAAGGCGCAGCTGGCCGGTATCGCGGCGACAAAGGCCGGTGTGAGCGGCAAGGCCATCGACGGCGCGGCGCGCAAGGTCATCGCGGACGCGGGCTACGGCGAATACTTCGGCCACGGCTACGGCCACAGCCTCGGCATTCTCATCCACGAAGCGCCCAACGCCAACACCAGAAACGAAGAGCTGATGCCGGAAAACGCGGTCGTTTCGGCCGAGCCCGGTATTTATCTGCCCGGCAAATTCGGCGTTCGCATCGAGGATGTGACCGTGCTGACGAAGGACGGCTGCGAGATCCTCACAAAGAGTCCGAAAAATTTGATTATTTTGTGATAGCCGCTTGAAAAATACGACTACTTGTTGTAGAATTGTATAAGCTATTGCATATGTAGTTTTAGATTTACACATATTGGAGGAAACAGGATATGGCAACCATTACCGCCGGTGATTTCAGAAACGGTAAGACTTTTGAGATGGACGGCAAGATCATGCAGGTCGTCGAGTTCCAGCACGTCAAGCCCGGCAAGGGCGCGGCTTTCGTGCGCACGAAGATGAAGAACATCGTGACCGGCGCTGTGACCGAAACGTCGTTTAACCCCACTGCGAAGTTTGAAGAAGCGTTCATTGAGCGCAAGGACTATGAGTACAGCTACAACGACGGCGATCTGTACTACTTCATGGATCTTGAGACTTACGACATGATCCCCATCAGCAAGGACACGCTTGACAGCTCCTTCCGCTTCATCAAGGAGAACACCGTCTGCAAGCTGCTGAGCTACAAGGGCAACGTCTTCGGCATTGAAACGCCGAACTTCGTCGAGCTCGTCGTCACCAAGGCTGACCCGGGCGTCAAGGGCGATACCGCGACCAACGTCACCAAGCCCGCGACCGTCGAAACCGGCGCGGAGATCAAGGTTCCTCTGTTCATCAACGAGGGCGATAAGATCCAGATCGACACCCGTACGGGCGAATATCTGGGTCGTGCAAAGGGCTAATACGCTGCGCTGAAAGGAGCAAGACTATGACGCTTTCCGAAAAATCTGCTTATCTCAAGGGCCTGATGGATGGCCTGAAGCTGGACACCGAGAAGGACGAGGGCAAGATGATTGCCGCCATCGTCGACATGCTCTCCGACGTTGCAGAGACGGTTTCCGATCTCGAGGACGTGGTGGACACGATCTCGGATGAGCTCGACTGCATCGAAGAGGACCTCGACAACATCGACGACTATCTGCTCGACGACGAGGATGACGACGATTACGAGGACTACGACGAGGACGAGGATGACGCGGAAGACGACGAGTACGACTTCGGCGACGACGAGGTGCTTTACGAAGTGAAGTGCCCGACCTGCGGCGAGGAAATCACCATCGACGAGCAGATGCTCGACGAAGGTTCCACCGTCTGCCCGAACTGCGGCGAAGAGCTGGAGTTCGATCTGGAAGAGGACGAGGAAGAGCCGAAGGAATAACACCATGCAATCCAAAAACGGTATGACCAGTTCGGCCATACCGTTTTTTGCGTCAGGAGGAAAGAACATGCGAGAGGTTCAGATCGGGCGGGTGTACCGCCATTTTAAGGGTGACTATTATGTAGTGGAAGCCGTGGCGCACGATTCGAAGACGGGAGAAGCCGTTGTCATCTACCGCAAGCTCTACGCAGACGGTGGGCTTTGGGTGCGGCCAATGACCATGTTTTTAGAGCCGGTCGACAGGGAAAAGTACCCGGATGCGAAGCAGGAATACCGCTTCGAATTGCAGGAAATTGAGAGCGTCGCGGGGCACTGAGACGCGGCATTTTTTCTCCAAGGGCTCGAAAATTGCGGCAGGATGTGTTACAATGGGCGAAGAAAATTCTGGAGGAAACGTATGCTGGACCATATTTTTGAAGCGTATGATGCGGTGCTGGTGCTCGACACGGAGACGACCGGCATTTCGTGCAGAAAAGACGAGATCATTGAGCTGGCCGTTCTGAAGGCTGGGCAGGATGTAAATGGGCTCTGCGAGCTGGAGACGATGGACGAGTTCGTCCGGCTCTCCGAGGGGCGGCATTTGCCCGATAAGATCGTCGAGCTCACGGGCATTACCGAGCGGATGCTGCTGGACGATGGAATTTCCAAGCGGCAGGCCGCAGAAATGTTCTCCCGGATGTTCGGCGAGCGGACGTTGATCGTTGCGTATAACGCGCAGTTCGATCTGTGCTTTTTGTATTATTTCCTGGCGCAGTTCGGCATGGCGGATGTGCTCCGGGGCGCGAAGATGTTAGATGCGCTCACGGTTTACAAGGACCGCCGTCCGTTTCCCCATAAGCTCTGCAACGCCGTTGACGCGTACCAGCTCAAGACGCAGAACACGCACAGGGCCATTGACGATGCGCGCGCCACGCTTGAGCTGCTTGCCGCGATGGAGCAAGAGGAGCAGGATCTGGAGCGGTACGTAAACCTCTTCGGTTATAATCCCAGGTTCGGCCTGCCGAAGCCCACGATCCACTCCGTGCAGTATCTCCCGCAGGGTTATAACCGCACAGGAAAGCTCTACGAGGACTTGCAGCCCGCGTTTTTATAAGATCAAGGACGCCGGCCTTTTCGGACGCACTTTCAGAAGGTTCGTAGGGGGCGATGCCTACATCGCCCCATTAGAAACCCTCGAATTCGCCGAAGATTTCCGTATAAAAGGTTTATACTGCCGGGTCGATGTGGGCATCGACCCCTACGCATTTGTCGAAAATAGGCGCAAGAATCGGATAGAAACGCTGAAAAGCCAGCCCGCAAGTGCGGACTGGCTTTCGTATGTTCAGTTGCCTTCCAGTATCGGAAGAAGATCGAGAAGATCTTCGATGACGTAGTCGCACCGTTCATCGGTGTTCTCGCGCTTTCCGTAGAAGCAGGTGGGAATCCCGGCGTTGCGGCCGCCCTGCATGTCGGAGGACAGACTGTCGCCTACCATGATGGCGCTTTTGCGCCGGTCTTCTCCGATTTGGGCGAAAACCTTGTCGTAAAAATCCTTCTCGGGCTTTTTGGTGCCGAGCTGCTCGGAGATGAAAACGTAATCAAAATACTGCGCCATGCCGGAACGTTCAATCCGCCGCTCCTGCGCGTAGGTATCGCCGTTTGTGACAACGACGACGAGGTATTTCCCGTGCAGCGCCTGCAGTAATTCTTTGCAGTGCGGCATGAAGTTCCGTCCTTCGGCAAGCTCGAGAAGATAGCGCCGGTTGATCGCCACGGGGTCAGCGTCCAAGCCGATGGACGCAAAATAGCGGCGGAAGCGCTCGGCATAGATAAAATCCTTTTCAATTTCGCCCAGCTCGTAGCTCTTCCACATCTGGTCGTTGAATGCCTCATATTTCGGCATGTCTTCCTCGGTGAATGTGACGCCGATTTCGGCAAAGGCCTTCACCAAGGCCTCGAAGGAGCTTTTGCGGAAATCAAAGAGGGTATCGTCGACGTCAATCAGAACCGTATTAAATCTCATGGCAGCCTCGCTTTTTTCGTTTTTTCCAGTATATCATATTTCCGGGATTTATGATATACTAAATTCGCTGTCCGCGCAGCGCGGAAAACCGGCAAATTGCCGAGGTGCGGCGGCGAAAGGAGAACCGAATGAAAACGATCATACAGCTGCTGGCCGAAGAGCTGGGCTGCAAGGAAGAATATGTGAATAATGTGGTGACGCTTCTCGATGAAGGCAACACCATTCCCTTTATTGCCCGCTACCGCAAGGAGGCGCACGGCGCGATGGACGACACGGCGCTTCGGACGCTCGAGACAAGGCTCCAGTATCTGCGCAATTTGCAGCAGCGCCGGGACGAGGTAAAATCTGCCGTCGAGGCGCAGGGCAAGCTGACGGACGAGCTGGCACGCTCGATTGACAATGCCGCGACGCTCGCCGAGGTTGAGGACCTGTACCGGCCATACAAGCAGAAGCGCCGCACACGCGCAACCGTTGCCAAGGAAAAGGGGCTCGAGCCGCTGGCGGACGCGATTTTTGCGCAGGACAGGAAGAGCAAAGCGCCCGAGGAACTGGCGAAGGACTTTTTAAATCCCGATTTGGGTGTGGAGACGATCGAAGATGCGCTTTCCGGCGCGAGCGACATTATCGCCGAGCGGATTTCCGATGACGCGGAGCTTCGCAAGAGCCTGCGCGCGCGGATGCAGAAAAGCGCCCTGTGCGAAAGCAAAGCCGCGAAGGAGGACGAGGACTCCGTTTACCGGCTTTATTACGACTTCCATCAGCCCGTCTCAAAACTCCAGAGCCATCAGGTGCTCGCGCTCAACCGCGGCGAGAAGGAGGGCTTTTTGAAGGTCGCGCTGGATTTGGACCGCGCGGAGGCGATGCAGCTGATCAGAAAGCGCGTCGTAAAGCCCGGCTCGCCTGCGATGGCATTTTTGGCTGCGGCGGCTGAAGACAGCTACGACCGGCTTCTTGCGCCCAGCATGGAGCGCGAGCTCCGGACGATGCTGACCGACGCGGCAAACGAGGCGGCCATTCACAACTTTGCGCTCAACCTCCGGCCGCTTCTCATGCAGCCGCCCGTGAAGGGCTTTGTCACGATGGGGCTGGACCCCGGCTACGCGCACGGCTGCAAGGTGGCCGTCATCGACGCGACGGGCAAGGTGCTCGATACTGCGGTCGTCTACCCGACGTTTTCCGAGCGCAAAAAGCAGGAGGCGATCGATACCCTCAAGCGGCTCATCGACAAGCACGGCGTGAAGCATTTGGCCATCGGCAACGGCACGGCCTCGCGCGAAACGGAGGCGATGGCGGTCGAGCTCATTCGGAAGTGCCCCGGGGTATCGTATATGATCGTCAATGAAGCGGGCGCGTCGGTTTACTCGGCTTCAAAGCTGGCAGCCGAGGAATTTCCGCAGTTCGACGTGAACCTCCGCTCGGCGGTGTCGATTGCAAGACGACTGCAAGATCCGCTGGCAGAGCTCGTGAAGATTGACCCCAAGGCCATCGGTGTGGGGCAGTATCAGCACGATATGCCGGAAAAGGAGCTCGACAGCGCACTCGGCGCAGTGGTCGAAAGCTGCGTCAACGCGGTCGGCGTGGATGTGAACACCGCGTCCCAGCCGCTGCTCCGGCAGGTCTCCGGCCTAAACGGGGCGACAGCCAAAAATATCGTGCTCTACCGCGAGGAAAACGGCGCCTTTACCGCGCGCGCGCAGCTGAAAAAAGTGCCGAAATTAGGCCCTAAGGCGTTTGAACAGGCGGCAGGCTTTTTGCGCGTGCCAGAGAGCGGCAAGGTGCTGGATAATACCGGCGTGCATCCCGAGTCTTATAAAGCGGCCGAGCAGATGCTGACGCTGTGCGGTTTGAAGCTTTCGGATGTCGGAACGGAGAAGCTGAAGGAGCTCCCTGCGCGCGTGAAGCTCTACGGCGAGGAGAAGCTGGCGCAGGCGTGTGAGATTGGCGTTCCGACGATGCAGGATATTGTGAAGGAGCTCGTGAAGCCCGGGCGTGACCCCAGAGACGAGCTGCCCGCGCCGATTCTGCGTACGGATGTTCTGGAGCTGAAGGACCTGAAGCCCGGCATGGAGCTCAGCGGCACGGTGCGCAACGTCATCGACTTCGGCGTTTTTGTGGATATCGGCGTGCATCAGGACGGCCTGGTGCATATCTCGCAGGTCTGCAACAAATATATCCGTCACCCGTCGGAGGTCGTTTCGGTCGGTGACGTGGTGAAGGTCAAGGTGCTGGAAGTCGACGAAAAGCGCAAGCGCATCAGCCTCACGATGAAAGGCGTATAAAGAAGAAAGGAAGCGGCTCTTATGAAAAAGCGCATCTGCATTCTCTACACCGGCGGCACCATCGGCATGGTGCCAAGCGAAAAAGGCTACGTTCCCTCGAGCGGCGCGTTTCTGGATCTGCTCCGTGCCATCCCGGATCTGTACTGGGCGGATATGCCCGCGTGGGACGTGGTGGAGTTTGACCCGCTGCTCGATTCCTCGGACATTACGGTCCGCGAATGGAACCAGATCGGAAGCGCCATTGCTGAGCGGTACGAAGATTATGACGGCTTCGTCGTCCTCCACGGCACGGACACGATGGCGTACTCCGCGTCGGCGATTTCCTTCATGCTGGAAAACCTCTCAAAGCCCGTCATTTTTACCGGCTCGCAGATTCCGCTGGGGCAAATTCGAAGCGACGGACGAGACAATATCATCAGCTCCCTTCTCATTGCCGCTTCCGGACAGGTCCACGAGGTCTGCATCTACTTTAATGGCGTCCTTTTGCGCGGCAACCGGAGCACGAAGCGCTCGTCCGACCAGTTTGAGGCCTTCGAGTCGCCAAACGACGTGCCGCTGGCCCACGCCGGCATCCAGATCGAATACAAAAAACGGGTCCTTCGCCCGGCGAGCGAGGAAGCGTTCCATTTTCAGCCGTTCAAGGAACTGCCCATCGGCGTCATCAAAATTTTCCCCGGTATTCAGTTCGACTATTTTGCGTCACTGATGACGGACAAATTAAAGGGCGTGGTGCTCGAGACCTTCGGCGCGGGCAATATTCCGGGTTCGGCGCAGAATGCGCTGCTGCCGATCATTGAACGGGCGTATCAGAACGGCACGATCATTACCGTCTGCTCGCAGTGCAGCCAGGGCGCGGTGAGTCTTGGGACCTATGCGGCAAGCTCGGCGCTGCGAAGAGTCGGCGCGGTCAACGGCCGGGACATGACGACGGAGGCTGCCCTTGCCAAGAGCTATTACCTGATGTCCATCTCGGACGATATGGCGTTTGTGAAATCGCAGATGCAGAAAAATTTACGCGGCGAGCTTACGGAATAAGAAAACAAAACGGCAGGATGATTCTGAATGGAACCTACCTGCCGTTTTCTGTTTTGAATCAAAGCTGTGCCGCGTCCTGGCTGACCAGCGCGCGGAAGACTGCGTCGCGGTCATACGTTCCCGCTGCAAAGCCCGGAATTTCCTTGATGGCCTTGCAGGTGCTTAAGCTGAAGCCGGTCAGAATCTGGCCGATTTCCTGATCCGGATACGGGCAGTCGCCGGTCACGATCAGCGTCGCCAGACTGTGTACCACAAGCCAGAGATTGCGGAAATAGAAATCCGCCTCGTCTTCCGTGATGTGGTACACGGCAATTACCGTCGGGCGCACGAGCGCCTGCAAATGCCGCATGGCCTGCATGGCACTGAATTCCTGCGTCTGCGTCAGAAACAGAAGCCGGTAGAGCTCGGGCTCCTCCCGCGCGAAGCGGATGTACTGCGTGCCGACGCCGAGAAACGGAATTTTTTCCTGCAAACCGATTTTGGTATAGTCGTCGTACACGCGCACAGCGGCAGCATAGACCGCCTGCCGGATGCCGCCCATGGAGCCGAAGGCGGTGAAAATCGGCTGCGTGGACGTGCCGAGCTCGTCGGCGATTGTTTTGGCGGTCAGACCGTCCGCGCCCTTTGCCCGCACGACGCGCAGCGCCGCCGCGACCATCTCTTCCTTCGTAAACTTGTTTTTCGGAGCCATTGCCCGCACCCTTTCTATCAAAAAATAGATGATATGATATATATTAGATGATTTACATCGGAATTATACGAAACGCGGACGCACTTGTCAATGGGAAGTACAGCTGCATTTGCGACCTAAAAAAGCGCCGGAGGGGATATAGAACATCCTCTCCGGTGCGTGTTTTTTCAGATGACGCGGAAATCACAGGGAACGATGCGCTGCGGTGCGGACGGGTCCTTGAAAAAGTCCAGCAGCAGGTCGGACATTTCTGTTCCAATCTCGCGCACCACCGGGCAGCCGGAATAGCAGTCGTAGCCTCCCGTGCCGCTGGCGCGGTAGCTGCTGAGGCAGGCGGTAAAAACGTCGTCGGCAGCGACGGACTTTCCGTTCACGCTGAGCTCGGTCACGCGATGGCCGACCGGTTTGGAACAGTCAAAGACGTAATGCACGCCCGCGTAGTAGTCATAGTTATAATGCTCGACTTTCGGCTTCAAAAAGGCGTCTGAGATGGCAAGCGAGCCGTCTTCGCCCTTTGTGAAGTATTCCGCGCTGCGCTCCATCGCCCGGCGCAGAATCGCGCCCGTGATTTGCATCACAGTGAGCGTATTCGTGTACGGGTACGCGTTCAGAATGTCTCTGCGCCGCACGGTCTGCGGAAGTCCCGCCGGATCGTTTGCAAGGCTCGTGACGGAGATCTGCGCGCCGCTCGCCAGAAGCTGCACCGTGTTAAAAAGATCGGCTAGCGGGTTTCCAGAGGCGGCCATATGCAGCGGAGTATCGATCGTCATCGGCTCCGGCAGGTGCCCCACGACCTCGTCGAGCCAGTCCTGCGCGCCGCGCTCCATGCCGGAAAATTCCGCCAGCCATTCCGGGCGGCAGGGGCCTCCCGCATGGATCGTCCGGCTGGAAAATTGCGCGCCGTCATCCGATACGGCGGCTTCCACCTTCAAAAATTCCTGCCCCTTGTCAGACGGCTGGACGACAAAGGTACCCTGCACCATCTGCCCAGGCACGGACATATGCTGGTGGCCGGTCAGGAGAATATCAAAGCCTAGCTCCTGACAAATCCGATATGCGACATTCTCGCGCGTAGCCGAAAGCGTCCGGCCGCTTGCAAGGTCACGCTCAAAGCCGCCGTGATAGACGCACACCGTGAGATCGACGTTGCCTTTCAGCGCCGCGAGCGCACTGGCTGCTGCGGGGAGCGGGTCTTCGATCGTAATGCCGGACAGGTGCTCCGGGCGCTCCCAGATGTTCACGTAGTCGGTCACAATGCCGACAATGCCGACGCGGAGCCCGTTTTCGAGCGTATGCACCCGCGCGGGGAAGCGAGTGGAGCCATCGGCCCGGCGAACATTCTGGCAGACGCATCTGGCGTGCAGCGCATCAAGATAGCTGTCCAGATATGCCATGCCGTAGTTGAAATCGTGGTTCCCGAGTGTCACATAGTCATATCCGCAGCGGTTCATGATCTCGGCAAATTTCTCAGCGCTTCCGATCGTATCGTGGCAGTAGGCTCCAAACGGCGAACCCTGCAGCAGATCTCCGCCGTCGATGATGAGCGTGTTGCCGTCTTTTTGGAACCGGCTTGCGCACTTAAAAAGGCCGAGATCTTTTTCTGTCTGGCTGCGGTAGTCGGTGGGGTAGATGTAGCTGTGAAGATCGGAGGTAAAGTAAATCGTCAGCTTTCGTTCCTGCATCGCCTTACCCCCGAGCCAGCTTGACGCGGATTTTTGCCGAGATCCACTCGATGATGAGCACCAGAACAATAAGCCCCAGCAAAATCGCGCCGACCTCGTTCCAGCGGTACGAACTCATGGCGAAAATCAAGGGCGCACCGATGCCGCCGGCACCGACAAGACCGAGGACTGTCGCGTCGCGCAGGTTCATATCGAAGCGGTAGATGATCGTGGAGGTGAAGTCCGCGGTCAGCTGCGGCAGAATGCCGTAGCGGATTTTCTGGAACGTTGTGCAGCCCGCCGCGTCGAGAGATTCCAGAATCCGCTTGTCAAGGTCCTCAATGCTCTCGATGAACATTTTGGACACCATGCCGATCGAGCACAAAGACATCGTCAGAAGGCCTGCAAACGGTCCGGGACCCGTGACGCGGATGAACATCAGGCCGTAGACAAAGGCTGGGATCGTGCGGATGGCCGCAATCAGAACACGCCCGACGAGAGCCACGGCCTTGGGGACCAGATTGCTGGCAGACAGGAACGACAGGGGAAGCGAAATGACCGCACCGACGATCGTTCCCAAAAACGCGATGCAGAAGGTTTCCAGCAGCAGATACGGCACGCCGTCTGTACCGAGCGTAAATAGAAGCTTTGCCGACGGGTGGAAAATGCCGGAGAGAATGTTCCCTGCGACCTCCAGACCGTTTCCGGTTGGGTTACTCACCCGGACGGCCGAGCCGGACCAGGCAAGCAGACACGCGACGCAGAACGCCGCCAGCAGCTGCCAGAGCCACGTCTTGGGTGCGGAGGCATAGGCCTTTTGAATTTTTTCGTTCATTGCCGTCTCCTCCCTACGTCAGGCGCTTGCGCAGCGCGTGGCTGACCGCTTCGATGATCATGACGGTGACAAACAGCACGATGAGGATCATGCCGAGGCTGTCATATTCGCGCCAGCCGATTTTTTCGTTCATGATAAGGCCAAGGCCGCCCGCGCCGACGTAGCCGAGGATCGACGCGTAGCGCACGTTACCCTCGAGGCAGAACAGCGATACCGACAGATAGGTCGGCAGCACCTGCGGGAAAACCGCCGTGACAAACGCGCGGAGCTTCGTTGCGCCAAGCGCCTCCATCGCCTCATACGGGCCCATGTCGACGGTTTCGATGATCTCAAAGAGCTGCTTTCCGACGTAGGCAAATGTGAAGACCGCGATGGCGCAGGTACCGGCCATGGTGCCAAGGCCAAAGATGTAGGTTGCAATCAGCGCGCAGACAAGCGTCGGAAGCGTCCGAACAAGGCTCAAAAACAAGCGCACGAGAAAGACCACAACGCGGTTCGTTACAATGTTGCTTGCCGCGGCAATGGCAAACGGAATGGCAAGCACCGCGCCAATAAAAGAGCCGAGGAAGGACATTTTGATCGTGTCCAGCAGCGGCTGCCAGATCTTGCCTAAATATGCGGTATTGGGCGGGAACATGGCCTTGAGAATGTCAAAGAATTTGCTGCCCTTTTTCACAAGGACCGAGAAGTTGAAGCCGGTGATCCGGACGGACACGGCCGTCAGAACAACCAGAATCAGAATCACCAGCGGCGCGCGGCTGCGCTTTTCCATAACGACGGTTCCATCGGAAAGCGTGTAGCGCCGGGGGCGGAGGATGCGGTCATACAGGCTCATACGGCAGCCTCCGAGGAAGCATCCTCCCCGTAGATCGCGTCCAGAACCGCCTGATCGACCTGCTTTGACGGCCCGTCGTAGACGATTTTACCGGCGCGGATGCCGATGATGCGGTCGGCGTACTCGAGCGCCAGCTCTACGTGGTGGATGTTCAGCAAAATCGAAATGCCAAGCTCCTGATTGATGTGTACAAAGTCTTCCATGACCTGTTTGGCCGTCACGGGGTCAAGCGCGGCGACGGGCTCATCGGCCAGAATGATGTGCGGGTTCTGCGTCAGGGTGCGCGCCAACGCGACGCGCTGCTGCTGACCGCCGGAGAGCTGGTCGGCGCGCATATAGGCCTTGTCCAGAATGCCGACCTTGTCCAAAGATTCGAGAGCCCGGATCTTATCTTCTTTCCGGAATGCGCCCAGAAGCACCCGCCAGAACGGCATATCCGGCACGCAGGCGGCGAGCACGTTTTTAATGACGCTCGTGCGCGTGACGAGATTAAAGGACTGGAATACCATGCCGATTCCGCGCCGGAACTTGCGGAGAGGCTTGCCGGAGAGCCCGGTCACGTCGGTACCGTTTACGGTAAGGCTCCCGGAGGTGATCTGGTGCATCCGGTTCACAGCGCGCAGGAGCGTTGATTTTCCCGCGCCGGAGCGGCCGATGATCGCGACAAACTCGCCGTCTTCAATGCGCAGGTTCACGTCGTCGAGGCCGACCGTGCCGTTGGGATATACTTTGGATACGTGGTCAAATATGATCATAAAGCGTCCTCATTTCCGGGGTGCAGCGGAAGCCCAGCAGCGCGGACGATACCTGCTGACAGGTTTCGGCTGGACCCCTGATGATAAAAAGCGCGGGGAAGACCGCACAGCGGAAGGTATCTGCCGTGCAAGTCCTCCCCGCGTGGGAAAGTTCGATTTAGTTCGCTGCGGTCAGCTCCTGAATGAGCTTCTGCGCGGCGCGCTCGTTGTCATAGTCGGAGGCCTGCGCCTTCTGATAGCCGTTGTGGCTGTAGATGGCGATGACGGCCTTGCCTTCTTCGGTGTCGCCGATGTTGATGAAAGCGTCCTGAAGCGCGGCGATCAGCTCAGCGTCCATAATTTCGGAGTTCTTGCTGACGGAGATGGTGTCGTTGTAGATCGGGGCGGTCACGCCGATGACGTTCGTCTCTTCCCAGATGGAGCCCTCGCGGCCAAACTCGGAGTTCCAGCGCTCGGCATAGTCGCGTCTCGCGTCGGCGTAGGTCACAAGGATATCGACCTGACCGGAGGCCAGACGGGCAAATGCGCTCGCGTAGGAGTCGGACTGGACGGCGCTGCTGAGGTCGGAAATGCCCTTGCCGTAGCGGTCCTGGAGCCACAGAGCGGGGTAGATGTAGCCGGCAGGGGAGGACGTACCCATGACGCTCCAGTTGGCGCTGTTCAGATCGTCCCATGTCAGCTCTTCACCGGCGTTGACCTTGGCGGCCAGCTCCTGACCCTTTTCAGACGGGCCTGCGATGAACAGCGCGCGATAGGAGACAGCCTGTTTGTCGGAAGCCTCGGTGGGCTGACCGTCGTTCCAGTCCTTGGCGTCGTCGGAGTCCTTGCTCAGGCCGTCGCGGGTCGCGGTCAGGATGACCTCCGCGCCGTCGTCATACAGGACGTACGTGCCGCCGGGAATGAGGCCAACGTCGATCGTACCGGCCTCGAGGCCTTCGCCGACTGCCTCATAGGTGGTGCCGACGGTGATCTCAACTTCGCCGACGTCATAGCCTTCCTTGGCAAGCTCCGTCTTCAGAAGCTCCTTGAGGGGCTCGGTCGCGGTGATGATCTCCTGCGGCTCGCGGGAGGGAACGAAGGCGACCTTCAGGGTTTCGATGGACTTTGCGGCCGGTTCCTCGGTTTCGGTGGACTCGGCGGCGGGTTCTTCGGTTTGCGCGGTTTCGGCAGGAGCAGTGGTTTCCGCGCTGCTGTCAGCTGGTTCGGTGGTGCTGCTTGCGGCGCAGCCGGCCAGAATGCCGAGCAGCATGACAAGCGCAAGCAGAAGTGCAAGACTCTTCTTCATTGATTGATCCTCCATATATTCATTGCTCTGCTTCGCAGCGGTTTCCGGGCGGAAGCGCCGGAGCAGGTTTCGCGGCGAATTCCGGTTCTTTCTGCCGCAGCTTGATTATAACACATCCCTTGAAGAAAAAAATTTCCGCTTTCGTAAAAAAAGTATTTATTGCGTCTGGGAGAAGAATCTGGCCATCAGCTCTTCAAAGATCAGGATGATATGCCCAAAAAACGGGTTTGGAAGACTGCCCGCCAGCGTCTGCTTCGCGCCGTCGACGACAAAGACAAGATCGGAGAGCTGCGCGAGCGTTGAATCGCTGCGGCGCGTGAAGGAAATAATTTTCTGCCCGTGCTGCTTTGCGTGCCGCACGTCGTTTAAAACCGGCTCCGTTTCGCCGCTCTGGCTGACGGCAAACATGATGTCGCGCTCGTCTGCGTCCGCGCTCTGCTGCGCCTCCTGAAAGATCATGTAGTCGTAAAAATGGACGTTGCTGAAGGCCATGAAGCCGCAGATGGACATGCGCTGGACGATATACGTGCCGACGATGTTGGAAAAGCCCTCGCCGGTTGTAAAGAATTTGCCCTTCCGGCGCGCGCGCAGCAGCTCGCAGAAGCTGCTGACCAGCGCATCTGAATAATTGTCGACGAAGCTTCCGAGCGTATCCTCCGTCCGTTTGTCCGTGCCGGTCAGCTGGCGGCTGAGGTGGTAATAGAGCTCGCTGTAGCCGTCGAAGCCAAGACGTTTGCACATTTTGATGATGCTTGCCGTGGAGAGATAGTTCTCGGCGGCGATCTGCTGAATGCCGGCGCGCTTTTCGCCGCGCTCAATATGCGCGGTGATGCTGGTGATCACCTTGCGTTCGTCCTCGGAAAGTAAATTTGTCAGCAGAAAATAATTGTCTCCCATACACAGTCCCCCATCCATCCGTATGTTCCAATCCAACTTCATACATTATAGGACAAGCCCTTCATATGTCAAGGGAGCCTCCGTCCGCGCCGGAGAAAACGCAATGCAATCCGGGCAGCATTTACAACAATTTTACCTGCAGGTGCGCTCTGACTTTACACGGCATTGCCGGTATTTGTCCGCGCTGCCGAAAAGCAGCAGAAGTATAAGCTGGAGGTCCTTATCGCAGACAGCGCGAAGGCTGCCATATTCAAGCTTGCGCAGAACAGAATTTTGTAGTAAAATACAAACTGACAAAATACGCTTGAGGCGTTACTTGTTTGCAAGAAAAAACAAAAATCAACGGAAATAAAGGAAGGTGCGTTTCTTTGACAGAGGAAATGAAGCTTGCATTAAAGAAAAAAGCCTGCCAGGTCCGTATGGGCGTGATCGAGTCCACCCATGGAGCCAAGGCCGGCCATCCCGGCGGAAGCCTGTCTGCTGCGGACCTGTTTGCTTACCTGTATAACCGGGAACTGCGGATCGACCCGAAGAACCCCAAAGATCCGAAGCGCGACCGCTTTGTCCTCTCCAAGGGCCATACGGCGCCGGGCCTTTATGCTGCGCTTGCCTACCGCGGCTTCTTCCCGGTAGCCGATCTGCCTACGCTGCGGCACATTGACAGCTACCTGCAGGGCCACCCCAACATGAACACGGTTCCCGGCGTGGATATGTCTACCGGCAGCCTTGGACAGGGTATTTCCGCCGCGGCGGGCATGGCCAAGGGCGCAAAATATCTGCATCAGGACGTAAATGTCTACACGCTTCTTGGCGACGGCGAGATCGCTGAGGGCGAGGTCTGGGAGGCAATGCTCTTTGCTGCTCATTACAAGCTCGATAACTTCTGCATGATCATCGATCTCAACGGTCTGCAGATTGACGGCCGCACCTGCGACGTGATGAACACCGCGCCTGTGGATGAGAAAGCAAAGGCCTTCGGCTTCCAGACGATCTCCATCGACGGCCACGACTTTGACCAGATCGAAAAGGCGTTTGAGGCCTTCCATGCCTGCACCGGCAAGCCTACCTGCATCCTGATGCACACCACCAAGGGCAAGGGCGTGAGCTTCATGGAAAATCAGGTCGGCTGGCACGGCAAAGCGCCCAATGACGAAGAATACAAACAGGCTATGGAGGAATTGAATGCGGCCATGGCAGAACTGGAGGCAGCGAAATGAGTGAAGTGAAGAAGATCGCGACCCGTGACAGCTACGGCAATGCGCTCGTGGAGCTGGCCCAGAACGGCGCGGACGATCTGGTCGTGCTGGATGCGGACCTTGCCGCTGCAACAAAAACCGGAACCTTCAAGAAGGCGTTCCCCGAGCGCCATTTCAACTGCGGCATTGCCGAGTGCAACATGATCGGTGTGGCTGCGGGTTTATCCACGATGGGCCTCGTTCCCTTTGCCAGCAGCTTTGCGATGTTTGCCGCGGGCAGAGCCTTTGAGCAGATCCGCAACTCCATCGGTTATCCGCATCTGAACGTGAAAATTGCGGCGACGCACGGCGGCATCTCCGTCGGCGAAGACGGCGCGAGCCACCAGTGCTGCGAGGATTTTGCGCTGATGCGCTCGATCCCCGGCATGACGGTCCTGTCGCCGAGCGACGATGTGGAGGCAAGAGCCGCCGTAAAGGCAGCCTACGCGTATGAAGGCCCCGTTTATATCCGCCTGGGCCGTCTGGCAACGCCGGTGTTCCACGACGCAGAGCGCTACACCTTCCAGATCGGAAAGGGCGAGCAGCTCACAGAGGGTAATGACGTCGCCATCATCGCAACGGGCCTTATGGTTGCGGAAGCTTTGACGGCTGCGGAGAATCTCGCGAAAGAGGGCATTCACGCCCGCGTCATCAACATCTGCACCATTAAGCCCCTCGACGAGGAGATCGTCCTGAAGGCAGCCAAGGAGTGCGGCAAGGTCATCACCTGCGAAGAGCACAACATCATCGGCGGCCTCGGCGAGGCAGTCGCGGCTGTGCTCAGCGAAAAGTGCCCGACGAAGCTTCATCGCATCGGCGTCAATGACGAGTATGGTCATTCCGGCCCCGCCGCTGCGCTTCTCAAGCAGTTTGGCCTGAGCGCCGAGCACGTGGAGGCAGTCGCGCGCGAACTGGTCAAAGGCTAAAAAATCAAACAGGGGCTGCATGGCTCCCTGCAAAACGAAATACGCTGCCGGCGATTGCCGGCAGCGTATTTTTGCGCAAATGGGAACGTTTTTTAGACAGAGCGCGGTTATGTCGTTTCCCGCTCGACAATGTGGGTTTTCAGAAGCACGCTTCTTTCATGCGGCTCGTCGTTCAGCGCCTTGATCAGAAGATCGACCGCGAGCTTGCTCTGAGACTCCGCGTTATTATCCAGAGAGGTCAGCTGCGGATAGGAAATTTTCGCATAGATACTGTTATCGACGCCGATGACGCTGATGTCTTCGGGAACCTTGCGGCCGCTCTCGAGCAGCGCACGCAGGCCGCCGGTCGCGGTGAGGTCAACAGAATAGATGATGCCGTCGACAGACGGGTCCTCGCGGAGGATATGCAGTGCATAATTAAATATACTTAGGAGGAAAAATTATGAAGAAAGTGTTATCCATCCTGCTTGCAGCAGCCATGCTGCTGGCACTTGCCGCGTGCAGCTCGCCCGCGAAAACCGAAACAGCTGCGCCCGCAGCCGAAGAAACGGCCGCCGAGCCCGCTGCTGCTGAAACGGCAGAAGAAACCTCTGAAGCTGAGGAAGCCCCTGCAACCGAAGAAGCAAAGAGCCTTGACATCGTGTTCATCCCCAAGGGCGTTGCGGACTACTGGAGCATCGTTCAGGCGGGCTTTGAAAACGCGGCGACCGAGTTTGGCATGACGCCGAGAGTTGTCTATCCGTCCAAGGAAGAGGCCGGCGTTCAGATCGAAACCGTGATGGACGTCATCAACTCCAAGCCGGACGCGATTGTCCTTGCCCCTGTGAGCGGCGACGCGCTTGTCTCCGCCTGCCAGGAAATCCAGAAGGCCGGTATTCCGCTGATCATTGCCGATACCGCCATCCCCACGGAGGACTATCTCCAGTCGTTCATGACCGATAACGTCGCCGCCGGCGCGATGGCAGCGGACGAGCTGGCTGCGCTGATGGGCGAAGAGGGCCAGGTTTACATCTTCTCCGATTCTCCCGCAAAGGCTTCCGTTGCCGACCGTGTGACGGGCTTTGAGGCGAGAATGAAAGAAGCCTATCCGAACATCGAGGTCCTCGGCACCCTCTACAGCGAAGCGGATATCAACCTCTGCACGACCCAGTGCGTCGATGCCATCACGGCAAACCCCGACATCAAGGGCATCTTCGCTGTTGACGAGAACCGTACCGCAGGCGTCGGCACCGCGCTCATCCAGCTCGGCAGAGAGGATATCTTTGTCGGCGGCTTCGACGCGAACAAGAACACCGTTTCTCTGATGGAAGACGGCGTGATCAACTTCCTGACTGTCCAGCAGCCGTACCAGATGGGCTACATGGCGTACAAGGCAGCGGCTGACGCGGCCAACGGCGTGGAGCTTGAGCACGGCATGGTCGACACCGGCTGCACCATCGTCCCGAGAGACAAGCTGGACGACGAGGACATGCAGGCCATCCTCTTCCCGCTGGAGCACCTGAACTGAGCGAACGAAAGCGTAGAAACCCGGACGATAATTTAGCTGCTATGGGGGGATTATCCCCCCATAGTGCATGAAAGGTGTACCAAATGGCAATGTTGTTAGAAATGCGAAATATTTCGAAGTCCTTTCCCGGCGTAAAGGCGCTGAATGGATTTTCCATCGATTTGAAAGCGGGCGAGGTACACGCGCTTGTGGGAGAGAACGGCGCAGGAAAGTCGACGCTGATCAAGACCCTCTACGGGATCCATCAGCCCGATGGCGGCGAGATCGTCATCGACGGCGTTCCGACAAAAATCAACGGCCCCGCGGACGCGCTGAGCAAGGGCATCGGCGTTGTGTTCCAGGAGCTGAGCGTCTGTCCGCATCTGGACATCGCGAATAATATTTTTCTTGGCTGCATCAAAAATAAGCGCGGCATCATCGACGACCGCTTTGCCCACGAGGAAGCAGCCCGGCTGATGGAAGAAGCGGTAGGACTGCGGATTCCGTCCGATACGCCGATGAAGGATCTGTCGATTGCAGATCAGCAGATGGTGGAGATCACAAAGGTCACCTCCAAGGGATGCAGGATCGTCGTGTTTGACGAGCCGACCTCGTCCCTGACCGAAAACGAAATTGAACGGCTGTTCAAAATTATTTTTGCGCTGAAGAAAAAGGGCGTGGGAATCATCTATATTTCCCACAGGCTCGAGGAGCTCCCTGTGATTGCCGACCGAATTACGGTCATGCGGGACGGCACGCGCGTAAAAACCATGGACTACAAGGATACGAACGATAACGAGATCATCAGCCTGATGGTCGGAAGAGAATTATCCAACATCTATCCTACATATAAAAGAACGATCGGCGAGGTCGTCTTTGAAGCAGACAACATCCGCCAGGGCACAAAGCTTGACGTGAAGCACCTGGACGTCAGAAAGGGCGAGATCCTCGGCATTGCGGGTCTTGTCGGCGCAGGCCGGACGGAGACGCTTCGCGCGCTGTTCGGCGCGGACGATGCAGACGAGAAGCACGTGAAGATCGAAGGCAAAGAGTATACCTTCAATAATCCCTCCGAGGCCATCGCGGCGGGCTTCGTGTATATGACGGAGAACAGAAAATTTGACGGCGCTGCGCTGGGACTGAGCGTGGAGGAAAACATTACGATGGCCTCCCTGCGGAAGTTTTCCAAGTGCGGCAGGATGCAGGAGGCAAAGGCGAAGAGCAACGCGCAGGAGTACTGCAAGAAGCTCAATATCCGCACGCCCTCCATCGACCAGAAGGTCATGAACCTCTCCGGCGGCAACCAGCAGAAGGTCATCATCGGCAAGTGGCTGACGCGAACGGCAAAGGTGATGGTCTTCGACGAGCCGACCCGCGGCATTGACGTCGGCGCGAAGTATGAAATCTATTCTCTCATGAACGATTTGTCCGATCAGGGCATCGCGATCATCATGATCTCTTCGGACCTTCCGGAGATCCTCGGTATGAGCGACCGCGTCGCTGTCTTTAAAGACGGCCGTGTGACCGCAGTGCTCGACCGGAAGGACGCGGACTCTGAAATCATCATGAAATACGCAACCGGAAAGCTTTCGTAAAAAGGAAATGGAATCATGAATAAATTATTGAATCAAAAGAAATTATCCGGGCTGGGCCCCATCGGTATTTTTGCGGCGTCGATGATCATTCTGTTCATCATTACGCCAAGCTTTAGAAGCATGGCAAACTTCACACAGATCCTGCTGAGCGCGTCTGTGTATATGCTCCTTGCCATGGGCATGAGCTTTGCCATCATCATCGACGGCATCGATCTTTCGGCCGGTTCCATCGTGGGCCTGACGGGCGGCATCGCCTGCATGGCCATGACGTATCTGAACCTGCCCGTTCCGGTGGCCCTGATTCTCGGCGTTTTGGTCGGCGCGGTGTGCGGCCTCATCAACGGTCTTCTCATTACGAAGCTCGATCTCATTCCATTTATTGCGACCCTTGGCGGCCAGTGGGTCTACAGAGGTGCGCTGAAGCTTCTGAACAACGGTGCGACCATCACCCTGCGCGGCACGATTTCCGACGAAGCGCTTACGACGCTGACTTATATCGGCAACGGCAAGTTCCTCGGTATCCCGGTTCCGGTCTATCTGGTGCTGGTGATGGCGATCGCTCTGAACTTTGTCCTGCGGCACACCGTATTCGGCAGAAGCGTCTACGCCGTGGGCAGCAACGCCGAGACGGCGAAGATGTCCGGTATCAATGTGCAGAAGGTGAAGCTGCTGGCGCAGAGCATCACCGGCCTGATGGCCGGTATGGCAGGTATCGTCATGCTCTGCCGCATGGTGTCCATTCAGGCGAACACCGGCGAGGGCTACGAGTTTGAAGGTATTTTCGCTTCCGTCGTTGGCGGCGTGAGCATGGCAGGCGGCGAGGGCACGATCTTTGGCGCGGTCATCGGCGCGCTGGTGGTCGCGGTTCTGCGAAACGGTCTGAACCTCAATGGCATCAACTCGTTCTGGCAGCAGGTCATTCTCGGTGTGCTGGTGCTGGTGGTTGTGTACGTCGATACCAGAAAGACGAAGAAAAAGAGATCCGTGTAAAGCGTGTAAAGAAGGAAAAAACGTGGAATTACAATTAAAACAGCAAGGCACCTACGCCTTTGACGAGGTTTCCATGGGCGAGATCCTGCTCCGGCTCGACCCGGGCGAGGGCAGAATCAAAACAGCGCGGCACTTTGCAGCCTGGGAAGGCGGCGGCGAGTACAACGTCGCAAGAGGCCTTCGGAAATGCTTCGGCATGAAGACCTCGGTCATTACGGCGTTTACGAACAACGAAGTGGGAAGGCTTCTGGAGGACATGGTCAGCCAGGGCGGGGTCGACACGTCGCTCATCCGCTGGCTGGACTTTGACGGAATCGGAAGAAGCTCCAGAAACGCCATCAATTTTACCGAGCGTGGCTTCGGCATCCGGGGCGCGGTCGGCTGCTCCGACCGGGCGAATACCGCCGTGTCGCATCTGGGCGCGCAGGACTACGATTTTGACTATATTTTCGGGACCCTTGGCGCGCGCTGGTTCCATACCGGCGGCATTTACGCCGCAATTTCCGAAAAGACGAATGAGGCTGTCATCGAGGCCATCAAGACCGCGAAGAAATACGGGACGATCGTCTCTTATGACCTCAACTACCGGCCGTCCATGTGGAAATCCATCGGCGGCAAGGCGCGGGCGCAGGAGGTCAACCGCGAGATCGCGAAGTATGTTGACGTTATGATCGGAAACGAGGAGGACTTTACAGCCTGTCTTGGCTTCGAAATCGAAGGAAACGACAAGGACCTCAAATCGCTGAACCTCGAGGGCTACAAGCGAATGGTGGGCGAGGCCGCAAAGACATATCCCAACTTCAAGGCCGTGGCCACGACGCTTCGGACCGTGAAGACCGCAACGCGAAACGACTGGGGCGCAATGTGCTGGTGCGATGGCGAAGTTTACCTGTCGCAGAAGTACAATGATCTGGAAATCCTCGACCGCGTCGGCGGCGGCGACTCGTTTGCCGCGGGCTTTATTTACGGCCTGATGACGACGCAGGATGCGCAGCGCGCGGTAGACTATGGCGCGGCACATGGCGCTCTGGCCATGACGACTCCGGGCGATACGTCCATGGCCTCTAAAAAGGAAGTTGAGGCGCTGATGGCGGGCGCGGGCGCGCGCGTGCAGCGATAGGGGCGCGAAGCTATGGGAAAGCAACCGAAATTTTGCATCGCGCACATCGCCATGAATACGGCGGGAGAGGCCGAGGCAAGAGACATTACGCAGCTCATGCAGACCGCGTTCGGCATTTCCTCGCAGGAGGGCGCGAAGTCTTACATCACGGGAAACGTCATCGAGGTCATCAAGGGCGGCTACCTTGGAAGGAATGGACACATTGCGGTCGGAACGCCGGATATTGACGCGGCGGTCGCGTATCTGGAGGAAAAGGGGCTGCGCTTCGACCCGACGACAACGGAATGGGACGAGAACGGGAAAAAGATCGTCTATCTGGACCATGAGCTCGCGGGCTTTGCGCTGCATCTGGTCAGAAAGGAACTGAAATGAAAATACTGGTAACGCCGAGGTCGTTCAAAAACAGTGTGAACGATGAGGCGAGAGAAAAACTGGAACAATTTGCTGAGGTAAAGGCAGTCAAGCCCGAAAAGCCCTTTACAGAGGACGAGTTGATCGCGCTGTTGGACGGCTGCGACGGCTATGTGGCGGGCCTTGACAATGTCACGGCAAAGGTCATAGAAAACTGCCCGCAGCTGAAGGTCATCTCCAGATGGGGCGTCGGCTATGACAAGGTAGATACCGCAGCGGCGTCAAAGGCCGGCATTACGGTCACGTACACGCCGGGCGTGATGGCCGTATCGGTCGCGGAGCTTGCGCTGGGCCTGATGCTGGACTGCGCGCGGCGCATCACCGTGCAGGACGGACAGGTGAGAGGCGGCGCGTGGGCCCCCATCAACGGGATGGAGCTGTTCGGAAAAACGGTCGGCATCATTGGCTACGGCGCCATCGGCAAGCAACTTGGCAGGCTCACAAACGGGATCGGCATGACGACCTACGCGTATGACCCGTTTATGAACGAGGCCTACGCGAAGGAGCACAATGTCCTTCCGGCGGATATTGATTTCATCGTGAGAAATTGCGATATCGTTTCGGTGCATGTGCCGTATATGGAGTCGACAAAGAACATTATTTCCAGAGAGCGCATCTTCTCCATGAAGGATGGCGCGATCCTCATCAACGCTGCCCGCGGTGGTCTGGTCGATGAGGCGGCGGCTGCGGAAGCGCTGCAAAGCGGCAAGCTTGCGGCAGCGGCATTCGATGCATTTGAGCAGGAGCCGCTGAAAGACTCTCCGCTTCTGACCGCGCCCAACGCAATTTTGCTGCCGCATACGGGCTCGCACACCGTGGACGCCACAAAGCGGATGGGCATGCTCGCGGTCGATAATGTGATCCGGGAGCTGTCCGGAACGGACTGCGGCTACAGAGTAAAGTAACCGGGCGCGATAGAGGTGACTATGAAACAAAAAGCAGATATTGGCCTCATCGGCCTTGCCGTGATGGGGGAGAACCTCGTCATGAACATGGAGTCCAAGGGCTTCACGGTGGCGGTTTTCAACCGCACGACCGAAAAAGTGGACAAGTTCG
>ERZ772882.1031-NODE-1031-length-32923-cov-5.299318_pt1 | contig 32923 bp, 41 predicted proteins | sample MGYA00580576_ERZ772882 | MGnify/ENA primary metagenome ERZ772882 (study PRJEB29015, sample SAMEA2737658) | human gut metagenome | biome: human gut; feature: human-associated habitat; material: faeces | place: China | collected 2012 ... | reverse complement strand
AGCTGCATATACTTCAAGTAGGCAGCAACGAGATTGCCTGCCGTGACGTGGAAGCAAGTGATGGGGTCAGCATCCGTACACTTGTGGAGTCTTGCATGAGGGTTAAGCGGTTTCCACAGGCTGATGTAGGGGAAATCCCGAAAGAAAACGCTGTTGCGGAACTCTGGTTTCAGAGTTCCGTTTTTTTATGGAAGGAACGTCGAGATGTGCCTGCTTACAGAAGCTGCCAGAAGGTGGGAACAACTGAGTCAAACAGAATATCACATTCTGGCCGGTAAGCGCGGCAAGGAAATTTCAATTTATCTGAAATTTGACTTTGCAGACTTCCCGCACCTGTCCGGGATGCAGTATGCGCAGGATGCGGATTTTGGAATACGCGCATCCCAGTATTACGGGGCAAAGCTGGTTCCGGCGCTGCTTCACGGAAAAATGGACGGGAGCAGGATAGAGAGCAGCCGGAATTGGGAAAAGATCAAAGGCAGGCTGGACGCGATCATTGGGCTGAAAGAGACGCTCGAGGGAAACTTTCAGATTGCGTTTTTCAATCCCCGGAAAGTGCGGGCAAACAGCAGAATTGACGCGGATTTCATCATAAAAAATGAAGCGTCCGGCGAAACGTACTTTGTGTTCATAGACGAAGAACACGGGCGGCATTATTGTAAGTCGGCATTTGCGAAGGAAAACGTTGACTACATGGAAAACCAGTCGATGCTCACGGTTCTGAAAAAGGAGAAGACAGAGAACGGGAAAACGACGGAACTGTACCGGCATCCGAATTTCAAGGAATCGTGTCATTTATCGGACAGATAACCCCTGCGATTTTTTACCCCTTAATTTACCCCTTACAGCTTTTATAACATGATACAGCATGAAACAGCAAAAACCGTGAAAGCATTGAAAACACTGGGCTTTTGATACATGCTGAAACAGCATTTTACAGCCAATTTATGGTTCGAATCCCTCCCACTCCGCCATGAAGGGGCACCAAAATAGATGCCTACGCAAAAAAGCCCAGAAGTTTCAACGACTTCTGGGCTTTTTTGCGCCCATTTTTGGAGGCCTGACAAAAAGATGCCGACTGCCGTGCCGGGCAAATTCAATGGACCTGTACCTTTACCCAAGGCATTTCGAGCCGCTTTTCCGAGAATTTTTCGGGAAAGCGGCTCTTTTTTGCCCTCGGCAAAACGTAGAATTAGGGCAAGCTTTTTTGTTGGTATTGCTGGATACACATTCCGAGTGTATGTGCCATTGTGTTGACACGGGCAAAGCCCAAAATAGACTAGGAGGATTTAAAATGACAATTGAAAACGCAAGGGTGCTGCAGGAACAGTTGGCGAACGAAGCCATCGCCCATCTGCAGGAGAACGGAAGCAAGGAACTTGCCGATGACTGCGTCCGAAGCATCGCCGTCGTCGGCAAAGCGTGGGGCATTCCAGCCGACGAAAAGGCACGCGCACAGCAGGAGCAAACGCAGCACGTTAGTCGTCAACTACGCCCCCTGTGAACTCGCTGTATAAAAAGCGAGTGTTCTTACAGCCTTTCAAATGCTATAAGAACACTCGCCATGGTGCGCCCGACAGGACTTGAACCTGCACGCTTGCGCAATGGAACCTAAATCCATCGTGTCTGCCAATTCCACCACGGACGCAGATAGGAACGGCAGAAATCTGCCGCTATTTTATTGTCCTCTGATTTTGACTCGGCGAGGAAACCGAGGCGGAGGTAACGCTTGACCCGCGTTTATAAAAACAGGCGAGCCTGCTTTTAACGGATTTACACAGGGGCACGGCCAGAATTATCCAAGCGCCTTCAAAAACGCGTCCGGCGGCTGCGCCTGCGGAAGACGGCTCTGCACGAGCTTCGAAAAAGCAGCGTTGCAGACGATGACCCATGCCCAGCCGTCAAATAGAATCAGCTCGAGCCTTGTCAGGGGCGTCTGGAAGCGGTAGTCCGGCGCGCAGAAATCCACGTCCCAGACGGGCTCATACAAGTTCACGTCTTCCTCGCGCATCCCGAGCGGAACCGCCGACAGCACCGCGCCATCCAGAAACCAGACGTATCCCGCACTGAGGTGCTCCGTGAGCTCCCGGCCGGACATCAGAAGCCCGGTCCACTGCCAGCGTTTACAAACCGCTTCCGGACAATTTTTCCCGTACCACATGCTGTGATCGGTAATGACCCAGTCATACTGCGCCTGCAAATTGCCGAGCGCGGAGAAAATATCCAGAAGATCGTTTGGAAGGGTCTTTCGGTTCAGCATCCAAACGTCCATATGATCTTCTCCCATCGCCGCGTATCTTTTTGGATTTTACCACACGGCGGTTTTGTTTGTCAATCGCGCACGCGGTTTTTCTTTACGGGCGTACAATTGCTTTTCCGGGCGGAACGTGTTAAGATATACTATCAGATTACAGGAAAAATAGGAGTCTTGCTATGAAAATTGTGATTGTCGGCGACGGCAAGATCGGAAGCACGCTCGCCGAACAGCTCTCGCGTGAGGGGCATGAGATAACGATCATTGACCGCAGCGGCGAGCCCTTGCAGCAGACGAGCGAGGACTTGGATATTCTGTGCGTCGAGGGAAACGGCGCGACATATGCCACGCAGATGGAAGCAGGCGTGGATTCTGCCGACCTTCTCATTGCGGTAACGATGTCGGACGAGCTGAACCTTCTGTGCTGCCTCGTCGCAAAGAAAATCGGCGCGCGGCACACGATCGCCCGCGTCCGGAACCCGGAGTATAGCGGCGAACTCTCGCTCATCTCGGACGATCTGGGGCTGAGCCTTTCTGTGAACCCCGAGCTTCTGTGCGCAACAGAGATCGCTCGGACGCTTCGTATCCCGTCGGCTATCAAAACAGATACGTTTGCCAACGGGCATGTGGAACTTTTAAAGGTGCAGATCCCGCAGGACTCCCTTATCGCGGGCAAGACGCTCATGGAGCTTCCGAGCCTCGTGAAGGCCAAGATTCTTATCTGCGCGGTTGAGCGCGGCGAGCAAGAGGTCTATATTCCCTCGGGCTCGTTCCGGCTGGAGGCGGGGGACCGCATCTCGTTCGTTGCGTCCATCCGCGACGCGCAGGCGTTTTTCCACCAGATCAAGCTCGCCTCGTCGCGCGTGCGGACAGTCTTGATCGTCGGCGGCGGGCACATTGCGTATTATCTTGCCAAGCAGTTGACGGACCTCGGCGTGGGCGTCAAAATCACGGAGGTCAACTATGAGCGGTGCTTGCAGCTCTCGTCGCTTCTTCCCAAGGCCGAGATTCTGCATGGCGACGGCACGAACGAAGGCTTCCTGCGCGAGTGCGGTGTTGCCCAGACGGACGCGTTCGCCGCGCTGACGGGCATTGACGAAGAAAACGTCCTGATGGGACTTTACGTGCGCAAAACCTTCCCGAAGGTCAAGGTCATCACGAAAATTAACCGCTATTCCTTCCAGTCAATCATCGAGACGATGGATCTTGGAAGCGTCTTTAATCCCCGGTTCAGCACATCGAACGTCATCTGCCGGTACGCCCGGTCCATGCAGAACTCGCTGGGATCGAACGTCGAGACACTCTACAAGCTCGTCGGCGGCAAGGCAGAAGCCCTGGAATTCCGCGTGGCCGAAGGCTCCGCCGTCTGCGGCATTCCGCTGCAAACGCTCCGGCTCCGGCAGAATTTACTGATCGGCTGCATCAACCGCGCCGGAAAGATCCTCATCCCCAGTGGTCAGGATACGATCGAGCCGGGGGACACGGTCGTCGTTGTGACGAGCGTCACGGGACTCAACGAGCTCGACGACATTCTCGAAAAGCGCAGAGGGTAAGCCATGAACAAACGGATGATTCTTTACATTCAGGGCGCCATTCTGCTCATAGAATCGGCCATCATGGTGCTTCCCATTGCGACGGCGCTCATCTACCGGGAGCCGGCCGGCGTCTGGTTTTTCTACACGGCTCTGGCGGCGGCGATTTGCGGCTTTGCGGCCATGAAGCTATCTAAGCCGCGGACGAAGACGATCTACGCAAAAGAGGGCCTCATTACCGTGGCGCTGGGCTGGATCGTGCTGTCCTTAGTTGGCGCGCTGCCGTTTACGCTCTCGGGCGAAATTCCGTTTTACCTGGACGCGGTGTTCGAGATGATCTCCGGCTTTACAACGACGGGCTCGAGCATCCTGCCGAATGTGGAGGCGCTTAGCCGCTGCATGCTCCTCTGGCGGAGCTTTTCGCACTGGCTGGGCGGCATGGGCATTCTGGTATTCATGCTGGCCATCGTCAAAATGGAAGGCGGGCAGGGCATCCATCTCCTGCGCGCCGAGAGCCCGGGGCCGACGGTCGGCAAGATGGTCCCGAGAATGGTCGACTCGTCGAAAATCCTGTATACGATCTACTTTGCGCTCACGCTCGTACAGGTGGTATTTTACCTGGCTGGCGGCATGCCGCTTTTTGACTCGCTCTGCAACGCGTTTGCAACGGCCGGTACGGGCGGCTTTTCGATCAAGGCAGATTCGTTCGCGAGCTACAGCCCGTATTTGCAGACGGTCACAACGGTCTTTATGGCGCTGTTCGGCGTGAACTTCTCGATCTACTTCTTCCTGCTGCAAAAGAAGTTCGACCTCGCGTTCAAAAATACCGAGCTCCGCTGGTACGTGGGCATTATCCTTTTCTCCATCGCGATGATCACGGCGAACATTCTGCCGATGTACCCGGACTTCCACGCGGCCATCCATCACGCGGCGTTCTCCGTCTCGTCCGTCATCACGACGACCGGCTTCGGCACGGAAAACTTTGACCTCTGGCCAGAGTTTTCGCGCGTGATTCTGGTGTTCCTCATGATCGTAGGCGCGTCGGCAGGCTCGACAGGCGGTGGCCTGAAGGTCTCGCGGCTGGTGATTCTCGTTCGCGCGGCGCAGGTGGAGGTGCGCAGACTCATCCGCCCGCGCACGGTCAAGGTCATGCGCATCGACGGCAAGCCCGTAGGGCAGGATACAGTGCGCGCGGTGAGCGGGTACCTCATCTTGTATGTGCTCATCTGCATGGTGTCCGTGCTTCTGGTCTCGCTCGACGGCTTCGACGGCTCGACGACGGTGACGGCCGTTCTCGCAACGTTCAATAACATCGGCCCGGGCCTCGGCCTCGTTTGCCCTGCGGGGAACTTTGCGATGTTCAGTCCGCTGGCAAAGGTCGTTCTGTGCCTCGATATGCTCTTCGGGCGGCTCGAGATTTATCCGATGCTCGTTCTGCTGCTGCCGAGCACATGGTCCAAAAAGAACTGACGGGCGCGCCGCGCATTGTACCGATAAAATCACAAAAGCTACCGAGGGCAGGAAACGTCGTTTCCTGCCCTTTGCGTTGTGCCGGAATCCCGAATTTCAGGAAGCCTGACAGATTTGCCGTAGGGGTCGATGCCCACATCGACCCATTGGGAACCATCGAATTCGCCGGGGATTTCCGTAAAAAACGTTATGTACCGCTGGGGCGATGTAGGTATCGCCCCCTACGCGTGAGTCGGAGGATTCAACCGTCTTGTCAAGTGGTGCTGGGAATGCTATAATATAAGTTCAACGCCGGAGAACCGGCGAACTGCGGAAAGGAACGGTTTTTCATGGAGCTGCACGCAAAACTGGTTCGCGCCCAGCTGAATTTTTTCAAGCCCTTCGTGGCCAATTGCTCTTTAGATGTCACCCGCAAGGGGCAGGACAAGCTCGGCGAGCTGATGACGGCTATTCACAAGCGGGAGGTCTATGTCCGCGAGCATGATTTCGGCGGCTTTCAGGGCGCATGGCTCACGCCGAAGGATAAGCGGCGCACGGGCGTTGTGCTGTATCTGCATGGCGGCGGCTACACGTGCGGCAATCTGGACTATGCCAAGGGCTTTGCCGCAACGCTGGCGGACGAGTGCGGCGTGCGCGTTTTCTGCGCGGCCTACCGATTGGCGCCCGAGGACCCGTTCCCGGCGGCGCTGGACGACGCGGTGGTAGGCTATCAGTACCTGCTCTCCAAGGGATATAGTCCGAACCAGATCCTGCTTTGCGGCGAATCGGCGGGCGGGGGACTTTGCTACGCGCTGTGCTTAAGGCTCAAGCAGCTGAAGCTGCCGCTCCCGTGCGGGATCATCGCCATTTCGCCGTGGACGGATCTGACGCAGTCGGGCGCGACGTTCGACGAGAATCGCGACAACGACCCGTCGCTCTCGAAAGAGCTTCTGGACTTTTATTCGGCCTGCTACACGCAGAACCCCAAAAATCCGCTCTGCTCGCCGCTTTTTGGCAACCTCAAGGACCTGCCGCCGTCGCTTCTTTTCGCGGGCGGAGACGAAATCCTGCTGGACGACGCGCAGCGGCTTCACCAGAAGCTGCTGGACGCAGGCTGCAAGAGCAAACTCCACATCGCGCCAGAGCGCTGGCACGCGTACGTGCTCTACTGCCTGGCGGAAAACATGCAGGACGATTTCCAGTCCATCAATCACTTTTTAGACAAGACGCTTTCGCCCGCCAAGAGCCTTCGATGGATGAAGCTTGACAACGCGGCGAAAATTTATCCGGCTGCCAAACGGCGCACATGGACCAATTATTTTAGGCTCTCGGCGACGCTCACCGAGCCCATTGACTTACCGATCCTGCGCGCAGCGCTCGACGTGACGGTGCGCAGGTTCCCATCCATTGCGGTCCGTCTGCGCCGGGGCGCGTTCTGGTACTATTTAGAGCAAATTCCGAAGGCACCGGAGATTCAGGAGGAAAAGAGCTGCCCGCTTCAGCATGTGCCGTTTGACAGCGTCAGAAAATGCGCGTTCCGCGTGCTGGTGTATAAGAACCGGATGGCCGTCGAGTTTTTCCACGCCGTCACCGACGGCACGGGCGGCCTCATCTTTTTAAAGACGTTGCTGGCCGAATATTTAAGCGAAAAATATGGGCTCAACGTTCCGGCGGAGCACGGCGTTCTCGGAAGGCTTGAGGAGCCCGACGAGGAGGAGCTGGAAGACAGCTTCCTTCGCTATGCGGGCGATGTGAAGGCCAGCCGCAAGGAGGCGACCGCCTGGCACCTGAGCGGCACGCCGGAGCCCGACGGGTATGTGAACCTCGTCACGATGATGCTCCGCGTCCCCGAGGTCAAGGCCTGCGCGAAGGAGCACGGGGTCACGGTGACGGAGCTTCTGTGCGCGGCGATGATGCAGGCAATCGATCACTTGCAAGCGGAAAAGGTTCCAGCTCGAAGCCGCAGAAAGCCCGTGAAGGTGACGGTTCCGGTCAATCTGCGGGGACTGTTTCCGAGCCACACGCTGCGAAACTTCGCGTCCTACGTGAACACGGAAATTGACCCGCGCCTCGGCTCTTATACGTTCGATGAGATTTGCCAGCTTGTGCACCACACGATGGGACTTGGCAATGACGCGAAGACGATGCGCGCGAAAATCGCGACGAATGTGGCAAGCGAAAAATCGCCCGTGCTGCGCGTAATGCCGCTGTTCGTCAAGAACATCGCCATGAAGGCGGCCTTCAACGCGGTGGGCGAGTGCAAGGCGTGCCTGTGCCTGTCGAACCTCGGCGTGGTGCAGGTGCCGGAGGTCATGCGCCCGTATATTGAGCGCTTTGACTTTGTCATCGGCCCGCAGGCCAACGCGCCGCACAACTGCGGCGTTGCGACCTGGGGCGATACGGTATATGTCAGCTGTGTACGCAACATCAAAGAGCCGGAGCTGGAGCTGCGTTTTTACCGTGTGCTCCACAGCCTCGGCCTGCATGTAACGGTCGAGAGCAACGCCAGGTAACGCGGCGTAAGCAAGATAGAAAGGAAACGGGATTATGTATTGTGTCAATTGCGGCGTGGAGCTCGCAGACAGCGAGACGGTCTGCCCGCTGTGCGGGACGCGGGTGTTCCACCCCGATCTTTCAAGACCGCAGGCGGACGCGCCCTATCCGCCCGATCATCATGTGAAGCCGGAGGATGTGAATCGCTCGGGGATTTTGTTCGTGATGACGATGCTGGCGCTTTTGCCGGCGGTCATCTGCCTGCTGTGCGACTGGCGCATCAACGGCGGTATTGTCTGGTCCGGCTTTGCGGCGGGGGCGATTGGGCTTTTGTATGTGCTGATCGTGCTGCCGATGTGGTTCAAGCGGCCAAATCCGGTGATTTTTGTGCCGGTCGATTTCGTGGCCATCGGGCTGTATCTTCTGTATATCGATCTGGCAGTGAAGGGCGGCTGGTTCTTGTCGTTTGCGTTCCCGGTCACGGCGGCCATCGGCCTTCTTCTGACGGCGGTCGTGGCGCTGGTGCGCTATGTCCGCGGGGGGTATCTGTATATTTTCGGCGGCGCGCTGATCCTTGCGGGCGGCCTTGCGGTGCTTATTGAGTTTTTGATCAATGTGACGTTCGGCATCCACAAGGCGCTTTTGTGGTCGATCTACCCTCTGGCAGCCGGCGTGATCCTGGGCGGCATGCTGCTGGTTATCGCCATCTGTAAGCCCCTTCGGAAGTCTTTGCACCGGAAGTTTTTCTTCTAAGATGCTGTGGATTTTGAACAAACTTCTCAAATGTCCGTAGGGGCGGACGCCTCTGTCCGCCCGCAGAAAAATGCGGTTTTTATGTAGAATTACGGCGAATTCGAGACTTCCTTTGGGCGGGCAGAGTCGCCCGCCCCTACGAACCGCCCGGGAGGTTTCCCAAATCCCTTCAACAAAGTAAAAACGAACTGCGTTCCAAAATCGGAACGCAGTTCGTTTTTTGATGCAAAAGTTACTCCTTGATTTTAAGCGGATGGCAGGAGCCCTCGCCGAGTACCTGCTCGACGCCCTCTTTGAAGCGCTCGAAGCGGTCGTTGGGGACGAAGGCAAGCGCCGTGCCGGCAAAGCCGCCGCCATGGACGCGGACCGCGCCCTCACCGTCGAGCAGCTTCTTGCACAGCGCGAGCGTAAAGGCCATGTCCTGATGCTCGGCCGCACCCAGCGGCGTGACGTTCTGGAGCTTGAGCCACGACGAGCGGCCGGAGTCGTTGACGTAGGTCAGGAACGCTCCAAAATTGTCGTTTCGCAGCGCACGCACCTGGAGCCGGACGCGCTGATTCTCTTCAAAATAGTGCATTGCGCGCAGAACGGCGCGGTCACCGCAGCTTGCGCGAAGGGCAGGAAGGGAAGCGTAGAACGCGCTCTCGTCCACATCGTTGAGGACTTCCTTTCCGAAGAAGGCCGCGACCTTTTTCATCTCCACCGGGATGGCCGCGTACTCGTCGGTGAGGTCCGCGTGGCTTGCGTGGGAGTCGATGATGCAGAGCGTATGGCCGCAGTGGGCAAAGTCAAAGTCGACCTTTTCGACGACGGGCTTTTTGGGGTCCGCAAAGTCGATGAACACGAGCCCGCCGACAGAAGACGCCATCTGGTCCATGAGGCCCGAGGGCTTTCCAAAATAGACGTTCTCGGCGTACTGGCCGATCTGTGCAATCTCGATGGCCGAGAGCTTGTTCTCAAAGAACAGACCGTTTAAAATTCTGCCGATGAGGACCTCAAAGGCCGCCGAGCTTGATAAACCGGAGCCGGGGAGCACAGTGGACGAAATTTTCGCGTCGAAGCCCTGAAGTTTGCAGCCGCGCGCCTGAAATGCCGCCGCAACGCCGCGCACGAGCGAGGCTGTGGTGTTCTTCTCGGTTTCGTGGACGGACAGATCGTCGAGGTCGACCGTGACCGGCGCGAAGCCCTCAGAGTCGATTAAAATGAGGTGCGTGCCGTTGAGGCGAACCTCAGCGTCCGTCTGCATATCGACCGCGGCGGCCAGAACGCAGCCGTGCTGATGGTCGGTATGGTTGCCGCTGATCTCGGTGCGGCCGGGCGCGGAAAAGTGATAGAGCTGTTCCATCGTAATACCTCCATTCGCCCGATGCGGCAAACGCGCGCGGGCAAAGCATAATATCTCCTCGCAATTATAATACGCGGCTGGCGGCATGGCAAGTTTTGCGGACGGGAAAAGTTTGTATTGTGTGGAATTTCGGAGAATTCAACAAAATAATCCCCGGGAAAAGTCGCCAAAATATGCAAAAACACGCCTGCAGGCCGTGCGCCTCAGGCTTTTTTCTGTGTTTGGGTTCTGTGTTTTGGTGGGATTACTTTGCCGCGGGCGGGATATCGCCGACGCCGTTTAACACCAGCTGCGGGCGGTACGGGAACTTCTTGATGTCTGCCCGGTCGGTCACGCCCGAGAGAACCAGCGTTGTGTAAAGGCCCGTTTCAATGCCTGCTACCATGTCGGTATCCATCCGGTCGCCGATCATGACTGCGTCCTCCGAGTGAACGCCGAGGATCCGAAGACCTGTGCGCATCATAAGGGGATTGGGCTTACCCACAAAGTAGGCCGTTTGTCCGGTTGCCATCTCGATCGGCGCAATCATCGCCCGGCAGGCCGGAATAATGCCGTCTTCGGCAGGCCCGGTGAGGTCGCTGTTCGTGCCGATGAGCTTCGCGCCCTTGAGCACCAGCCGCACGGCCTTGAGAATGTTCTCGTAGTTATAGGAGTTTCCCTCGCCGATGATGACATAGTCGGGGTCAACGTCGTTCATCGTAATACCTTCGTCGTGAAGCGCCATGATAAGCCCCGCGCCGCCGATGACATACGCGCTGCATCCGGGCGCTTGCGAGCTGATGAACCGCGCCGTGGCCAGTGCGCTAGTGTAGAAGTGGCTCTCGTCCACATCCAGACCCATGCGGCCCAGCTTCTGCTGCAATTCCTTCGGCGAGCGCTCCGACGAGTTCGTCAGGAACAAGAAGTGCTTGTTCTCCCGATAGAGCCAGTCGACAAATTCCTTGACGCCCGGCAAAAGGCGGTTGCCGTGATAGATCACGCCGTCCATGTCGCAGATGAAGCCGTCCTTCGCGCGCAGCGTCTCAAGCTTCTGCTGTAATGCTTCCTTGTTTTCCAAATTGATGTTATCCATATCATTCCTCCTTCAAATTTTCGTTTTTGTTTTATAAGTTTTCTTTCTCTTTACAGTTTGCATGATACCAGAGATTTGTAAAACAGGGAAGCGTAAAATCGTAAAATCTATGTAAAATCGCAAAAACTCCCGCGAACTGCAAATTTTACAGCTCGCGGGATTTGATTTGAAGGGGCTCAGCGCTCCTTGGGAAGCGTGACGCGGATCTCGGTGCCGCGGCCGGGTTCACTCTCGAGGGCAACCTTGCCGCCGTGGTACATGGCCGCGTGCTTGACGATGGACAGGCCGAGTCCCGTGCCGCCGGAGGCCTTGGAGTGGCTCTTGTCGACGCGGTAGAAGCGCTCAAAGATCCGGCTCTGGTGCTCGGGCGCAATGCCGATGCCGGTATCAAGAACCGAGATGGCGGCTTCCTGCTCGCGGTTTTCAACATGGATGCGGACGCTGCCGCCGGGGCGGTTGTATTTGATGGCATTGTCGCAGAGATTGTAGAGCATCTCGTACAGGAGCCTGCGCACGCCGAAGACGATGCTGCTCTGGCCGTCGGTTGTGATGGTGACGGAGGCTTTATCCGCCGCCGCGCGAAGATCCTCGGCGACCTCGCCGGCAAGCGACAACAGCTCCACATTTTCCTTCGGCATCTCCACGCCCTCGTCTAACTGCGAAAGGCGGATGATGTCGGCGATCAGGGCCACCAGACGCTGCGCTTCGGTGCGGATGTGGCCGATGAAGCGCGGCATATCCTCGGGCTTGACCATGCCGTTTTCAATGAGCTCTGCACTTCCGATGATGCCCTGCAGCGGCGTTTTGAGCTCGTGCGACACGTTTGCCGTAAACTCCCGACGCACCTGCTCGGCAGTCTCGCGCTCGGTGATATCGAAGCACAGAAGGACGGCTCCGATTTTTTCGCCCGCGGACTCGATGCGGCTGATGTCGAACTGATAGATACGCCCGGAGAGCTCGACGCGGGTCTCGCTGTGACCCGTTTCGCGCGCGCGGTCGATGGCCTGCGAAACATCAGTGCTCCGGTCGAGCGTCAGGAAATTCTGCCCGACGCAGCCTGCTTGCGCGCTGAAAAGCTTACTTGCCGAAGGGTTGATGCTCAGGATGGCGTTCTTATTGTCGAGCAGCACGAGGCCCTCAGGCATGCTCTGCGTGATGTGTGTGAACTCGTCGGTCTTGCGCTGGAGCTCGCGGAGCTGATCGTCGATTTGCTCATGCTGGCGGTTGATCCGGCCGAGCAGCGGGGCAATCTCATCGTAGGCCTTCGCCTCGAGCGGGTGATCGAGATCGATGGCGTTGAGCGGCTCGACAATGCGGCGGGAGAGCCTTTTAGCCAGAAGCGCGCTGAAAATCACGGCGGCGAGCAAAATGACCAGCACCGGCTGGACCATGCCAAGCAGCAGCACCGCGAGCGTCTGCTGCGAAACGCAGATACGGAGCACGCTCCCGTCGTCCATGCGCCTTGCGACGTAGATCGTCTTTTCAAGTAACGTCTGCGAATACCGGCTGCTTTCGCCCTCGCCGGCGGCCAGCGCCTGCTGCACTTCCTCGCGCGCGGCATGGTTCTCCATCGTGCTTGCGTCTGCCTGCGTATCGTAAAGCACCGTGCCGTCCGGCGCGATCCACGTCAGGCGGTAGCGGTTCGAGTCGATCGTATCGAGATAATTTTCGCCGCCTTGCGACACGCCGGAGGCAGCCAAGGTCAGCTCATCGCGCAGCGCCTGCGACTGGAGACCTGCAAAGTAATCGTACAGGCAGCCCATGACGAGCACGAGGCTTGCCAAAAGCGCGCACACGGCGACAAGCAGCGTCGAGCGGAAAATTTTCTTTGTCATTTCGAGCCCTCCCATCGGTAGCCCACACCGCGCACGGTGGCGATGTGCTCGCCGCAGGGGCCAAGCTTTTGCCGCAGCGTCCGGATGTGCATGTCGATCGTGCGCGTTTCGCCGTAGTAATCCGTGCCCCAGACCTTTTCCATGAGCTGGTCGCGCGTGAAGGCCATGCCGGGATGCTGCAAAAACAGGCGCAGCAGCTCAAATTCCTTGAAGGTCAGCTCCACACGCTGCCCATTTGCCGTGACGGTGTGCGCGTCGAGGTCGACCGAAATGCCGCCGCTCTGCAAAAGATGCGCAGGTGCTTGCATCTGGCAGCGGCGAAGGACCGCCTTCACGCAGGAGACAAGCTCCATGACCCCGAAGGGCTTTGTGAGATAGTAGTCCGCGCCCAAATCCAGACCCTGAATTTTATCGTATTCCGCGCCCTTGGCCGTCGCCATGACGACGGGGATGCTGGAAAGAGCAGGGGAGGACTTCATCCGGCGCAGAAGCTCGATGCCGTCGAGTCCTGGGAGCATCACGTCGAGCACGACAAGCTCGGGCATTTCCTCCTGCAAGGCGTTCCAGAATTCCTTCCCGTCCTCAAAGCCCTTGGCTTCAAAGCCGGTCGATTGCAGGGCGTAGACCTCAATGTCGCGGATGCTGGCGTCATCTTCCACACACCAGATCATGTTTCTCCCTCCTTGTGTACGCCGGTCACCGAGAAGACCACCCACTGGGCGATGTTCACCGCGTGGTCGGCGATGCGTTCAAAGTATTTGGCGATCATCAGACAGTCAAGGAAATACGCCCCATCCTCCGGATGTTTGGAAATCTTTTCAATCAGAGATTGCTTGACCTCGTCAAAGTAGCGGTCGACGGTATCATCCGCGCGCTCGACCCATTCGGCAAGGCGAAGATCACGCTTGACAAACGCGTCGACGCTGTTTGTGACCATCGTGATGGCCGCGCGCGCCATCTGCTGGAGCAGGCCGTCGTGCTCGCTCTGCCGCCCATTTAAAAACAGGACGATCTCCGCGATGTCCTCAGCCTGATCGCCGATGCGCTCCATGTCCGTGACCATTTTCAAAGCCGCCGAGATCTGGCGCAGGTCGCGCGCGACGGGCTGCTGCTGGAGTAAAAGCCGCAGGCAGAGCGTTTCAATCGAGCGCTCCTTTTCGTCAATTTCCGCGTCGAGCGGCGCGACTTTTTTTGCAAGCGACGCGTCGCCGTCTCCCAGCGCCTTGGCGGCCAGCGCGATGACCTCCTCGCATAGAGCGCCCATGCGGATCATTTCACTGTTGAGTACGTTCAGCTGTTCATCAAACCGGTTTCTCATCATCCAAACCTCCCTGTGATGTAATCCTCAGTGCGCTTGTCCCGCGGCTGGGAGAACATTTGCTCTGTCTGGCCGTACTCCACGAGCTCGCCGAGCAGGAAAAACGCGGTGGTGTCCGAAATACGGACGGCCTGCTGCATGTTGTGGGTCACGATGACGATCGTGTACTGCTCGCGCAGCTGCGTGGCCAGGTCTTCAATCTTGGAGGTGGAGATGGGGTCGAGCGCACTCGTCGGCTCGTCCATCAGAAGCACCTTCGGCTCGACGGCAAGCGCCCGCGCGATACAGAGCCTTTGCTGCTGGCCGCCGGAGAGGCCGAGCGCATTTTTCTTGAGCCGGTCCTTGACCTCGTCCCAGATGGCCGCGCCGCGCAGGGATTTTTCTACGATGTCGTCAAGCTTTGCCTTGTTGCGGATGCCGTGCGTTCTCGGACCGTAGGCGATGTTGTCGTAGATGCTCATGGGGAAGGGGTTCGGCTTCTGGAAGACCATGCCGATGCTCTTGCGAAGCTCGTTCACGTCGACCGAAGGATCGTAGATGTTTTCCCCCTCGTAGGTGACCTCGCCCGTGATTTTTACGCCGCCCACGAGGTCGTTCATCCGGTTGAGCGTTTTGAGAAACGTGGACTTGCCGCAGCCGGAGGGGCCGATGAGCGCGGTGATGCTTTTTTCGGGGATGTCGATGCTGATGCTGTGCAGCGCCTGATGCGCCCCGTACCAGAGGTTCAGGTCATGCGCAGATAAGATTGCTGGCATATTTCGTTCCTTTCTCCTATTATGTCAAAAATCTGCCGCCATGGCAAGAGCGGCGGAATATATTTCGGAATTTACAGTGCTTTTTTCTTCTGGAAGTGCCGGGCAACAAACTCGGCGGCGAGGTTGATGGCGAGCGTCAGGAGCATCAGAATGGCCGCGATGGCGAAGACCACCTCAAACTCGCCCTCTTCTTTTGCGTAGACATAAAGGGCGACGGTGAGCGTTGCGCCGGGGCTCGACAAGCCGTCAAAAATTCCGTGCAGCGCGTGGGCAAAGCCGGCGGTAAAGAGCAGTGCGGCGGATTCTCCTAAAATGCGGCCGACGCTCAGGATGCAGCCTGTGATCACGCCGTCGATGCAGCCGGGGAGCACCACCGTGCGCACCACGCGCCACTTGCCGGCGCCAAGTCCGAACGCACCTTCGCGGTAGCTCTGGGGAACGGTTTTGAGGCTCTCCTGCGTCGTGCGCAGAATCGTCGGCAGGTTCATGACGGCAAGCGTCAGAGCGCCCGCGAGAAGAGATGTTCCCATGCCGAGCACCTCGCAGAAGATCAGCATACCGGCAAGGCCGTAGATGATTGAGGGAATGCCGGAGAGGGTTTCGGCGGCGTATTCGATGATGGCGACGAGCTTTTTGTTTTTTGCGTACTCCGTGAGATAAATGGCCGCGCCAACGCCGAGCGGAAGCACGATCACAATCGTCGCCAGCACAATATAAATGGTATTCATGAGGTCCGGCAGAATGCCGATGCGCTCCGTCAGATAGCTCGGCGACGTAGAAAGAAGCTCCCATGTGATGTTGGGAAGGCCCTTTACGAGCACGTAGCCGACCAGAAACAAAACCAGTGCGCCCGTCAGCCCCGCGCAGAGGTACATGAGCGCCTTCATGCAGCCGACATAGGCTTTTCGGGAGGAAAAGAGCGTTTTGTTTTTCATCTTATGCCTCCTTGCCGCGCTTTAAGAAGAAGTTGAGCGTCGCGTTGATCAGCAGAATGAACAGGAACAGAACCAGCGCGATGGAAAACAGCGCCTGCTGCTGAAGACCCGAGGAGTAGGACATTTCGCTGGCGACGGCGGTGGTCAAAAAGCGTACGCTTTCAAAAATCGATGTGGGAAGGTTCGGCGCATTGCCCGAAACCATCATGACGGCCATGGCCTCACCGATGGCTCTGCCGACGCCGAGAACGACCGCCGCCGCAATGCCGCTTCTGGCTGCCGGGACCGAGACGCGCAGATACGTTTCGACCGGCGTTGCCCCGAGCGCCAAAGACGCGTCCTCATACTCTCTGGGCACTGCCTCAAGCGCAGTGACCGAGACCTTGATGATGGACGGCAGGATCATAATGGCAAGCACAATGATTGCGGCAAGCAGGCTCGCGCCGTCCGGGATCTGAAAGAGCTTGCGGATACCGGGAACCAAAACCAGCATGCCGACCAGACCATAGACGACCGAGGGAATGCCGGAAAGCAAGCTCACGGCCGACGACAGGACGCTCTTGAGCCGCGGAGGGGCGAGCTTCGCGAGATAGACAGCGGTAAAAAATCCGATCGGAACGCCCAGCACAATCGCGCCCGCCGTGCCGTAGACGCTCGTCAGAATGAACGGCAGAATGCCGTATTGCGGGTTCGTTTTCGAGGTGGAAGCCCAGACCTTTCCGAACAGGAAGGGGACAAGGCCGATTTTCCGGATGGCGGGAATGCCGGAGACAATCAGATAGATCGTGATGAGCAGCACGCAGCCAACGGTCACAAGCCCCAGCAGCAGAAACACGCCGTGGATGACACGCTCGAGCGCCTGCTTTTTTTGATATTGTTTCATAAATTACTTGTCCTCTTTTAAACCGGCAAAGAAGCGGCCAGTTTCCCGGCCGCCTGTTTGCGTTTGTCTTAGTTCGCCGCGACAGCACCGGCAGCCGCGATGATGGGAGCGGCCTCGCTCGAGAGCGCGTAGTCGAAGAACTTCTGGGCCGCCTCGGAGAGCTTCGTGTCGTCCTTGGTAACCAGGACGAACGGTCTCTGGATGACATAGCTGCCGTCCTTTACGGTGTCCTCGGTAGGAGCAACGCCGCCGACCGTGACAGCCTTAACCGTGTCTTTGACAGAGGAGAGGGAAGCGTAGCCGATCGCGTCGGGGTTCTGGGAGACGGTGGTGATGACATCGCCCGTGGAGGTCAGCTCCTGACGGTACTGGCAGGCGTCGGTTGTGCCGGTAATGGACTCAAAGCCGTCTCTTGTGCCGGAACCGGCCTCGCGGCCGATCAGGACGATTTCTGCGTCGTTGCCGCCGACATCCTTCCAGTTGGTGATCTCGCCGGTGTAGATCGAAGCGATCTGCTCAACAGACAAATCGGAAACGGGGTTCTCGGGGTTTACGATGATGGCGATGCCGTCGAGCGCGACAGTCGTTCCGACGAGGCCGGAGGACTTTTCCTCATCCTTCAGCGCGCGGCTGGAAAGACCGATGTCGCAGCGGCCTTCCTGCACGGCCTTGATGCCCGAGCCGGAGCCGGTGGGGTTGTAGGTGAAGGTAACGCCGGAGTTTGCGGACATAAACGACTCGCCGAGCGCGCCGATGACCTTTTCCATCGAGGTCGAGCCGTCGGTCGCGACCTGACCGGAAACCTGCTTGGCGCAGCCGGTGAACAGGGCCGCGACGCACAATACGCTGAGTGCAATGCTGATCAACTTTTTCATGATTTGAAATCTCCTTACATTTCATGTTTTTATTTCTTGGATATCTTGTCCTTACGCGACTAAGAATACGTTCTGCGCGTAAAATAGAAAAGCGAGGTTTTGTAAAATCGGTGTAAAACTGTAAAATGGGCAGAAAAAAGGCCGGACACAGGGAGCCCTGCATCCGGCGCTTGCGGAAAACGGTTTTACTTTTTAAAAATGGAGAACAGCCCGCCCTTTTTTTCGTATGGCTGGCAGGCATAGCCGAGCAGCTTATAGCCCGTGGGGTCGAGCGCTGCCTTGAGTGCTGCCTCCGAAATTTCTGTTTCGCTTACGATCACGGCCTCGCCCTTCGCGTGCGACGCGGAGACCTTTTTGACCTTGAACTGGTTGCGGATGGTGTCGCAGACATGGCTTTCACACATGGAGCAGGCCATGCCGTCAATTTTAAGTGTGATCTGATACATATAATAACCTCCTGTGCGTTCGCGGCGAACCGATGGTTAGACAAGACTAACCATCGGAGCAAAAAGACAGCTCCACCGGGACTTTCTCTGCCGATATCATACCGCGAGGGTAGGCAAAAGTCAAGCGGGGAACACGGGATGGAAAAAACGAGGAAAAAACGCGGAAAAAGGACTTGACAACAGAGGTTAGAGGTGCTAAACTATGGGCTGGTTAGGGGAGCTTAACCTGTGGCTTTCCATGGGCAGAGACCCGGATCGTTTTTTTAGAACAGCGGTTAGTTGTGGCTAACCGGGACAGCGAGGTGTTGGATATGCTGCCGTTGACACTGGCAAATATCGGAGAAGAACAGATGATTCACAAGGTCGGAGGCTCACCGGAGGTGAAAAAGCACCTCGAGGATCTGGGCTTTGTGGCCGGGGGTACGGTCACTGTCGTCTCTTCCCTGAATGGCAACGTCATCGTCAAGGTCAAAGAGGCGCGCGTCGCGATCAGCGAGGAAATGGCGCGCAAGATCATGGTTTAATCGATCAAGCGCCCACACGGGCGGTAGAAAAGGAGACAGAGGTATGAAAACATTGAAAGACGCCAAAATCGGCGAAACCGTCAAGGTTGTGAAGCTGACGGGCGAAGGACCTGTCAAGCGCCGCATCATGGACATGGGCATCACGAAGGGTACGGAAGTGTTCGTCCGTAAGGTCGCGCCTCTCGGAGACCCCATGGAGGTCACCGTCCGCGGCTACGAGCTTTCGCTCCGCAAAGCGGATACCGAAATGATCGTGGTCGAGTGAATTTTTGGCGGCAATGCCCAAGCCTCTGCGCGCTGCCTGCTTGCAGCTTTTCCGCCATGCTGCGTAAAAATCCTCGCCAATCCGGAAGGATTGCCTGCGGCTTTTACTTGCCTGACGAAAAATCTGACGGCGCATGCAACACACAGATTCTTGTGCAATTCCGCCGGTTTTGTGAAATTAATTTTTTTTGAATGCTTGTTTGATACCTCTAATTTCAATTAGAGCTCTGAAACAAGGAGGAGAAGTGACATGGAAAAGCAAATTAAAATTGCCCTTGCGGGCAACCCGAACTGCGGTAAAACAACGCTGTTCAACGCGCTGACGGGTTCGAACCAGTTCGTCGGCAACTGGCCGGGCGTCACGGTCGAAAAGAAGGAAGGTAAGCTCAAGAAGCATGACGACGTCGTCATCATGGACCTTCCCGGTATCTACTCCCTTTCCCCGTACACCCTCGAGGAAGTCGTCGCCCGTAACTATCTGATCACCGAGCGCCCCGACGCCATCCTCAACATCATCGACGGCACGAACCTTGAGCGTAACCTGTACTTAACGACTCAGCTGACCGAGCTTGGCATCCCGGTTGTCATCGCCATCAACATGATGGACGTTGTCCGCAAGAACGGCGACAAGATCAACACCGCAGAGCTCAGCCGTGAGCTTGGCTGCGAGATCATTGAGATCTCCGCTCTGAAGGGCACGGGCATCATGGAAGCTGCCGAGGCCGCCGTCAAGGCTGCCAAGAGCACCAAGACTGTCCCGATGCACACCTTCTCCGGCCCCGTGGAGCACGCGATTGCCCACATCGAAGAGGCCGTTGTCCACGACAAGCCCGAAGAGCAGCAGCGCTGGTTCGCCATCAAGGTCTTCGAGCGCGACGACAAGGTGCTTGAGCAGCTGAAGATTCCGGCTGACGTGATGGCCCATGTCGAGCAGGACATCAAGGCAGCCGAAAAAGAGCTCGACGACGACGCCGAGTCCATCATCACCAACGAGCGCTACGTCTACATCGCAGAGCTCATCAAGAACTGCTACAAGAAAAAGAATGTGGGCGGCCTGTCCACCTCTGATAAGATCGATAAGGTCGTCACCAACCGCTGGCTCGGTCTTCCGATCTTCGCGGTCGTCATGTTCCTGGTTTACTACATCTCCATGGTTACCGTTGGCTCGGCCGCGACCGACTGGGCAAACGACGGCCTGTTCGGCGACGGCTGGCACCTGCTCGGCATCGGCTCTTCCGCTTATGCAGACGCATCCGATGAATATGCAGCAGCAAGCGATGCTGTCAGCGGCTACTATGAGCTCGACACCGAAGCCGAAGACTTCGACGCTGACGCAGCTCTGGCCGACATGAAGGCGGTTACGCCCGATTCTGAGACCGCAACCATCGAGGTTGAAGACGAGGAAACCCTCGCCATCAGCGATATGACGGTCTACTACTCCGAAGTTCCCGCAAGCGAAGAAGAAAACGAAGACGTTGTGCAGATGTCCTATCTCGACGCTGTGAGCTACTTCGAAGAAAACGGCTTTGACGAGCCCGACCCCGCTGATTATGGCGTTTGGGTCCCCGGCGTTCCGGTTCTCATTGGCAATGCCCTCGAAGCTGCCGGCGCGGCGGACTGGCTGAGCGGCCTGATCCTTGACGGTATCGTTGCCGGTGTCGGCGCGGTGCTCGGCTTTGTGCCGCAGATGCTCGTTCTGTTCCTGCTTCTCGCGTTCCTCGAGGCCTGCGGCTACATGGCCCGTATCGCCTTCGTTCTTGACCGTATCTTCCGCAAGTTCGGCCTTTCCGGTAAGTCCTTCATCCCGATGTTAATTGGCACCGGCTGCGGTATCCCGGGCGTTATGGCCTCGCGTACGATCGAAAACGAGCGTGACCGTCGTATGACGATCATGACCACCACCTTTATTCCCTGCGGCGCGAAGGTTCCGTTCATCGCGATGATCGCGGGCGCGCTGTTTGGCGGCAGCGCATGGGTCTCCACCTCCGCGTACTTTATCGGCATGGCCGCGATCATCATTTCCGGCATCATGCTGAAGAAGACCAAGATGTTCTCCGGCGAGCCGGCTCCGTTCGTCATGGAGCTCCCGGCTTACCACTGGCCGACCCTCGGCAATGTGCTCCGCAGCATGTGGGAGCGCGGCTGGTCGTTCATCAAGAAGGCCGGTACAATCATCCTTCTTTCCACGATCTTTGTCTGGTTCACCACCTACTTCGGCTGGGTTGACGGCGCGTTCCGCATGCTCGACGAGAGCGAGATCGACTACTCCATCCTCGGCCACATCGGCTCCGCGATCGCCTGGATTTTCGCTCCGCTCGGCTGGGGCAACTGGCAGGCAGTTGTCGCGTCCATCACCGGTCTTGTCGCAAAGGAGAACATCGTCGGCACGATGGGCATCCTCTACGGCGGCGGCGACGGCTCGGTCTATCAGGCCATCGGCAATGCCTTCAACGGCATCACCGGCTACTCGTTCCTGGTCTTTAACCTGCTGTGCGCTCCTTGCTTCGCGGCCATCGGCGCCATCAAGCGCGAGATGAACAACGCGAAGTGGACGTGGTTTGCCATCGGCTATCAGTGCGGCTTTGCTTACATCGTTGCGCTGATGATCAACCAGTTCGGCGGTCTGTTCACCGGCAACGTCAACGTTCTTGGTCTGATTGCGGCTGTCATCTGCCTGGGCTTCATCGTCTACATGCTCGTCAAGCCCTACAAGGAAGCTACCAAGCTGAAGGTCTAAGCAGCGATTATCTTACCCAGTGTCATCCCAAAGGAGTGTGAACGTTATGATAAGCTGGATTCTTGATAACCTTGCAACTATTCTGATCTCCTCCCTCTTAATCGTAATTGTAATCTCCATTATTCAGTATCTGATCCGGCAGAAGCGTGACGGAAAGAACTCCTGCGGATGTGACTGCGGCCATTGCTCCATGCACGGCTCGTGCCATGGAAGCAACGGGTCGGCTAGAATTCCGAAAATCTAGAATTTTCAATGGTTTCTCGGGATTCTTGAAGGTGAATAATAGTGACTAAAAGGTGCGCATTAGTACATTATTAGTACACTATTAGTACACCGCATTAGTACACCCCGCCGTAGTGACGATTTGCTACAGCGGGGTGTTTTCTTAACGTCTAAATATCCTGTCGTAGATTCGTCTGCGGCAGGATTTTTTATTTGGTATTCAGTACGGCAATGTTGCCCTTGTTGCTGACCTCAAGATCGAGCGCTGCTGCAAGGTCTCGGATCTTGATGTAGTTCGTGCCGTCTTTGAGAATCCGATCGACTGGACACTCCTTACCGTTCACGATAATTTTGCTCTTTTCAACCACTTCATCCACCTCCACAAGAAGTTTCTTGAAATCACTCCATTTGCCCTCGTCAATCAGCGGCAGGGGACACAGCTTCATGGAAATATCATAGTGCCGTACAGCTGCTTCGACATTTGGAAGCTTTTTCAGCAGCATCTGATAGAGCCGTGCTGCATTGCGCATCGTTTCTTCCGGAATGTAATATCTTCCGGCAGAGTCTGTGTGGCTGACCATTTCGATGGATACGGTGTTGTAGTTGCTATATACTTTGCCGTATTTGCCGCTTTGCCCATCGCCAACACTCCAAGCAACAGTATCGAGTGGAACACACTCGTAGACAATGTTCTTTTCATCGATGCAATAATGTGCGGAAGCGGCTCGTCCTTCACTGCCGTTTGCAAAATATCGAGCATTGCCGAGTGCAGAAGCATTCGTTCCGGTGTTTGCCGTGTAATGAAAGACGATCGCTTTGATTGCAGAGAGCGGTCTTTTACCACCAATCTTCGATGCTCTAAGGCTTGTGTTAATCTGTAGTATCATTTTTTGTCTCCTTTGCATTCTGCGAACCAAAATAGAACGCAATGATAGAGAAGAAGATCGTCAGAAAGTCTTTGCCTTCGATCACACCACGAAGAGACAAAATGGCGAAGACAATCGTCAGACTGATGGTGACAATGCTCTTCACACTGAAAAGGTTTCCGACTCGTTTGACTAAAACCTGAAGCATTTCGTTCATATATACTCCTCCTTTCAGTCTTTTAGTACAACTTCTGCAATTCTTATTGCCGCGTCTATGCCGTATTTGTCTGCAAAGTCTAGAACAAATTTCTGAGCATACTTTGCGCGGTTTTCATTCTTGCTCTTCCACATATAAAAACCGTATGCTGTGGCTAAAAGTCCGATTGCCGCTAGTCTCGAAGGGTTGCTTCCGAGATCGAATACGCCGTAGCCAGCGCTGCGTTTCGTCTCAGATTTGTAGATGTGGCAAATATCAGGCAGGCAGCCGATGAAAGACCCACACCAACTGCAGGCACATAATGACGCCAAGCCGATGTAACTGCCTCTTTTTTGGTATAGGCATAACGATCGCCATTATGGTTCTTCTGACTGTCCTGCCGCACTTTTTCCAGTGCCTTCGGTGTTACCTTCACAGCCATCACTGCAGCTGTTGTAAACCCAGCGATTCCGAGTGCAGTCAAGATCTCGGGGGAATGTTTTCTCATTACCTTCCATGCACAAGTCATCATACTTACTAAAGTTGTCGTCTTCATACTGAATACTCCTTCTCAATGAGATGTAATAATGTCTCTACTGTATGAATCGCAGAGGAAAATATAAGGTTCTTGTTGTCAACGCAAGCCCCAGTTGCTGCAATAAGTGATAGCAAATATCCATCTGCAACTGCAACTGGATCTTTTTCGCCGCGATTAAGCAGACAGTTTAATAGTTCTTCTGCCGCCCATCGTTCATAGATTCTTTGGTCAAATTCCCTTCGACCCCATTCGATCTGAGGCGGAGGAAGTGAAGTTTCTATGTACTTCACGACCAGTTCAGCCGCATCCATAGTAAATATAAAAGAAGAGCCTTATTCAGACTCTTCTTCATTGGATTCAGCCAGAACTTTCTGAGCTTCTTCACGTGCGATTTCTCTGGTTTTCTGCTCGTCCAGATACTGATCCAGTAACGGTAACACCAGACCAAGGATGGACGATACGACACCGAGAATTTTCAGTGTATTGATCTTTTTCATAAGTTCATGCCTCCTTCATAATAAGCGGTGTTTTTTCTGCGCATTCGAATTCGATCGGGTCAAATTCCTCTTTCATGTTTAGATAACACGGCGGGAATGGGCAAGAGAGAATGTAGCATTCAAACTCATTACCGTCATCGCCGGTGATTGTTACTTTTTCATGATCGAAATCGATCCATTCATATCCGTAGAATTCACCGATTTCACAGACATCCCAGCCTACAATGTCACCGCCCTCGATATGGTCCAGACCAAGAAAGTCATATAGTTCATTCAAAACTGCCTGTCCGCCCCGAAGGACAAAGTTCCGATTGAAATGATACTCTGCATTTCGAACTTCCAGCATGGTACTCGTGAAATATCTGCCAGAGATCATATCGTAGAACATGCAAGCATCTCCGACTGGATTCGAAATATGGCATTCGTTAACTGTGTCCTGTGCAATCGCAGTTTTCACTTTGGCAGGTGCATCCTCACCAAACAGTTCTTTGATTTTGCCGTCATACTTCTTCAGACTCTTTGCTGCAATACCATACATCGCCACAAGAGATGCCTGTTGCTTTTGGTTCATTGCTTGAATCCCAATGATGCAGGCAATTGTTCCAGCCGCAACGGCACAAACCGGCCACGCGGAAGGAGCTGCAGCCTTGACTACCTCAATTGGATTCAAAACTCCGCCTCGCTCTGAACGTGCATCTTCTACGGCTTCCTGAACCTCTGGAGCTTTCTTTACCGCCAGAAGTGCCGTTACAATGACCCCGGCACATGCCAGCCCGGTCGCAATCAACGGCCCAGCTTTTCGAATGTTAATTCGCATGATTGATACTTCCTTTCAGAAAAATATAAAGAAGAGATTGTGTCGGATTCGAACCAACAATCTCAAGATTTTTATCTTGCGCTCTACCATTTAAGCTAACAGTCTCTTCATAATACGACTTGCAAATTTCGCGTTAATCTTCGTCTTTTCCATAATCATCCCCGATAAAATACATATCAAGTTCATGCTCATCATAAGAACAGCTGTCAACCGGAGGATAATATTGGGTGCCGTCTTCAAGAATTTCAGGACCATTGTTGAACATAATTCGTTCTCCTTTTTAATTCAGTTTTTCGAGATAAGTCTCCCATAAAAAGAAGAGAAGGTGAGCCGGGTGGACTCGAACCACCTCTGAATGGCCACATCGCATTTCAGCGTAACTTTATCTGTACCAGTTCCATTCAGAATTCTTCCTAAGCGGATTTCCTCATACTTATTACTTCTCTTCATAATACGACTTGTAATTTTTGCGAAAGAAAAAGAGAGAAGTCCATGTAGGACCTCTCCCATTGGAAATTACTTGTGGAAGATCTTATTCCAGATTCCAGTGATCTTTTCACCGACCGTTTCAAAGAAATCTGTGGTTGTCGCAACCCACATGATTGCATATGCAATCGCGCCGAGTGCGACTGACCAAATCGTAAGTTCCTTAACAGTCATTTCGTTATAATTTTTGTTCCAGAATTTCATAATAATATCTCCTTTATTTTGTTATTATTTCCATTAGAGCAGATGTAAATTTCGCGTAAAAAGAGAAGAGCCTTTGCAGACTCTTTCTCAAGAACACTATTTCTTTGTGATCTTATGCCATAATTCAGAAATTTTTCTTCCGACGGTTTCAAACCAATCCGTTTCCTTGTAGACATAGGTGATGGCACCAACTCCAACGCCCAAGCCCAGCGAAAGTAACGTAATTTCTTCAACTGTCAAATCAGAAGCTTTCTTTTTCCAAATGTTCATAATTACAATCTCCTCTAATTTTTATAGTGTTTTCATTAGAGCAGATGTAAATTTCGCGCATAAAAAAGAGAAGAGTCCTTGTGGGACTCAACTCCTTGATTTCTGTTTAGATTTTTTGCACATTAGCACGAGAAGTATTACACCCACAATTGTATCGCCAAAAGCTAAAATCGTAACACCGATGCCGATTCCTCCGACAACGACGATCGCGATCAAGCCGACGACAAGTCCAATTAAAAGTACAATAAATTTCAGCATATGATAAACCTCCTAAATATTACTTTCATTATAGGAGATGTTATCTTCGCGTTCTCAGATGGTTGCTCTATCGAAGACCGTTTCCCAGCGTTCACGCTTGAGGGGCTTCATCTTCAATGCCCACATGATCTGCCTAACTGTTACTGTCGGGTATAGTGCATTCTCTGCTTCCTTAGCCTTTGCTTTGAAATATCGGTAGAACTTTGGATGCCGATAAATATCATCTGCGAGTCCTGCATCAACCTCTGTCCAGTAGGTTGTTTTTTCGTCAGCATCAAATCGCTGCTGAATGACTGCCAGTCCTAAATCATTGAACTGATAGAGCGTACATTGAGAATATAGAGGATGATTGCAAACATAAATATGACTGAATCGCGAAGAATCCTGCTTTTTCGGCTGATAGTAGTATCTCATCGAGACAATTCATCAACATACCCATACGGACATGTTATGCAGCCTGGGTATAGATTATCGCAGTCAATGCAATGAGGTCCCGGTGGCGTGGCGCCGATGTAATCGAAGAAAACTTGACGGCTCATTCGTTTACCACAGCCCATACAGAAATAGGCGCCATCTTTCCAGCGAATTTCTTCTCCGCAGGAATCACAATACACTGCATCGCCATTTTCGTTGTAAACGTCTTCATATTCAGCATGCTCCTGATCGTTAGAGAGAATACCAAACAGCCCATTCCAATTCATAACATATCCTCCTTAATTGGTTGATAAACCCAGCCTATCATAATTTCGGTATAGATGCAAGAAGAAAAAGAAGAGCCGCTGATTTCTCAACGACTCCTCTTTCAATTCAATTATTTCGTGACTTTCATTTTTCCGACAAGATTGCGGAAGAACGTCGAGGTCAATGTACCAGTTTTCTCGAAATTCATACCGACCGCATACATAATACCTGTAGCCAGAACCGGCAATACCGTTCCAACGCCACTGATGATATGATCCACGACGCGATCCTTCTTTTTAGCCCTTACTTCTTCAGCTTCAGCCTTCAGTTTGATCGTTTCCTGTCGCTTATCGTACAGCACCGCAAAGTCTGATATTGCTTTTGACTTTTCAGGCGTACCAGTATGCAGCATTGAAATATCAGTCAACTGATCCTTCAATTCCTCCTCCAGTTGTTCTTCTAATGTCTTTTCGTTCATCATAAAGCTCCTTTCAATGTTAATTGCTCCATAAGAGAATCTGTTATTTTCGCGATACAACCATGAAGGTCACATATTGATGCTCAGTAAGTAGCTCCGGCTCATGGTTAAGCTGAAGATATGCGTTACCGTTCTCTATGATGATAGCACCCTCTACATGTGGTTTCATCATGAACCACATTGTTAGAGCGCCGATCAGATTACAGATAACTCCGACTAAAATATAAATCCACATAATACCCTCCTAAATTGTTTTCTGAAATTTCTCACCCTGGAATTTTTACGATCTTAATTTATCATCTCATTTGGATACCTCCATTTGGAAAATATAAAAAGAAGGAGTCCTTGTTAGGACTCCGACTTATTTTTCAGTTCCTGATATATGCCCTTCGCAATTCCGCATATGAATAGTGGCGGTGCAATCACGACCATCCAAACGCAATATATGACTTTCATAGCTAAGTTATCATCTTTTACTATATCTATAAAAGTATTACGAAGATGTAACGCAATAGTCCCTCCGATCATTAAATATACAATAATTGCTGTTAACATAATATCGCTCTCCTTTCATAAAGGAGAATGTTTATTTCGCGTAACTATCATCGTATATGATTTTTTTTCGAAGCTCAGACCAGGTGATGTATCGTTCCACCAGACAAACCGGGCATTGAAACCGACAGACTTTTCCGCCGATGTCCGTTAATTCTGTTACCTCAGCTTCAAGGCGACTCTGGCAAGTTGGACAGTTAAATCGATACACCTTCTTGATAGCAACATCAATTACTTTCATCACCTTCGCTCCTGATTCAGCAGCCAGAAAAACTTACGATATGCCTCGTAGTATTTTTCCTTCGTAAAGCGAATGAACGCCGGATACTTCAGAAGAAGTTTTTCGTATGACAGGCTGTCGAGAATCCCTTTTAGAACATACTGTGGACATCCGCATCCAAAGCTCGCTCGATCCACCATATCAATTCGATCTGAATAATATGCTCGAAGTTCGGCGCCTGTCATTGTAGGATCCTCAGCGTCCTTTTTCACGCGAACACAATACGTCGGCGTATGGAGAAAATCAAGTCCTTTCCTCGCGGCTATCCATGCTGGATACTGCATCACAAAATGTTTAAGCTCGTAATAGCGATGCTTTGGAATCCAATACGGATTCTTCTGAGAGATCTCTGGACGAATTTGTGTACTCATACACGCTCACCTCTCCAGACGAATCCTGTATGCTCCCACAACTTCTTCGGAGAAATATAAAAGTTGATGCGTCCTCGGCGAGAGTCCATTTCATCCAGGCTCGTGATTTCCTTGCCATTTCTGGTCGCTTTCCCAATCGGAAGCCATCCGGAGATGATGCCAGCCCGCACCCAGCAGGCATCTTTTCCATATACTTTTGCTGCCACACTTACCGGAACAGAACCCATTGGAAATATCATTTCTTCCATCTTTACGTTCTCCTATCTGATACAATTTCAGAAAAGCAATTACGCTCTTCTCAGTCAAAAGCGTATCACTGAAAAACGTCACCTGTGTACTGAGTTTACAGAAATGAAAAGCGTAGGAATTGACTTTGATTCTACAACCTGATATGGTATCTCCCGAAGGAGGATAATGTCATGCTTGTAAAATGCAAAGAATGCGATTTACAAGTCAGTGATAAGGCACTGGCCTGCCCACATTGCGGGTGTCCGGTTGGTAAAAATACCAGTATGACGCCAAAACGGACCAGACGCAACAAGAGAAAGAAATTACCGAATGGTTTTGGAAGAATTACAGAGATCAAAGGACAGAATCTCAGGAAGCCATTCAGAGCAATGGTTACAGTAGAAAAGGACGAATCTGGCCGAATGATAGGAAAACTTCTAAAACCGGACGCATATTTTGCCACATATAATGAAGCGTATGAGGCATTATTACGGTACAACAAAGATCCGTATAGTCTGGAGCCGGATATTACGGTGAAAGAACTATATAGTGAATGGGTCGATGAATATTTTAAAACTCTAAAAAGCGAGTCTGGCAAGCGGACTGTTACAGCAGCTTGGGCGTATTGCTCCAGCATTTATCGCATGTGTGTGAAGGATCTTCGTCCCTATCACCTGAAAGCGTGCTTGGAAGAAGGAAAGGCAACCGTAAAAGGTGTCGAGAAAAGTGTAACTCCAAATATAAAAGTGCGAATCAAATCGATCTTTAATATGATGCTGGATTATGCACTAGAGCGAGACATAGTTTCTAAAAATTATGCTAGAACCTTTGAGCTATCAGATGATGTTATAAAAAATATCGAAGCTGAAAAACAAAGTCACATAGCTTTTTCCACTGAAGAAATGGATAAACTATGGGCTGCTTTGGGTCAAGTAAACTATGTTGATGTGCTTCTGATACAATGTTATTCTGGTTGGCGACCGCAGGAGCTTGGCCTGATCGAGCTGGAAAATGTCAAATTAGACGAAAAAATAATGATAGGTGGCATGAAAACAGATGCCGGAACAAATAGGGTTGTCCCAATTCATTCGAAGATTTTCCCACTTGTCGAAGCGAGATATAATGAAGCCGTTACCATTGGAAGTCCATTTTTAATAAATTGTGTCGATTCTTACACACGTAGAGGTAACCTTAAAATGACCTATGAGAAATATAGACAGCGCTTTATAAAAATCATCAACAGACTCAATTTAAATCCGGAGCATCGGGCGCATGATCCAAGAAAACAATTCGTGACTATGGCTAAAGATGCTGGCGTTGATGAATATGCTATAAAATATATCGTAGGCCACACAATAGACGACATAACAGAAAAAGTCTATACACAGCGAACCAATCAATGGCTGAAAGATGAAATCGAAAAAATAAAATAGATTGTAGATTCCGTTTATTAGTACATTATTAGTACATTTTCGCTTGAAATATGCTGTAATGCAAGGAGTTGCTGTTTCTGCCATGGTGGCTGCGGGCATTAGGCAGCAAAGGCGTGATCGCGTCTGACTGCCCGTGTCCGGGCCGATAACAACAAGCCCTCGTGCGTCGCGATTGGCGCACGGGGGCTTTTGTCACGCTTGCATTTTTGGATAGACTCTGCTATCATCGGAAAAAACAGGAGGGGGCAGTATGTGGGAGCTTCGATTGGCAAGACTAGGGTGTATCTGAAAACTCACGATGTGACCGGCAGCGAGGGATTTTTGCGTTGCGCAAGACATTTTTTTGCAGGAATACTGACGTATTTCAAGGAAAAATGACGCGGCGCACCGCTAAAAGACCCGCTGTCCGGGTGCGTTGGGAGTTTTCAGATACACCCTAGATGAGCTGGAGAAAATTTTTGCGCTCTATGCGGCGCGCGTTCGATGGATGGACGCGGCCGGAATCCATCAGTGGAACGACACGAAATATCTGGAGCGGTTTCCGCTGGGCTATTATGAAGACATGCAGAAGCGGACGCTTCTTTATGCGCTGGCGGATGAGCAGAGCGGCGCGATCTGCGGCGCAGCCGTGCTTTTGCCGGAGGACGAGCGCTGGGACGGAAGCCTCCAGAAGCGGGCGTGGTATGTCCACAATCTCGTGACAGCCGTTGGGGCTTCCGGCGCGGGAAAAGCAATTTTGCGCGAGGCAGAGAAGCTTGCAAAGGTGCGGGGCATGGAGGCGATACGGCTGGACTGCATCGAAGGGAACGAGCCGCTGAATGCGTGGTACGAGGCGCAGGGCTATTTTCTCCGCGGTACCTGCACAGACGGCCCGTACCATGGACTTCTTCGCGAGAAGCTGCTCTGAAGAGGGTCCTGCGGTATTCTGGGCAGAACGGAAGCCAGACGCTACGCGTCTGGCTTGTTACTTATTCGTCCATTGTGGGAATTGAGATATTATCGGTCCCGTGGGCCTCAAACTCCGCGATGTAATCGTCCATCCGGGAGACCAGCGCGTCGTAGTTTTCGTTGGATACCGGCTGATAGTCCATATCGCGCCGGGCCAGTTCCTCGGCCAGAATCTCATAGAAGACCGTGTCCTCGTAATCTGCAATTGCTTCGTGGATGCCGCCGTCGGAAAATGCGCGCGAGGGAACATCTTCTCCATTCCATCGTTCGACGAGCGAGGGCATGCCGTTTTCGCGGCAGAGGGCGAAAAGCTTGGATTCCACCTGATCGTAGTCGGCAATCCGGTCGTCGCCGCGCGTTGAGTTGAGAATCCAGTTTCCGATGTAGACCAGATCCAAAAGCCGGCGAAACTCCTTCTTCGACAATTCAAGCTGCATAAACCCGCCTCCTAACTGTAGCGTTCTACTCTCATTATATACACATTGCATGGGAATTTCCACTGTTAAAATCACGGTTATGTGTAAAAAAGTCCTTGTGTTCTTGATGCTTTTGGCATATGATAGGGTAACGTCAGTTGACAAGGGCGGCACGCCGCCGGAAATGAGGATTGAGCTTGAGAAAACTTAGCGTTTGCATTCTGTTCGGCGGCGTTTCGCCGGAGCACGAGGTTTCGCTCCGCTCGGCGGAGTCGGTGCTGAACAACATCGATCAGGAGAAATATAACGTCTTTCCCGTCGGAATTACCAGGGACGGGGAGTGGATCTTATTTGGCGGCAGGGACTATTCGATGCTGCCGTCCGGCGCGTGGGAAACCTGCGAGCAGAACCGGAAGGCGGCGCTCTCGCCCGTGCGTGGTCAGGGGCTTTTGAGCTTTGAAAACGACTGCGTGGTGCGAGAGCGCATCGATGTGGTCTTTCCGCTCATCCACGGAGAAAACGGCGAGGATGGCTCCTTGCAGGGGCTCTTGCAGATCGCAGGGCTGCCCTTTGTGGGCTCCGGCGTGGCGGCCTCGAGCGCGTGCATGGACAAGAGTATAACAAAGCTTCTGATCCGGCAGGCGGGCGTTCGGCAGGCGGACTGGCGGGTCATCCCGAAGCAGCGCTGGAGCCGGAAGCAGGCGGCCTGCATAGAAGAGATCGAGGCTGCGTTTTCCTATCCTGTCTTCGTCAAGCCCGCCGGAACCGGCTCGTCGGTCGGCATTTCCAAGGCAAAGTGCCGCGAAGATCTCGAGCAGGCCGTGACGGATGCGCTCCGTTATGGCAATAAGGCGCTTGTCGAGGAATTCATCGACGGGCAGGAAATTGAGGTGGCCGTGCTTGGCAATGAGAGTCCCTGCGCGTCCGTCTGCGGCGAAATTGACGCGGGTGCGGAGTTTTACGACTACGAGGCAAAATATCTATCCAGCAGCGCGAGCTTCTATGTGCCCGCGCGCATCGATGAGGCCGTTTCAGAGCTTCTCCGCGAGACGGCGGTGAAGGTCTACCGGGCAATGGAGTGCCGGGGATTGGCGCGGGTGGACTTCTTTGTCCGGCGGGACGATCAGGAAGTTGTGTTCAATGAGATCAATACCATTCCGGGCTTTACGTCGATTTCGATGTACCCGAGGCTCTTTGCGGCAAGCGGCATCGAATACCCGGAGCTGATCGACGATCTCATCGCGCTTGCATTGGAGGAATAGCATGGTACAATCGGCACTGATTTCCATTACCGGCACGCAGCAGCTCGAGGGCGAGGAGTCTGAGAGCATCCAGCTGGTGACCGAGGGCTCGTACTGCTATGAGCCGGGCTACATCCGCTTTTCCTACGTGGAGACGCAGATGACAGGCCTCGAGGGCGTTGTGACGACGTTCACGATCGAAGAGGAAAAGAAGGTCACGCTGCGAAGAGTCGGCAAGGTGAACTCCGAGATGGTCTTTGAGCTCGGGAGGATCGACGATTCTCTCTACGAGGCGGGGCCGGGCGCTTTGATGCTGCGTGTACAGACAAAGAGCCTTGCCGTCCTCATGAACGAGCACGGCGGGATTTTTGACCTCTCGTACTCCATCGAGGTTGAATACGCGACCTGCGGCTTAAACAGCTATCATATCGAGGTTCGCGCGATATAAAACGAGCGCCCGCCATCGGCGGG
>ERZ772882.1023-NODE-1023-length-33034-cov-4.738409_pt1 | contig 33034 bp, 23 predicted proteins | sample MGYA00580576_ERZ772882 | MGnify/ENA primary metagenome ERZ772882 (study PRJEB29015, sample SAMEA2737658) | human gut metagenome | biome: human gut; feature: human-associated habitat; material: faeces | place: China | collected 2012 ... | reverse complement strand
GGAACGGCACTGGCAAGCGTATCTCCATCAAGGATACCCGCGGCATCATCGACGCCATCCTCTCCGGCGCGATCCTGTCCGCTCCCACCAAGAAGATCCCGCACTTCGACTTTGAGGTTCCCACCGAGCTTCCCGGCGTCGACAGCGGCATCCTCGACCCGCGCGACACCTACGCCGACGCTTCCGAATGGGAGAAGAAGGCGCAGGATCTGGCTTCCCGCTTCGTGAAGAACTTCGTCAAGTACGAAGGCAACGAGGCCGGCAAGGCGCTCGTCGCGGCAGGCCCGAAAGCATAAGTAAGACCTTCTTTAACGAAAATTTATTTCGGAATCGCGCCCACATCGGTTATACTTGATTTGAAGCGCCAGACACGCTGCGGCGCTCGCCGCAGCGTGTCTTTCTGTCAGAGACTGATGTGAGGAACAGAAACTATGTTGTCAAGCGCCTGTTGCGGGCGTAATAATAATGGAGGATATGACATGAAAAAAGTTCAAATCACTGAAACTGTCCTTCGTGATGCGAATCAGTCCCTGATGGCAACCCGTCTGCCGTACGCCGATTTTGAGGAAATTCTTCCCGAAATGGACAAGGCCGGTTATTATTCGGTCGAGTGCTGGGGCGGCGCGACGTTCGACTCCTGCCTTCGCTATCTCGGCGAGGATCCGTGGGAGCGCCTGCGCAATATCCGCAGACTGATGCCCAACACGAAGCTGCAGATGCTCCTTCGCGGCCAGAACCTGCTTGGCTACAAGCACTATCATGACGACGTTGTGGAAAAGTTCGTCGAGCTGTCCATCAAAAACGGCATCGACATCCTGCGTATCTTTGACGCGCTGAACGACTTCCGCAACATCAAGACCGCTCTGGAAGCCACCAAGAAGTACGGCGGCAAGAACACTGTCGCTTCCGGCTGTATCTCCTACACGCAGAGCCCGGTCCACACCGTGGAAAAGTACGTTGAGATGTGCAAGGAGCTCAAGACCATGGGCTTCGACACCATCTGCCTGAAAGACATGGCGGGCACGATGAGTCCCTATGAGGCAGAGCACCTCATCAAGGGCATCAAGGACGCAGTCGGCGATATGCCGCTCATCCTCCACACCCACTGCACGACCGGTATGGCCTACATGACCGTGACGAAGGCGATCGAGTCCGGCATCGACGTCATTGACTGCGCGACCTCCTGCTTCTCCAACGGCACCTCGCAGCCCGCGACCGAGACGATGTTCTACGCGCTTCAGCAGTACGGCATCAAAACTGGCCTCAACGAGGACGTGATCAACAAGGTCAACGATTTCTTCAAGCCCGTCAAGCAGAAGTACGTCGACTCCGGCCGCATCAACGCCAAGTCCATGGCGACCGACGCGCAGGCGCTGGTTTATAAGGTTCCCGGCGGCATGCTTTCGAACATGATCGCGAACCTCACCGACATGAAGGCGATGGACAAGTTCGAAGCCGCTCTGGCAGAGATTCCCGCCGTCCGTAAGGACCTCGGCTATCCTCCGCTGGTCACCCCGCTTTCCCAGATGGTCGGCAACCAGGCTGTTACCAATGTCCTGCTCGGCCAGCGCTACAAGCAGGTCTCCAAGGAAGTCAAGAACTACTTCAAGGGCGAGTACGGCATTGCGCCTGCTCCCGTTTCCAAGGAGCTCGAGACGCAGATCCTCGGCGAGGGCGGCAAGCCTGTCGACTGCCGGATTGAAGACGCAAAGCGCACCGGCGAGGACTTCAAGAAGGCCAAGGAAGCGCTCGGCGATCTCGCAAGAAGCGAAGAAGATATCATGAGCTACATCTGCTATCCCGATCAGACCATGAAGTTCCTCACCGACCGCAAGGCCAAGGAAGAGAACATCTGCAAGTACTCGATCGTCGAAGCGTAAGAGAGGTGTCAGCTATGTTTCTGGTAAATTCCGCTATGGTTGACCTCCAGATCGGCACGGCTGGATTGGTCGCGCTGCTCGGCTACGCAGTCGTTTTCGTCGGCCTCATCGCGCTGATGGTCGTCATTCTGATCGAAGGCAAAATCGCCGTCTCAAAGAATGAGAAGGCAGAAGCGCCCAAGGCTGCCGCACCCGCTGCCGCTGCTCCCGCGCCGAAGCCCGTTCTGGCTGCCGCCGCACCCGGTACGGCCGGCGAGGTGAAGCTCTTCAATGTCCCGGATAAGGACGCGGCCATGCTGATGGCCATCGTTGCCCACAAACTGAACAAGCCCCTTAACGAGCTGCGCTTCAAATCCATCAAGGAGGTCAAGTGAAAGATGAAGTATAAGATTACGCTCAATGGCAAAACCTACGAGGTTGAGGTCGAAGCCGGTCAGGCCATGCTGGTCGACGAGTACGAGGCTTATGCGCCCGCGCCCGCCGCAGCTCCTGCCGCTGCACCTGCTGCCGCTCCGGCTCCTGCTGCTGCACCCGCACCCGCTGCTGCGCCCGCGCCCGCCGCTGTTGCAGCCGGTGAGGTTGTCGCGTCCCCGATGCCTGGCAACATTCTGAGCGTCAACGTTTCGCAGGGTCAGGCCGTCAAGTCCGGCGACATCCTTGTGATTCTGGAAGCCATGAAGATGGAAAATGAGATCCTCGCCCCGCGCGACGGCACGGTTGCACAGGTCGTGACGAGCAAGGGTGCTGTTGTGGAAACCGGCGCTCCTCTGATCGTTTTGGCATAAGGAGGAACGAACATGGGTTTTAACGTTCTCGATACGTTGTCGAAGCTGGCGACGGAATCCGGTTTTGCCGGTTTCTTCGCTGCCGGCGGCTGGCAGAACCTCGTGATGATCGTCGTGGCGTGCGTGCTTTTGTACCTCGGCATTGTCAAGGGCTTTGAGCCGCTGCTGCTGGTCGGCATTGCGTTCGGCTGCCTGCTTGCCAACGTCAGCTATTTCCCGGGTCTTGACGCGATCAACCCCGATCTGAACGCCACCAACGCGCTGTATCATCCGGAGCTGTGGTCGCAGTTCCTGGATTCCAGCAGCGAGTATTATCACAGCTACGGCCACATTCTGTCGAATGCGGGGCTACTTGACATCTTCTACATCGGCGTCAAGGCAGGCCTCTATCCCTCGCTCATCTTCATGGGCGTCGGCGCGATGACCGACTTTGGCCCGCTGATCGCGGACCCCAAGAGCCTGCTGCTCGGCGCTGCTGCCCAGCTCGGCGTTTTCGTCGCGTTCTTCGGCGCCATCTGCCTCGGCTTCACCGGCCCGCAGGCTGCGTCCATCGGTATCATCGGCGGTGCGGACGGCCCGACGGCCATCTTCCTGACGAACAAGCTCGCGCCCGAGCTTCTCGGTGCCATCGCCATTGCGGCCTACTCCTATATGGCGCTGATTCCGCTGATCCAGCCGCCGATTATGAAGCTCCTCACGAGCGAGGAAGACCGCAAGATCAAGATGGTGCAGGCGCGCGTCGTCTCCAAGAGCGAGAAGATCCTCTTCCCGATCATCGTCACCATCTTCGTCATCCTGCTCCTGCCGTCCACGGCGCCGCTGGTTGGCTGCCTGATGCTCGGCAACCTCTTCCGCGAGTGCGGCGTGACGGATCGTCTGTCGGACACCGTGCAGAATGCGCTCATGAACATTGTTACCATCATGCTCTCGACCTCCGTCGGCGCGACCATGGTCGCCTCGAACTTCCTGAAGATCGAGACGCTCAAGATCATCCTGCTCGGCCTCATTGCCTTCGGCATTTCCACGGTCGGCGGCCTGATCGGCGGCAACATCATGTGCAAGCTCTCCGGCAAGAAGGTCAACCCGCTCATCGGCTCGGCCGGTGTCTCCGCTGTCCCGATGGCCGCGCGTGTTTCGCAGATGGTCGGCCAGAAGGCCAACCCCTCGAACTTCCTGCTCATGCACGCCATGGGCCCGAACGTCGCGGGTGTCATCGGCTCGGCCATCGCGGCAGGCTTCCTGCTGGCAGTGTTCGGCTAATTGCATAAGAAAAGAGAACGGTCGGTTCCGGCCGTTCTTTTTTGCGCAAAAACCGGATTTTAGGCGGCGGATTTTGCGGAAAACTGAAACAAAGATGAAAAAAACAGAAGGAAGCGCGATTTGACGAATACGACAGGGAAAAAGCTGGTCGGGACTGGAAATTCAGGGCGAATATGGTATACTATGCTTGAAAGTTTGCGAAACTGCGCATATGCGGTGCCGCAAAGAACGAAAGAAAGCAGAGAAATCCGGACATGAAGAAAAGAATGCTTGCGCTGGTGTTGGCACTGGTGCTGATGCTCTCGATGCTCCCGACGGCATTTGCGCTCGACGCGGCAGAAGCGCCGGACACGGAGCATCCCACGCAGGGCGAGACAGAGGAAGTTGAGGAAGTCGGAGTGCCCGAGGAATTCGAGTCGTTCGAAGAGCCGGAAGATGCAGAGGAATTCGACGAGTCCGAAGGCCCTGAGAATTTCGGGGAGCCGGAAGACCCCGAGGAATTTGAGGAATCGGAGGCGTCTGAGGCCATGGCGGCGGAGTTTGCCGCGGTGGCGGTCAATGGCATCGAGCCGGATGCGTACCTGATGGGTGTGCATCTGAAAAACGGCTACTATACCGTTGACGATAAGTATGACTTGCGCTATTCTGCGGATAAGCCGGACGGCTGGAATAAGAGAACGTCGAACAGTCTTTCCTATCAGGACGGCGTTTTGACCGTGGAGGGCCCGACCACCTTGAAAAACAACGGCGGCGAGGGATGGGACGCGGTCCTGTCGGTCAGATCCGGCGTGCTGTCTATTGTGTGCAGTGGGACGCTGATGCTGCGGGGAACCGGCATGACGGCTCTATCTTCTGATGGAGACGTTCTCATTAATGGGTCGGTCACGATCGAGAGCATAGACGCCTGCGCGGTGCGGGGAAATCTTAGCATCGTGAATGCGAAGAACGTCACGATCACAGCGAGCGCGAGCAAGACGGCAAGCAATAAGGCCAGCTGCGACACCATCGACGGCGATGCGTATATCGAGGCAGGGGGAAGCATTACCCTGAAAAATATGCTGAGCGGTGCGTGCGTCAACGGCAGCCTGCGCGCGCAGGGACACAGTCTGGCCATCAACAACAGCAGCGCGGACAAGCCAGCGCTGACAAGCGACCGGGATCATATTCTGACTGCGGATACTTTGACACTGCACAATAACAGCGGCCCGGCAGCGCAGGGCGACCTGTGCATCAACGTGTATAGCGAAAAAGCGAACATAACCGGACGCTACGATATTTCCGGCTTTTCTCCGAATGGAGAAGCTGTGGTCCGCGGCAGTGTCTACGCGAAGGGCGGCAGGCTCTGCCTTACCAATTCCGGGTCAGGCGGAAGCAAAAATAAGACCGTTGGCCCGGTTCTGGCCGGCAGCCTGACGCTGGAAGACGGAACAGGTCTGGACGTTTACCGCAAGTGGGTATCCAATAACGTTATGCCGGACGCCATGGTTCAGGGCAACGTCGAGCTCATCAACTGCCGGATCAATCGGGAGACAGAGAACTCCTTTCGAATCACGCGGAGATACGGCGAGGGCCCGGCTGTCGACGGTAATATCACGCTCTGGAACAGCCAGCTGTACATCGACGCGACGTATGCCAGAGCCTCGGGCAACGAGACGCCCAGCGTCCAAAACTGCGTCCTGTCGCTGCAAAACAGCCATTTCACGGTGCGCGGCAGCGGCTCGTGGAAGGATGTCTGGCTTGACGAGGACTACAGATGGTACGCGGGGGACGATACGCTGAACGTGCCGTTCTACAAAGACGGCCGCGAAGAGCCGCTGCGCGCCGAAGCCTTAACGAAAGCGGCATATGTGGATATCTACACCGGCGACAAGGTGGGCGACGCGACGGTGCATGACGCATCGTTTACGGAGTCCAAAACCATCGATGGCTTTGCCTCGTGGCCGATGTCGTTTGATGTGACCGTGCAGATGACGGGCGATACGCTCGATTTGCAGAAGGTCGACGGCTACAAGGAGCTGACGGTCCAGGGCGAGGACGGCAAACCGGCTACTATCTACGGTGTGGACAGCTCGGTCGATCTGGCGGATTACTTCCAGATAAATACGGCGGCTCTTGACGGATGGAAGATCACGGCCGTAGATTATCTGGAGCAGGGGGCGACGGAGCTGCGCCTGCGCATCAGCGGCGCGCCGTTTCAGGTTTGTGACAAGCTTTTTTCGATGACCATCCGTGGAAGAATTCTGTCCGGCGGACACAATCTGGCCGTCACCGGCAGCAACGAAATATATTGGAACATCCGGCTCATGCCACCCGGCGAGCTGGACTATGACAACGTCCGCACCCCGGAGGAATTCGTCGAGGCCGTCGGCGGCACGGACTATGCCATAGCCAGTGATAGCTCCAGCTGGGTGCTTCTGATGCAGGATGTGTACCTGCCGCAGGATATTACCATGACCGGAAATTTCTCCATCAACCTGCAAGGGCACAAAATTTGCAGTGCGTCACACAGCGGAACCGAGCACCTGATCTCCGCAAAGGAAACGCAGATAATCACCGACTCACTGCGGGGAGACGGCGTGGCGGCAAATATTCTCGTGACCGGCGGAACGCTGCAGTTGAATAATATGAAAGCGGGAGATATCCGCGTGGAAAGCGGCAGTCTGGAGCTGGATTACGTAAGTGCGGATGCGGTTGTCATCGACGGCGGCTTTGCGGATCTAAAGAGCGCGGCGCTGAAGAGCATCATCATGGCAGACGGCGAGCTGCAATGGTACAATGATGTCTACCAGACAGATGTTCCGTGTCTCTTCAGCATCTGCGGCGGCAAGGCGGAAATTCAGGAGAACTCGAATTTCTACGGCATGATGGACGTCTCGGGCGGCGAGGTGAACATCTCGAACAGCATGGTCTATGGCTACGAGGAAATGTGGCTGTCGCAGACCGGCGGCACGGTGAACGTGCGAAACAGCGAGCTCCACAACGCGGCGATGCTGGGCGGCGGCGAGCTGTACATCAACGGCAGTACGCTCCAGTCTGACTTTTCCGGTACGGACTGCCTGTATGTCGGGGGCGGCGAGGCGGTTCTGACGAATATGGTCGTGTCGGCTACTCGACAGGTGACAGAAAACGCAGGCGAGTACACCGTGCTCCATTCGGCCATCTCCACGGGCGGCAAGGGCAAAGTAACGCTGAACCATTCGCCGGTTTACGGCTCCATTCTGGTGGAGGCGGACGTGACGCTGGAGCTCGGGGAAGGCAGCAATGTCGAATCAGAGGCGGACAACGCGATCACGGTCAAGGGTAAGGCGGACATTACCGGCTGCACCGTGCGCGGCAAGCAGATCGGCCTTCTCGTGACGGGCGGCAAAAAAGCGTCTGCGATGCTGCATTCCGGTGAGGTGTCCGGAAAGGAGGCTGGCGTGCTCGTCGATGGCGGCAGCTTCACGATGGAGGGCGGCACGATCTATGGCGCACAGTGCGGCATTCATGTCGGCGGCACGCCCAAGAGCACGGTCAAAATCAGCGGCGGCGAGATTAACGCGGACGATACAGCCCTTTTTGCAAAGCAGGGCAGCTCTGTTTCTCTTTCGGGCGGCACGTTTACAGCAGGACAAAACGCGCTGGCCGCGGGAGAAAGCACGATGAAGGGCTGGCTCGCGAAGGGCTATGACATGATCGGCGCAGACCTTCCCGGCGGCTTCGACCCCGCAAAGGCCAGTGAAACCGGCGCGGGGACCGTCATGATTGTCACGGAAGACAGCGAACCTGCGCAGATCGTCATGGATATGATCGACGAAATCGGCAAGGTAGAGCTGACCGACGAATGCGAGAGGAAGATTCTCGATGCGGAGGAAGCTTACGAAATGCTGACCGCCGCGCAGCAGAAGAAGGTTACGAACTACAAAACGCTTTTGAAAGCGCGTCAGATCTATGACAAGCAGGTTGCCGAGCGCGAATATGCCGAGCAGGCGGGTTACGTCAACTACCTGATGGAGGAAATCCCCGCCGATATGGAGAAGATTGAAAGCAGCACGCTTTCTGTGATCCGGGAGGCGGAGGAGGCCTACAACGAGGCCGCGAAGGACAAAAACGTCAAGAAATATTTAGACAGCAAGCTTGTCAGCCGCCTCAGGTCTGCGCGCAAGGCATATGATAAGAGCGCGAAGGCTGCCCAGAAGGTGCAGGACCTGATCGACAAGCTTCCGGACGACGCGGCGAAGCTCGACTATTCCAAGGACCGCAAGAGCGTCGAGAAGGCGGACGCAGCCTTCGGTAAGCTCACCGGCAAACAGCCGACGTTCTTAGAGCCCAGCGCGGCGGAAAAGCTTGCTGGCTGCGTCCGGCAGATGGCGCTTCTGACCGACTGCGAAACCATCGTCAAGGATGCGCAGGCGGCCATCAAGAAGCTCCCCGCGTGGAATAAGATCAAAAAATCGGACGAGGCGAAGGTCCACGCGGCAGAGGACGCGATGCAGGCGCTTGCAAGCGCTGCGGAGGAGAAGCACGTCACGCTCACGCCCGGAGAGGCGAACGAGCAGAAATATCAGGCTTCCACAGAGGCGTTCTACGCGTACAAGGAACTGGCAGAGAGCTACCGCAAGACGTACCTTGCGCCCCTGGAGACTCTCACGGACGCGGATGAGGCGCACGAAGCGGCCATCAGGACTGCGCGCACGGAGTATCAGGCGCTCGGCAAGAGCTACAACGGCTCGAACGTCAGCAAATGCGTCCAGAGTTTCATCGAGCCGGACGATCTGACGATGCTCAAGAACCTTGAAAAGCAGCTCAGCCAGAACCAGAAGGCCGCGAAGAAGGTTATGAACCTGATTGCAAAGCTTCCAAAGCACGACGCGCCGTTTACAAAGAGGGAGCGCAAGGCCATCGACACGGCGAAAAGCGCGTATGACGGCCTGTCTTCGGCGGCGCGGAGCTTTGTTGAAAATGTGGACACGCTGAACGAGCGCTACCAGCAGGCGTATCCCACGCAAGATAGCGGTGAGCAGGCATAACGCAAAACGGCGCCCCGGGACGATCCGTTCCGGGGTGCTTTGCAATTGACTTTTTCCGGTATTCCGGTATAATAAAAACAGAAAAAGTTCATACGCTGCATCATGACCTGTGCGCTTCGCTGCGTGCAGGATGAGGGAATCCGGTGCAAATCCGGAGCATGGAAACGTAGCCGTCATTGCATGAGGCTGCCGCGCGCGGAGAAATCCGGTCATTGGGGAAACCTGAGAAGGCTGCGCGGCGGACGTGGGAGCGATCCCGGAAGCATCAGCCGGAAGACCTATGATGATGGAAACGCCGCCCGGCTTGGGCAGTCGGATCTTGCGCAAAAGACGGGCGCGGCAGGTTTTGGCGCGCTCATTTTGTTTGCCGTTTTATGCTGCGGCGAAAAGAGCGGGGAGGACAAATTATGAAAAAACGAGTACTATCGCTGCTGCTGGCGCTGGTTCTGCTGCTGGGGATGGTTCCCGGCGCGCTGGCACTGGAGGACGCGGACATTGACCCCGGCATGGGCATTGACCCGATCGGTATGCCGGAGGGCGAGGGCACGGAGGAAAGTCCGCTTTTGATCGGAAATGCGGAGCAGCTTGCATGGTTCGCGCAGACGATCTCCGACCCAAATCAGGGCGCGCAGGAGGTCTGCGCGGCCTTGACGGCAGATATCGATCTGGAGGATGAGCCATGGGAACCAATGGGAAGGGATACCTATGGCTTCAAAGGAACGTTCGATGGGCAAGGCCATAAAATCAAGGGACTGAACGTATCGGGAGCAAAGCTCGCGGGGCTGTTTGCCTGCGTCGACGGCGGCACGGTTAAAAATCTTGTTGTCAGCGGCAAGGTCAGCGGTACAACCTACACCGGCGCGATCGTGGGTTATCTGAAAAACGGCGGTACGATCTTCCGCTGCGGCAATGAAGCTGCCGTCTCCGGCTCGGGGTCTTATACCGGCGGTATTGCAGGCAGCGCAGGCGTATACGATAAGACGAATACCATCGAGCAGTGCTATAACGCGGGCAATGTGACGGGCGGAAGCGACAGCCGCACGGGCGGTATTCTCGGCTACGATATGGGAAAAGCCGCCATCACCGACTGCTATAACACCGGGCTTATTTCGGGCGCAAACTACGCGGGCGGCATCCGTGGGTATCTCAGCACACTGGCGGGCAAGATCACAAACTGCTACAGCGCCGGAACCGTCACCGGAAAAACGACAGGTGCGATCGCACCGAAGGATCTGTATGACGGCGAAAACTGCTATGTGGTCACGGGCGGCAAAATCCTCCCGGACGGCAGCACGGACGCGGTCAGTAAGGCGGAGCTTCTGACGGCTCTGCGCGCCGGGCGAGACGGGATATGGAAACAGGAGCTGACAGAAAACGGCGGCTATCCGGTTCTTGTGTGGCAGAAGGCACAGGCCACGGCGGGAGAGACAGTGCTGGCGCAGGATGCGGCGTTTGAGCGCGAGATCATTGAAACGTTTGCCGATGAGCCGATCACGCTCCCTACGGCGAAGCTCAACTGGAAGCCGGTCACAGGCGCAAGCGGCTATGCGATCTCACTGTGGCAGAAGGTGCGTGTCTGGAAAACGCTGACGCAGCAGGAGCAGCAGGCCCTGACAGCGGAGCCGGACGACGAAGTGGACAGCTGGGCGCTGCGTCTTTTGCAGCTGGATCAGAACGCGATCATCGCGCAGTTTTCAGACAGCCAGAAGCAGGAACTGCTTGCGCTGCAAACGGAAATGGACGGGAAGTTCCAGACGCTGAACGATGCGCTCGAGCAGAAGCTGAACGCGCAGTATAAAGACGGCTATACACAAGAGGACGTAGACAACTATGACGCGGCCAATAAGAGGTACAACGCTGCGCTGGCAGATTACGACGCGGCGTATCAGGTGTGCTGCAAGTATATCATTTTGCAGGCGGTAGAAAGCGGACTCTCACTCGGCGACTACTGGAGCGAGCTACAGCTGGCGCAGACCGTAAAGCTTGGCGCACAGACGAGCTATGACTGCACAGAGGTTTTTGCACAGCTGGAAGATGGTGTCTATTACGCGGCAGTCTGCGCAGTCGAGGAGGACGGGACGTATGTTCTGCCTACGGCGGAGCAGGTAGACCGCGATGTGGTTGGATGGCAGGATCCCTATACGCGCATGAAACCGGTGACGGGACTGCAATGGGACGGCACACTCGCGAAGTGGACGGGCAAGGACAATTTTACGGCCGATCAGGCCTACAAGCTCGAGCTCTACGAGGTCATAAACGGGAAGTATGGGTTTGTCAAAGCCTTTGAGCTGCCGGGCAATGTGACACAGTTAGAACTCAAAGGCGCACTGACAGCGCGAAGAAGCTATGCCTTTGCCGTTATTGCGCTCGTGGACACGGAAACATACGAAAAATACGGTGTGGATGATTCGATCCGTTCACAGATGAGCCCCACATACACCCCGTCCGGTGCGTCGGGCAGCGGCGAGTGGTTCGAGATCAGTTCTGCTGCGCAGTGGATGGAGATCGCAAACACCGAGGACATACCGTCCGACCCGTCTGACCCGAACTCGGCAAGTATGCAGGATATTGTCTGGAGCCGGAACTACCGGCTGACGGCCGACATCGATTTTTCCACACTCTCTGCCAAGGACCAGAACCGGACGAAATCCTTCGGCTCGATCACCTATAACTTCCAGGGCGAATTTGACGGAAACGGACATGAGATCCGCGGCCTGACGCTGTCCAATTCCGACTCCGGTCTGTTTGCATACGTGGGCGGGATGAGCCGGATCCACGATGTGAAGATCGTCAATCCCAACGTCTATTTTTCAAACACGGCGGCAGTTCTCGCGCTCAATAACTACGGCGTGATCGAAGACTGCGCGGTCATCGGCTGCAATATCTCGGCGGACATCAGCGGCGTGATGGGCGGCATTGCAGGACGGAACTACGGTATCATCCGCAGATGCTATGTGCGCGGCGGCCGGTTCGACTCCAATACCACCACCGCCACGGGTCACGGCGGCTTTGTGGGTTCCAACGAAACGGGCGGACTCATCGAGCGCTGCTGGACGTCCATGGATGTCTATACAAAAAGCGACTACGCGGGCGGCTTTGTGGGGCTGTGCTACGGCGGCACGATCCGCGACTGCTTCGCGCTCGGAAACGTTTCGGCGCGCGGCTACTCCGGCGGCTTTGTCGGAAGATCCGTCTACAGCGGAAATGTCTATGAAAACTGCTATGCGGCGGGCATCGTAACCTGCTCGGGCGAAGAAGGCCACGGCTTCATCGGCGGCAACAAGCCGGACAGCGCATTCCAGTATGACCAGTCCGAGGGCATTACAAACTGCTACTACAACGAGGCCTCGGAGACAGCCGCGAGCAACTATGGCGCGACCGGTCTTGCGCTTTCCGGCATGCAGACGGAGGACTTCCGCTCGAAGCTCGGCGCAAGCTGGAGTCAAAACGAAGAAGACAACGGCGGCCTTCCGTATCTGACGGGCGTGGAGATCCCGGTCCCGTTGAAGAAAACGCCGCTGGAGGTCACCATCATCCTGGCAAAGTACAACACGCAGGAATACCGCTATGAGCGCTTTGGCGAGAAAATCGAGGTGGAGATGCTCTCAAACGGCAACACGCGCGTGTGCGATGTGATGGACGAGGCCATGCAGCAGGAAAAGCTCACCTACGGCTATGAAACGACGAATCTCGGCCGTTATGTCAGCACCATCAATGGCCGTGAGCTGCTTGCGCCGAACGGCTGGATGTTTACGATCAACGGTGTGCTTTCCAACCTCGGCGTATCCACAGCGACGCTCAGCGACGGCGACACGCTTTTGTGGTACGAGGGCATGACCCAGAACCATTTCCGTGCGCCGAGGGTAGAGGAGCTGGACGCAGGCTCCGGCGATTGGACGGAAATTTCGTCCGAAAGCGAGCTGCGCGCGCTGGCGGCAAGTCAGGATGCAGAAGCGCTCGCCGCCAATTACCGGCTGACGCAGGATATTGATCTGCAAGGCGCGGAATTTCCCGGCATCGGCAGCGGGAGCGCGCCCTTTACCGGCGTGTTTGACGGCAATGGAAAAACGATCTCCAATCTCACCATCGCGCGCGCGGACGAGGAGAATGTCGGCCTGTTCCGCGTGATTCGGGGCGGCACGATCAAGAATCTGACGCTTAAGGACGCCGCAGTCACGGGCGGTTCGCTTGTGGGCGCAGTTGTGGGCTGGGCGCAGGTATCGCTCAGCAAAGACAGTATGTCCGGCAATGTTGCAGGATTGATCGGCAACGTCCATGTGACAGGCAGCGTCGCAGGCAAAACGGAGACGGGCGGCCTGATCGGCCGGAACGACGGCAAGACAGATCCGGAGACAAGCTTCTCTGTCAAAAATGCAGTCGACCGCTGCTCGTTTGAAGGAACGCTCACAGGCCGGACGATCACCGGCGGCCTTGCAGGACGCAACGAAGGTACGATCACGATGTGCAGCACCGAGGGCAGCGTCGACGCGGGTGAAAGCGGCACGATCGCCGGCGGTCTGGTGGGAGAGAACGACGGCGAAATCTACGATTCGCACGCCGATGTGTGCGTCCATGCACAAAGCTCCGTGGGCGGCTTCATGGGAAGCGGTTCCGGCATCGTCAAGCGCTGCTACAGCCTTGGCGACGTGTCCGGCGGCGGCTATGTCGGCGGCTTTGCAGGCTCGATCCGGTATGTGGACACGGCGCTCAGCGCAGGACGCGTGGAAGCCGACGGCTCGGATGGACAGGGCTATGCCGGCGGCTTTGCGGGATATCTGAGCGGCACAATCGTCGGTGCGCCTGCCTATGTCACGGTCAAGGCGGTCTATGGCTACTGCGGCGATACGTTATCCGCGGCAGGCAGGACCGACTATATGCAGACAGGCGAGAGCCTGCAAGAAGCGATGGCGGCCATGCAGCTTACAACAAAGGAAGCGGTCAAGGAACGGCTCAAGGCGCTCTTTGATGTGGATTACGAAATTCCAGATGACGCGCAGAAGCAGCGCGAGGAAGCGGCGCGGAAGATGCAGGCGCAGATCGAAGCGCTTCCGGCGGCTGATGCACTAACGAAGGAAAACGGCGAGTTGGTCGACGCTGCAAAGGCGGCCTTTGATGCGCTGGACGACGAGACAAAGGCGCTTGTCAGTGAAAGCATGAAGACAAAGCTCACGGCCTGCGTTGCGCGCATGGAAGAGCTCCGGAAAGAGCCCGAGCTTCCGGCCGACCCGGTTGAACGCTTTGCAAAGCTGATGGAGGCCGTTCCGGGTAAAAAAGACAAGGTCTGGTACACGGATGCTGCGGTCATCGAGGCAGCGCGCGCGTGCTATGATGAGATCGACCTGAAGCAGCTCGATAAAACGCAGCAGAAGCAGGTAAAGACGCTCTACTCCCAGCTCACGGCGGCGGAAAAGACTTTCGAGAAAAACCGCAAGGCGGCGGAGAAGGTCGAGGCGCAGATCAAGAACCTCCCGTTTGATACGCCGGCAGAGATGACGCTCGCGCACGAAAAGACCGTCACGGCGGCAAACAAGGCATACGGAAAGCTGTCCGAAGAGCAGAAGAGCTTTGTTGACCCGGAGAACGCGGCGTATCTGGAAAACGAGCTCCTGCCGCGCCTGAAGGAGCTTCAGGACAACAAGAAGCTGATTCAGGACGCAGAAAAGCTCGTCAAGAAGGTCCCGGCAGCGGCAAAGATCAAGGCTTCCGACGAGGAAAAGCTCACTGAGGCACTGGAGAAGGTGCAGGAGCTTCAGGCGCGCAGTCTCCCGATCAATGAAAAGCTGGAGAAAAACCTACAGGAGAGCAAGGCAGCGTTTGACGAGGGCATGCAGAAAAGCGAGGAACTGCGCAATTTAATTTCTCAGCTTGACGAGAACCACATGGACAAGGACATGGCGGTGCTTTATGAGCAGGCGCAGGACATGTTTGACGCGGACAAAAAGCTCTTCCAGCGCTTCACGACGAAGGACGAGCAGAACATTCTCAAGAACTGCAAGAAAGCGCTCAAGAAGAACCAGTCCGCGGCGCAGAAGGTCGAAAAACAGATCGAAAAGCTCGATCCGGACAACGTCACGACCAAGACAGCCAAGAATATCAGGAAGGCGTGGGATGCATACCAGAAGCTGACGGACGAGCAGAGAACGTTTGTCGACAGCCTTCTCTACGAAAAGCTGGAGCAGTGCTATAGCAATCTGCCGTAAGTGGAACCAAAAACGCTCGGGAAGCATCGCTTCCCGAGCGTTTTGCGTTGTGCAGAGTATCATTTATGCGTAGGGGCCAATGCCCACATTGGCCCGGCAGAATGTACCGTTTTTTACGGAAATCTCCGGCGAATTCAAACTGCCCTTGGGGCGATGTGGGCATCGCCCCCTACGTGTAATTTGAAGAATTGCAAAAAAGCAGGTATGTTCTTGTCGGAATCTACTGCCGCGTATTGCGGAAGAAGAAGGTAACGGTAAAATAGAGCGCGAGATACAGCGCAATCGTCGCGCCGGCCGAGCAGCCAAGATAGTACGCGGTTACAAGGCCGCCTACCGAGCAGACCAGCGCCCCAAGGACAGAAAGCAGGTGATACTCCCGGAGATTGCGCGTAATGTTCCGCGACGACGCGGCAGGGAGCACGAGAAGGGAGTTGATGACCATCAGGCCTACCCAGCTCATGGCTAAGGTCACGACGACCGCGATGCAGACCGTGAACAGCGCCTGCGTCTTTTCTGTCGGAATGCCGCGCGAGGAGGCAAGCTGCGGATGCACCGCCGTCAGAAACAGCCGGTTCGCCGCAAATATCCACAAAAGCGCCACACCCAGCAGAACGAGCGCCAGCCGCCCGATTTCGCCCGGCGTGACGGAGAGAATGTCGCCGATCAGATACTTATTGAATTTTGTAAAGCTGCTGCCGCCGAGCGTCGCGATAAAAATACCGAGTGCGACCGCGGTCGACGAAAATACACCGATGATCGTATCGGCCGACTGCCGCGAGCGGCTGCGCACGAACGAAAACAGCAGCGCAAATAAAACGGCCAGTCCCACCGCCCAGCCGATCGGCTGCACCGCGCCGCAGAGAACACCGACGGCAATGCCGGTGAAGCCTGAATGGCCGAGCGCGTCAGAGAAAAAGCTCATGCGCCCGGTGACGATCATGGTGGAAAGAAGGCCAAAAAGCGGCGCGAGGATGAGAACGGCCAGCAGCGCGTTCTTCATGAATGTCATGTGCAGAAATTCGAGGTGCGTTGCCTCGCACAGTGCGTACCAGATGCTCATTTTGCACCTCCCAGGTGAAACGCCTGCGCAAACTCGTCCGAGTTCAGAACCTCCAGCGGCGTTCCCTTGCAAAGAATCTTCTCGCGCAGGAGCACTACACGGTCAGCGTAGCGCTCGAGCATCGAAAAATCGTGGGTCGTCATGAGAATCGAAAGATCGTAGGTTTTCCGGATTTCGTCCAGCATGTCCATGAGAAGCTCCATGCCCTCCACGTCCACGCCCGAGAGCGGTTCGTCGAGAATCAGCATGTTGGGCATCGGCTCGAGCGCCAGCGCCAGCAGCACACGCTGAAGCTCTCCGCCCGAGAGCGTGCCGACGCGCTTATCGACGAGGCCCTCTCCGTGCACGCGCGAAAGGCACTCTAAAACCTTCTCCCGCAAAGCCTTTCCGGGGCGAAGGAACGCAGGCCGCTTTGCAATGCAGCAGGTGAAAAGATCAAGAACCGAAATAGGGTCCGCCGGGTCAAAGGCCGGGCTCTGCGGCACGTAGCCGATGCGAAGACGGGTCTGCTTGCCATCCGCGGAATGGAAGGTGATCTTGCCCTCGTATTCCCGCTGGCCGAGAATCGCGCGGATGAGCGTCGATTTTCCCGCGCCGTTGGGCCCAATCAGCGCGACAATTTGACCGCAGTGCATGTGCAGGTTGATATCGTCCAGAATGACCTCAGAGCCGATTCGGACCGACAGATGTTCAATTTTGAGGCAGCAGGCGTTTTCGCAGCCGCCGGTATTTGCATGCTTGTAAATCATCCGAGCGCTTCCTTTACAATATCGATGTTCTCGCGCATGGCGGCAAAATAGTCGCCGTTGCTGATGGCCATGTCAAGCGTCCAGACCGAGCAGCCTGTCTCGTTTGCGACGACCTCGGCAGAGCCCGATTCCCCGTTCGTCTCGTAAAATACGGCGGGAATTTGGTCCTCTTCGACAATGGCGATGATTGCCTCCAACTCCTTCGCCGAGGGCTCGCTGCCGGACTCGACCTCCATGGCTGCGGCAATGGTCAGGCCAAACGAGTCAGCGAAGTACGAAAAGCCGTCGTGGAACGTGACAAGCTCGCGGCAGGAAAGACCGGCCAGCGCTTCATCGCCATAGGCCTGCAAGTCGGAAAGCTTTTCGTCAAACGCGGCAAGGTTCTCGGTGATCCGGTCGGAAAATTCCGGGTACTGCGCGCCGAGCTCCCGTGCAGCGGTGGCGGCTGCCTGCTGAAAGCGCGTGGGGTCCAGCCACCAGTGGGGATCGATGCCCTCGTCGCCGGTCAGCGTGGAGAGCCCGCTTGCGATATCGATGCGCGTCTTGCCGGAGAGCGCGTCCTCCATGAAGTCTTCCAAGCCGAGACCGCTCTCCAAAACCAGCTGCGCGCCCTCGATTTTTTCCATCTGCGCGACCGTCAGCGTGTAGTCGTGCAGGCACGAGACGGGCTCGGAGATGAGAAGCGAAACCGAAAGGCCCGTCCCGTCGGTAAGGGCGGAGGCCAGCTGATAGACGGGCTGGGTTGTGGCGAGAATGTCGGCGGTTTTCTGCTCCGGAAGCGCCTGCTTTTTGGAGCAGCCGGAGGCAGTCAGGAGGAGCAGCGCCGCCAGCAGCAGCGTGAAAATTCGTTTGTTCATAAAAATCCTCAAAAAGTCATAGTTTGCGAGCCAAAATGCTCTATCTCTTATTATACAAAACATGTCAAGCCTGCGTGCGGAATAAATCGCCCGATTCTGCAGATTCTAAGCACATCCAGGAATTTTACAAAGGAGCGATTTGGATGGAATTCATGCAGACTCAAACGTGCCGGAACCTTGCGCGCTCGTTCGCGGGGGAATCGCAGGCACGCCAGCGCTATACGCAGTACGCAGATCAGGCCAGAAAAGAGGGCCTTGCCTATCTTGCCCGGATCTTTGAGGAGACCGCCGCCAACGAGCAGATCCACGCGCAGGAGTTTCTGGAGAAGCTGCAAAAATATGGCCGTCAGCCGATCGAGAACATTGACATTTCGGCGGGCTACCCCTATACGCTGGGCGTGACGATGGAGAATTTACTCGAGGCGGCGAAGGGTGAAAATGAAGAGTCGGTGCGCGTCTACCCGGGCTTCGCGAAAACCGCGCGCGAGGAAGGGTACGCCGATATCGCCAGTCTCTGGGAGAATATCGCCCGCATCGAAGCGGTGCACCGGGACGTCTTTTTGGAGAGCTATGAGCAGATGCAGACCGAGCGGCTTTATAAAAAGGAGCGCCCGATCGTCTGGCGCTGCATCAACTGCGGCTTTGTGATGCTCTCAAAAGAGGCCTTCCGCGTCTGCCCCGTCTGCGGCAAGGACCGGGGCTGGGCGGAAGGCGACATTCAGACGCGGCGGCTCGGCAAAGAGGGCTAGACGGCGATGTACTGCCGCTCGGCAAAGCCGTAGAGGCCGTCATAAAAAATGGAGTACCAGTCGTTGTATTCGGCCAGAATCCGGACAGCCGCGCCGTTCGGCATCTGTGTGAGCACCGCACCGTCGGTGGAGGGCAGGCCTCGCAGGTTCAGGCTGCTGCCGTTCGTCGCGACTTTCCCGTCCTGGATTTCGCCCGGAATGAGAAACGGAAGACCGAAATATTCCGTCACGCCGACGGACAGCGCCTGCGCAATCGCGTCTAAATTTCCGGTCAGCCAGTTCGCGTCGTCCACGTTGTCGTGGTACCCGAGCTCGGCAAGCACCGAGGGGGCTTTCGTCCGGCGAACTTCGCCGATGGCCGTCGTCGGCCTTGCCTGCACGCGGTCGGGAAGCGGGTAAATGGGCTTTATGTTGTCGACAAGGATGTTCGCCATCCGGAGCCCGGCCGCGCTCGCGGGATAGTAGTAAAAGTCCACGCCGCGCTGCTGGCCCGCGAGCGCTTCGGGAGAGGCGTTGGAGTGGAGCGCGAGATGAAAATCGTAGTCCCCCTGATTGGACAGGCGAATCGCGCCCGCCGCGCCGGCCTCCGGGTCATTTCGGACCGTGTTCACGCCGCTTGCGTGTAAGTAAGGCTCCATCTGATCGGCAAGCCGGTTCATCCAGAGCTCTTCGTTTCCTTCTGTGATGTAGGGATTAAACTCCTGCGTGGAGGGACTGAGAAACAAAAAGGGCATATGTCTACCGCCTTTCGCGAGCTTTCCGGCGCAGATTCTGCTGCGCCGGTCTTTTATATTATGCGGGATGGGAAAAAGGGGTGACAAAATGCCGGGTACATGGAAGCTTGTTTATATCTCCTTGTTTACATATGGCGTGTTTTGTGATACCATATCGGGAGAAGTTTTCCTGACGGAGGTGAGCGTATGCAATATATCGTTCTGGACATGGAGTGGAACCAGCCGTGGCCGGGCTCTCCGAGCGCGAAAAAGGTTCTGCCGAGCCCCATTCGCGGCGAGATTGTCCAGATCGGCGCGGTTCGCATGCCGCGCGACGGCGAGGTCGCCGACGAGTTTCAGACGCTGATCCGTCCGGCCTATTATAAAAAGATGAACCGCAAGGTCGCGAGCCTCACAGGTATCAAGGATTCCGTTCTCAAGGAGCGGGGCAAGCCCTTCCGCGAGGCAATGCAGGCGTTTCACGACTGGTGCGGCGAAGACGCGGCGTTTCTGACGTGGGGCTTCGACGATATTGTAATTTTGAAGGAAAATCTCACGCTCTACGGCATGGACACCGCGTGGGTCGATACCTGGTACAACGCGCAGCTGATTTTCAACGCCCAGACCGACGGCTCGAGCGCGCAGAAGTCGCTGTCATCTGCCATGCAGATCATGGGCATCGAGCCGACAAGGCCCGCACACGACGCGCTGGGAGACGCGTATCATACGGCGCTCATTTGCAGCCGGCTCAACCTCACGGATGGTATCGCCGCCTATGAAAAGGCCGCGAAGGAGCACGAAAACGGGTTTCACGGCGCGGAGCTTCCGGGCTGCCTGCTTCGCAGCGTGAGCCACGGACACCCGGACAAGCCCCATGCGCTGGCCGCGATGGCAGGAAGCGGGAATATCTGCCCCGTCTGCGGAAAGCGCATGTCCTGCGGCAAGTGGTATCCGCAGCCCGGCAAGCGCTTCATGGCCATGGCCGCGTGCGAAGCAGACGGCGCGTTTTTGGTGCGCGTGCGTCTTGCCGAAGACCCCGATGGGACGCTTCGCGCCAACCGTCTGGTCTACAGCGCGGACAGCGAGGCTGCCGAGAACTACCGTCGCCTGACCGAAAAGCCGGTTCACCATCGCCGCCGCAGGTCGGGAAGAGCACGCGCCAAAAAGGCCGGTGCGGAGCCCAAAGCTTAAATATGATCGCAATTTATCAAACAAACGCGTAGTAGAGTGAACCTCTTAATATTTTATTTTCTCTGCAAGTGAAAACCGTACACAGCAACACATTGCTCCCATATAAAAGTAAATCTTTAAGCGTTTCATCCTAGTAGGGGGCGATGCCCACATCGCCCCTTGGGTACCAACGAATTCGCATTGGATTTCCGTAAAAACGAATGGTATTGCCGGGCCGATGTGGGCATCGGCCCCTACGAAGAATGATGCAGGTCAATCAAAAACCGAGCGCACTGCAATACGCGGTGCACTCGGTTTTTGGTTAATAGCCTAACTTTTCTTCGATCAGAATGACATGCGTTTTGCCGATGCCGCCGCAGGGGCGCGCGAGCGTAACAAAGCCGTTGCAGATCCGGTCGGGGCTGCCGCAGTCATGACAGCGCATGGGCTCGCTCAGCGCGCAGGGCGTTTTGCAGCTTAAGCGGCGGGCGTTTAACGGCGCAGCAATGTTTCTTGCGCGTTCTATGGCGGAGGGGAGGTCGGGCGTAAGCTTGCTGGTGCCCGCGATGATGTAGAGCGCCTCGTGGCCGTAGAGCATGGCGGCGACGCGGTTTCCCGTTCCGTCGATGTTCACGATTTCGCCCGTCTCGGAAATGGCGTTGGCGGAGGTCATATAGACCTGCGCGGACGCAGCCTCTTCACGCGCCTCGGCGGGGGTCTGCTTCCAGTGCCAGAAGACGGTGTTGTTGGCGGACAGCGCCTCAAAAAGACCGAGCTCCTGCAGCGTCACGCTGCCGCCAAAGCCGATGGTTCTGCCGGAAAGCTCCTGCGAGATGGCGCTGACGGCTTCTTGCTGTGTTTTGAAAACGCGAACAGAAAATCCATGATTTGTGAGATTCTTGACTGCGGTATCCAGCTGCATAATGGTTCCTCCAATCAGGTATTGTCGCGCGCCGCCATAGCGGCCAGCAGCTCGATGGCCTGCGCGTGGGTGATGGGACTGTGGGGCCGCGGGGCGGACTGGCCGAAAAATGCCTCGCAAAAGCTTGAGAATTCCTGGCTTGATATGGGAGCGTCCGGGCGGAAACGGCCGTTTCCCTGCTGCATGCAGCCGCGCTCTAAGGCCTGCTCAATGGCCGCGGCGTAAGGGTGGCGGTAGGAAACGTCGCGGCAGACGTTTGTTTTGGTCTTCACAAGATCTAACCGCCGCGCCGCCGTCTTCCAGCCAAAGGCGAGCATACACGCTTCGCCGCGCGTTAAAACTGCGTCCGGGCGAACGGTGTTGTCGCGGTAGCAGACGCACCAGCCCGTATCCAGCAGCGCCTTCGCGGGCGCAAAGACCGGGCTCTCCGGCGAGAGGTCCGCAAACGGGCACATCGTTAGGAGCTCCGAGACGGTCACGACGCGGTAGCCATACTCCTTGAGCAGCGCCAATTGCTTTGGAAGGGCGTCCGCAACGGGCGAGCGGCGCGCCATGTTGTAACCGTCTTTCTGGAAGATGATCTGGCCGCAGAGGCAGTCCGGGTTTTCAGCGAGCGCGCGCTCCATGGGGGCGAGCATCGCCTCGACCTCCGCTTCATAGCTTGCCAGCGGAAGCCAACCCGCGCCGTCGAAGCTCGCGGCCATGTACTGATAGCCGAGCAGCGCGTGCGCGTCGTAGCTCGTAAAGCCGTCTCTTGTTTTGTCGACATAGTGCGGCGGGCGGGAGAGCTTTATTTCGTAGCCGTAGTCTTTGCGCATCAGATCGTCCAGTCGTTTTAAATCGTCCACGACTTCCGAAAGAGAATCGAACGGCTGCCGGCCGCCGTAGACCAGAGGTTTGGGGCCGTAGAGCACGTGGCGGTAGGTGTGGCTCGTGATTTCGTGTCCGCCGTCCAAAATGCGCTGCACGAGCTCCGGGCAATGCACTGCGCCGCCGTCTGCGTCCTTGTGGATATCGGGGTAGTGGTCAAATTTGACCCCGCCCCACGATGCGGAACCTTCCTTTCCCGGCTTGTCCGGGTAATTTTCAGATGTGTCGCCCACAATGTCAAACGTGCCGCGCGCGCCGTACTGCTCCAAGCTTTCCAGAAGCGAGAGCGTCAGCGGCTTTCCGTCTCGCGACGGGTTCGCGGGCAGGCGGCAGGGACCGTCGTCAAAGGTCATGGCGCAGATTCGCTTCGGCAGGCGCACCTGCTCGATGCGGCGCACGGGACTTAAGTACACCGGCGTGCGGGCGCGAAGCTCGTCCTGATAGCGGTGCTTGAGTTTTTTGGCAAGGCCGATGGCCTTCGTGACAGCAGACATGGCGCGCCTCCTTAGATTTTAAAAATATCGCGCAGTATGCACCCGGCAAAATAGCCGAGCGCCTTGCAGCGGGAAACGAATGTGCCGCAGGTTCGCTCGCGGCGGAGTTTCGAAAAGCCCTTCCATACCCATTTGCACGCGCGTACTTCAATGGGATTACAGCGTCCTTCCAGAAGTGCGGCTTTGAGTGCAGAAAGGCTCGGTTCGCAGGTAAACTCCGTCACGCAGCCGCCGAGCTCCTTGGCGCAGTGCGCGTCCGAGCCGCCGGTTCCGGGAAGGTGCAGTCCGGCAGCCAACTGCCGGGCTTTTTCGTTCGCACCGGGTTTCAGCATCGCGCGGGCGTTGGCCGTTTCGACCGCGTCAAACGGCAGCTTTGAAATCTCATCCTCCGAGAGCTTCACAGGCGCGAAAGGGTGCGCGAGGACGGCAAGACCGCCGCAATTGTGGATGGCTGCAATGGCTTTTTCCGGCGCGGGATAGCGTCCGAGGACGTCAAAGTCGATGGGCCGCTCTAAAAAGAGCCCCAGAATGTGCCCGTTTGCGGAGGTGATCTCCACGCCCGGGATCAAAAGTACGTCCGAGCGCTCCGGCAGCGGCGTGCACAGATCGTGGTCGGAGACTGTGATGGCAGCGAGGCCGCGCGCTTTGGCGGTTTGGATCAAATCCTCCACGCTGCTTCTTCCGTCGACAGAGGCGCAGGAATGGACATGCAGGTCGGCAAGCAGTTTCATTTGTGTCCTCCCCGGTGAAGCAGATTGCGGAAATACGCCCGCGCGGGGGCGGGGTCTTTTTTGTCGGCAAGGCCGTTTTTAACGGCAGGGTTTATAAAGTCTTGCAGCACGGCGAAAAGCCGCCCGGGCTTTCCGGCTTTGAGATAGCCGAGTGCCGCGGCAAAGTCCGCCGGATAGTAGACCATGCGCACAGGACTTGCGGGCTGCGCCTCGGGGAGCGGAAGATCGGACGACAGGCAGAACCAGCTGTAGGCAAAATCCGACCCGGACGCACGCGTGAGCGGGAACGTACCCCAGACGCGGGGGTTAATTTCCAGGAGCCGGGGCGCGCCGCCCGCACCGCATTTGAACTCGAACATCGCAAGGCCGGAAAAGCCGGTTTCCTGCACAATTTTTTCGGCGTACGCACATAAATCCGTCCGCGAAATGCTCTCGCAGCAGCTCGAAGGCCCGCCAGAGACAGGGTATTCGCGGAGCCGGTGGTGGCAGATCGTCCGATAAACCGTACCGTCATTTGCCAGAACCGAGCAGCCGAACGCCTCACCCGGGAGATATTCCTGTACGATGGGGTCTTCTTGTGTAATGGCCCGAAAATGAGAGAATGCTTCCTGTAAGGTCTCCTTTGTGTGGCAGATGCGATAGCGCTGCGCGGCGGTGAGGCCGAATTTTTCACCGCAATGGGGCTTTACCGCGCACGGAAGCGGCACCCGGGAGAAAAACGCATCCAAATTTTCGCCTGATTTCCGCTCGAAATTCTCCGGAACGGGAACGGAAAGCTTCTGGGCGAGGCTGCTGACAGCGGCCTTATCGTTGAGAAGCGCTAATTGCGTGGGGGTGGCGATGCAGAGGCCGGCGACAGGGGAAAAGCGCTCGCGGTGCTCGCTCAGAAGCGCCAGTGTCTTCGCCCCAACCGGCAAAAGCGCGGGCTTTTCTCCCTCCTGCGCCAAAATTTCGCGGCACAGGGCAAGCAGCGCGTCGAGATACCCTTCCTCCGGCAGGCGCACACAGCGCAAAACGCCGCGGCTTGCAAAGCCGACGGGATTTTTGATTGACGTTTTTTCGCATGCGACCACGCGCACGCCGCGATCGGATAAATCGCGGATGAGTGAAACGGACATCCGGTAATGCGCGTCGGTCACAATGGCAGTCATGGCGATTCTCCCCAACATAAGATTATCCATATTATATCGTTTTTTAAAAAAAATGCAACAAAAGGACTGCCGCATATCGCGGCAGTCCCGGCTGGCTCTTTGCATGGTGATAAACGTTCCCAAAAACTTGCCCCTACGAACATCCCGCGAAGAATGCGGAAATTTCCCAGCTATGCGTAGGGGTCGATGCCTACATCGCCCCGGCAAATAGAACCGATTTTTCGGGAATCTTCGGCGAATTCGATACTTCCCAATGGGTCGATGTGAGCATCGACCCCTACGGGGAAAACGGAAGGCCCATAAAAATCTATAAACCGGCGATATGAATAATCCCCTTGCACAGAAGTGCGACGATGCAGCAGGCGGTCATGACGCCGGCCCCGATGGAGAGCATGGCGTGGGAAAGCCGCCTTCCAAGCAGCGCCGCAACCAGCGCGCCCGTCCATGCGCCTGTGCCGGGCAGGGGAATGGCGACGAAAAGATAGAGCCCCAGAAGTTCCGAACGCTTGATGCGGGCAGATTTGGCTCTGCCCCGCTTTTCCAACCAGCCGGCCGCGGCCGCGAGTCTTCCGCCCTTTCGCTGCATCCAGGCCAAAATCCGGCGCAAAAATAAAATCACGAACGGAACCGGCAGTAAATTTGCCAGGATGCAGGAGGGATACAGCAGCGCCTGCGGAATATCGTGTGCCAGTCCGAAGGGGATCGCGCCCCGGAGCTCACTGACGGGAGCCATGGCGAGAAGCAGCGTAAAAAGATAATCGTGAAGCGTCATAGGCGGCTTGTCCTTTGTGTGAGATTTGATGGCTACGCGCGGCTGTGTGTTTCGAGGTAGCCGGAAATGGCCTCAATGAGCCGGTTATCGCGCAGGCGGGAAATGCCGAACTCTTCAAACGCCGAGCGTGCGCCGGACTTTACAAGAAGCTTTAACGTATCTGTCAGCGCCTTCCGCGTCGGCTTATCGAGCTTTTGCAGCGCCTTGACCATCGCGGAGGCCGTCTTGAGGCCGCCTTCCTTGAGGTCTGTGAGTGTGCTCGCGTCCGTGCAGGTCAGAATGGCAAAGAGCGTATCAACAAACTGCACGCGCTGAGGCTCGGTGAGCTCCCGCAGGAAAGATCGGAGCGTCTGGTCTATGATTTTGCCGCCCTCGGCGAGCTCTGTCAGGTGCTCGAAGTGTTCGCCCTTCACCTGCCACGAAAAGCCGTCATGCTGCATGAGGCCGACCTGCGTGCTGCGCACGACCTGATAGGCCTCCTCGTGCTCGAGCAGCATCCCGACAACGGAGGACTCGGGCAGCAGTGTCGTGATCTTTCCGGCCACCGGCTTGTGCTCGGGAAGGGACAGCAGAGAGGAATAGAAGCCGGGGCCGTCGTTATTGTAGACGGCGAGAATTCGATTCTGCACGTCCTGGCCGCAGAAGACCGCCGCGTAGACCGCCAAATTTCCGCCCTTCGAGTGCCCGCCGACAAGAAGCGGCCGGAAGGGAAGCGCGGCGGATACCTGCCGGAGGTACTCTGCTGCATATTTCTGCGCGGGGATTTCCGGCGTGAAGGCCATGTTGAAGTCCTCCTTCCAGCCGACGATCGTGTCGTCCGTGCCGCGGAAGGCGACATAGGCGCTGCCATCCGGGAGGAGCATCGTCAGAGCGGAAAACTGCGTCTGCGTTTCTTCGTCGATCCGGTTCACATAGCCGAGCAGACGGATATCTCCGAAGCGCGCGGTCTTTGCCGCATGCTCTACCAGAACGGGAATCTGATCGGGCACGAGAACGCCCATGTTGGTTTCCGGGTGTGCGGTAAAATAGGCGCTCGCCGCGTCAAGGAGCGTCACCTGCTGCGTCTGAAAGCCTGCGGGTACAAAGCCGGAGAAATCCAGATAGCAGATTTCCGCCAGAATCAGATTGTCCACCTCGTTGAACGGCCGCTCCAAAAGCGTCAGATCGCCGCGCCAGTCGAGATACTCGAGAATGTTTGCCATGGAAGCCTCCCGGAAGATGTGTTTTGTCTATCATACACGTTTTTTCCAATTGGCTCAAGGAAAAAACGGCTAAATTTTTCTTAAGATTCACTGTTTACACAAAATTTACGGGTGTGGTTCGCTTCAACATATAAACCTATTGACTTAGTAGGGAATATGTGATATTCTGAAGACACGAAGAAGAATACGAAAGGAGTCAATCCTATGATGAAAATTTATGCCGACAACGCCGCAACCACCAAGATGAGCGGCGTGGCGCTGGAAGCGATGCTTCCGTATATGACCGAGCACTATGGAAACCCCTCGAGCCTGTACACGATCGGGCAGGAGGCCAAGGAGGGCCTGGAGGCCGCAAGAGCGGCCGTCGCTTCGTGCATCGGCGCGCAGCCCAGAGAGATCACCTTCACCTCCGGCGGCAGCGAGGCCGACAATCAGGCCATCCGCACGGCGGCTGTTATCGGTGCGCGCAAGGGCAAGAAGCACATCATCTCGACAAAGTTTGAGCATCACGCGGTCTTGCATACGCTCGCGAAGCTCGAGAAAGAGGGCTTCGAGGTGACGCTGTTGGATGTGCATGAAACCGGTCTCGTTACGGCGCAGGAGGTCAAAAATGCGATCCGCGAGGACACCTGTCTTGTCACCATCATGTTCGCCAACAACGAAATCGGAACCATCCAGCCCATCGCGGAGATCGGCAAGGCCTGCCATGAAGCGGGCGTTCTGTTCCACACCGACGCGGTGCAGGCCGCGGGCCACGTGGCCATCGATGTCAACGCGATGAATATTGACATGCTCTCCATGTCCGGCCACAAGTTCCACGGTCCCAAGGGCGTTGGCGCGCTCTATGCCCGGCGCGGCATTATTTTAACCAACATCATTGAGGGCGGCGCGCAGGAGCGCGGCAAGCGCGCGGGCACGGAAAACGTCCCCGGGATCGTCGGCATGGCCGCTGCCTTAAAGGACGCGTGCGACCATCTGGACGAAAATTCGAAAAAGGTCACGGCGCTGCGCGACCGGCTCATTGAAGGCCTCAGTGAGATCCCCCACTGCGCGCTCAACGGCGCAAGATCTCCCCGTCTTCCCGGCAATGTGAACTTCTGCTTCGAGGGCATCGAGGGCGAAAGCCTGCTTCTGCTTCTGGACGCGAAGGGCATTAGTGCGTCGTCCGGCTCTGCGTGCACGTCGGGCTCGCTCGACCCCAGCCATGTGCTGCTGGCCATCGGCCGGCCCCACGAAGTGGCGCACGGTTCGCTCCGGCTGACCCTTTGCGAGGAAAACACGGTGGAAGAAGTCGAGTATATGCTGAAGGAAATTCCGCAGGTGGTCACCTATCTTCGCAACATGTCTCCTGTGTGGAAAGAGCTTGAGCGCGGTGAGAAACAGTTTATGCTGTAAATAAGGAGGACAAGGCTATGGCACTTTATACCGATATTGTGATGGATCACTTCATGAACCCGAGAAATGTGGGAAGCATCGAGAACGCGGACGGCGTGGGCGAAGTCGGCAACGCCAAGTGCGGCGACATCATGAAGATGTATCTCAAAATCAAAGACGATAAGATTGAAGATGTGAAGTTTGAGACCTTCGGCTGCGGCAGCGCGATTGCCTCGAGCTCGATGGCAACCGAGATGATCAAGGGCAAGACGATCGAAGAAGCGCTTGCGGTGACCAACAAGGACGTGGTCGACGCGCTGGGCGGACTTCCGGCGCACAAACTGCACTGCTCCGTGCTTGCCGAAGAGGCCGTCAAATCCGCTGTCAAGGATTACTACGACAAGAACGGCATCGCCTACGACAAGAAAAAGTTCCCTGAGTGCGAGAACTGCGAGTCCTGCCGGATGGTGTGAGTTTTCATACGGCCGCGTGTTAACGGGAGTCTGCGGCAAATTCGAGAAGATTGAGCAAGCCGCCCGCAAAGCTATGCTTTGCGGGCGGTTTTCAATGTCTGCAAGGCACGCTCCCCGGAGGCGCGTTCACGCTACATGCCAGCCGTACCAGAGACGATCTGATCGAACAGCGTCTGCATCGCCTCGACGGAGCAGCCCGCGATATGGTGCGTGGCGGCAAGCTCCGGGGTATAGTCGGACAGCAGCATGGGGGCGTAATGGTACCAGCCGGTATCCGGGTTTTTCGTGATGAGGTTCACGGTCGGCAGCAGCTCATAGTGCTCAACGTATGCGCCCGCCTCGTCCTTGCAGATCGTAACGCTTGCCATGCCGCCGAGCATGTTTTTGGCCTGCGTCTGGTGGGAGAGGAAGTTTCCGAGCGAGTAGAAAACCGGTACCTCCCGTCCGTCTTCCGCCATCAAAACGCGCGCGGGCTGGACAACGTGCGGGTGGCCGCCGATGATGAGATCCGCGCCGCCGTCGGCCAAGACCTGCGCCCAGGTTTTCTCATAGTCGTTTGGCCGGAACGTGTCCTCTTCACCCCAGTGGGCAAAGACGATGACGAAATCAGAAGCTTCCTTCACCCGGGCAAGATCGGCCTCGACGGCGTCAAACGTCACAAAGCGGTCGACCATCCAAGCCTTTCCCGGCGCGCCGCCGTTGAGACCGTAGGTGTAGTTCAGCATCGCGATACGGATGCCGTTTTTCTCGATCACACGGAGCCGGTTCGCGTCCTCTTCCGAGTCGTGAATGCCAAGCGTTGTGATGTCGGGATAGTGCTCCCGCCAGTAGCGGCAGGTATCGAGAATGCCTGTCTCGCCCTTATCAAAGCAGTGGTTCGTTGCACCGGTGACAACGGAAAAGCCGGTTTTCGCCAGCGCGTCCGCCACCTGCGTGGGAGAGCCGAAATTGGGGTAGTTCGCGTAAAGCGCCGGGTCGCCTACCAGAATCGTCTCCTGATTGATGCAGGCAATGTCATATTGAGAAACGACCGGCGCGATGGCCGCGTAAAACGGCGTGAAGTCATATCCGCCATCCGGCAATTCTGCTGACCAGTAGACGGTATTGTGGATTAAATTGTCGCCCAGCGCCATCAGCGTCACGCGCGCAGACTCCGGTTCGGGCTCGGGTTCAGGCTCTGCGGGAAGCGCCTCCGGTTCCGGTTGAGGTTCCGGCGCTTGCGGCTGCTGCATGGCGGATTCCTGTGGAGCATCCGTTTTAGCGGGGACTTGCGAAGCTGCCGCGTTCGATGCGCCAACGGTTCTGGACGTGCGCAGTACCCAGAGCGCACCCAGCGTGATTGCCGCCAGAAGCAGCGCGATCAGAACCGCGCCAAGTACCCACGACGCATCGGGTTCCTGTTTCTTTCGGGAGAACTTACCTGCCATCGGGACTGCTCCTCTCTAAGATTGTAAATTGAATCTTGCCCAGACATAGCGGTCAAACTCGTCCTGCAAAAACGCCCGCAGCTGCGCAGCAAAGTCTGCATCCAGCTCCGTCAGTCGTTTTGCGCCGCGATTCGTCCGGACGAGCGGGTCGATGCAGCGCTTTTTGGCGCGGATTTTCACGGCGTAGGTATCCTCCGGCGGCGTTTGGCCGGAACAGGTGCCGGCGATGCGGCGGTAGCGGCTCCAGTATGCCTTCATGCGGGGGTCGGCCTCCAGTTTCGCAATGACCTCCGGTTCGGTGCGCCAGAGATCGTCTCGCGAAAGCACGCCCTCTTGCAGCGCAAGGCGCAGAAGATCGGAGAGCGCCTGCATGAAAAACCGGTCGTCGTCGCTCACGAACCAATGCGACTGCTGCAAGGACCACTTGGAAAAAACCTGCGCGGCGGTTAAATCCCGGAACGAGAGCTCCGGCTGTCCGTCCTCCGATTCCAGAACCGTCAGGTCCTCATAGACGGCGGAAATCTCGTCAAGCGATGCGCCGAACACGCGGTACGCGTTTCCGAGTGTGTACTCGAGGCGGTCGGAGGAAAGCCGCGGCGAGTCGTTGTCCGCGAGCGGATAGCGATGATAATCGTCCACATCCTGCGTTTGAAGACCCAGGGCACGGAGGCCTGCCTGAAGCTTTGCATCGTTTGTCAGAATGTCGTGCGTCGGCGCTTCGGTCGATTCCTGCGCCAGATGGTCGCCGTTCAGAAAATCGACAACGTGCGCGAAAACCGGTGTTGCGATATCGTGAAACAGCGCGCTCAGGCTCTGCGCCTCGTCTTTTGTAAAGTGCCAGACGATCGCGGCCGCGCCGAGGCTGTGGAGGTACCGGGAGTAGGGCTGCTTTCCTGTGTAAAGCGGGCACGCCGTATATTCGCACCCGCAGTGCATGCCGACATCCAGCAGCCGCTGCATGGGCGCTGTTTCCGCGAACGCCAGAAGCTCCTCCGGAAGCCCTCCATAGCGCGCGATGAGTTCCATACCATCCCTTCTTTCTTCTTTATTTTATCGGAAATTGCAGACGGTTGCAACAAAACGAGCGAAAAAATCCTGCCGCATCCGAAGATGTGGCAGGATTTCAGGAATATTATCGGATGACAAGCTCGTCGTTCTGTACATCGACCGTGATCGTCTCGCCGGGAAGGATGCTGCCGGCCAGGATCTTCTTCGCAATGAGCGTTTCGACCGTGTGCTGGATATACCGGCGCAGGGGACGCGCACCGAATTGCGGGTCATAGGACGTGTCGATGATGAGCTGCTTGGCGCTATCCGTGAGCTCGCAGCGCAGCTGCTTATCAGAGAGTCTCTTATTGAGCGCATCGATCTGCAAGTCGATGATGCCCGTGATATTTGCCTTCGTGAGCGGCTTATAGAAGACGATCTCGTCGAGCCGGTTGAGAAACTCCGGGCGGAACGTGTGGTGGAGCAGGGCGTCGACCTGATCTTTGGCTGCCTGCGTGATTTCGCCGTCCGCGCCGATGCCGTCGAGCAAAATCTGGCTGCCGAGGTTCGAGGTCAGGATGATGATCGTGTTCTTGAAGTCCACGGTTCTGCCCTGGCTGTCCGTGATTCTGCCGTCGTCGAGCACCTGCAGCAGCACGTTAAACACGTCCGGATGTGCCTTTTCAATTTCGTCAAACAAAATGACGGAATACGGACGGCGGCGCACGGCCTCGGTCAGCTGACCGCCTTCCTCATAGCCCACGTATCCGGGAGGCGCGCCAATGAGACGCGACACGGAGAACTTCTCCATGTACTCCGACATGTCGATCCGAATGAGGTTCTTCTCGTCGTCAAACAGGCTCGCGGCCAGCGTCTTGGCCAGCTCCGTTTTGCCAACGCCCGTGGGGCCAAGGAACAGGAACGAGCCAAGCGGCCGGTTCGGATCCTGAATACCGGCTCTACTTCTCTGGATGGCCTCGGCGACGACGCGTACCGCTTCGTCCTGCCCGATGACTCTCTTGTGGAGCGTGTCTTCGAGGTGCAGGAGCTTTTCACGCTCGGACTCCATGAGCCTTGAAACAGGGATTCCCGTCCAGCGCTCGATGATCTTCGCGATTTCTTCCTCTGTGACCTTATTGCGGAGTAAGTTCGAGCCCTTCGTGTTCTGGGTCTGCTTTTCGTCCTGCTCGAGCTGCTTTTTGAGCTCCGGCAGGTCGCCATACTTGAGCTTCGCGGCCTTTTCGTATTCGCCGTTTTTTTCGGCGAGCTCAATGTCGCGGTTCAGCTGTTCGATTTTCTCGCGCAGCTGCTGCACCTGCCCGATGGCCTTTTTCTCGTTTTCCCACTGCGCCTTCATGGTCTTAAAGGTCTCGCGGTTCTCGGCCAGCTCCTTTTGAAGCTCCGCAAGGCGCGCTTTCGAGAGCTCATCGTCCTCGTTTTTGAGCGCGGCCTCTTCGATCTGCATCTGGATGATCTTGCGGTTGATGACGTCGAGCTCGGTCGGCATCGAGTCCATCTCGGTGCGGATCATTGCGCAGGCCTCGTCGATGAGGTCGATGGCCTTATCGGGGAGGAAGCGGTCGGTAATGTACCGGTTCGAGAGCGTCGCGGCGGCGATGATCGCGGGGTCTGTGATCTTCACGCCGTGGAAGACCTCATATCTCGATTCCAGACCACGCAGAATGGCGATCGTATCTTCCACGCTCGGCTCCTGCACGAGAACCGTCTGGAACCGCCGCTCGAGCGCGGGGTCCTTTTCAATATACTGCCGGTACTCGTCGAGCGTTGTTGCGCCGATGCAATGCAGTTCGCCTCTTGCCAGCATCGGCTTGAGAAGATTGCCCGCGTCCATTGAGCCCTCGGTCTTGCCGGCTCCCACGATGGTGTGCAGCTCATCGATGAAGAGGATGATCTTACCCTCGGACTTTTTGACCTCCGACAAGACAGCCTTCAGCCGCTCTTCAAATTCGCCCCGGTACTTTGCGCCCGCGATCAAAGCGCCCATATCGAGGGAGAAAATCGTCTTGTCCTGCAAGGCCTTCGGCACTTCGTTCGAGACGATCCGCTGCGCGAGGCCTTCGACGATGGCCGTCTTGCCGACGCCCGGTTCGCCGATGAGCACGGGGTTATTTTTGGTTTTCCGGGACAAGATCCGGATGACATTTCGAATTTCTTCATCGCGGCCGATGACCGCATCCA
>ERZ772882.981-NODE-981-length-34119-cov-5.334312_pt1 | contig 34119 bp, 37 predicted proteins | sample MGYA00580576_ERZ772882 | MGnify/ENA primary metagenome ERZ772882 (study PRJEB29015, sample SAMEA2737658) | human gut metagenome | biome: human gut; feature: human-associated habitat; material: faeces | place: China | collected 2012 ... | reverse complement strand
CTCGCCGGATTCCTCACCGATCTCGTACATCGGGAAATCGACGACCCAGCAGAACTCGTAGCGTTCCTTGTCCATGTGGCCGGGAACCAGCGCGCCGAGCTTGTTGCGGAGCACGCCCGCAGTCTTGATGGCGGCCGTCCGCTTTCCGGCGGCAACGCCGACGAAGCAGCCGGGCTTGAGGTCGAGCGCCTTCACGACGGCCTCGGCATGGGGCTGCATGAACTTTGCCACGCCGCCGGCCAGCGTGCCGTCGGCCTCGACCTTGAACCAGTAGGGCTTGCTGCCGGACTGGACCTCAACGTCGGCGCAGAGCTTATCGATCTGCTTGCGGGTCAGCTCACAGCTCGGGACGACGACGGCCTTCACGACGTTGCCCTCGGCAAACGGCGCGAATTCGCTGCCCTTGACCAGCTCGGTCATGTCCTGAAGGACAAGGTCGATGCGCAGGTCGGGCTTGTCGGAGCCGTAGGTCTCCAGCGCATCGTTATAGGCGATGCGGCGGAAAGGCGCCTCGGAGGCGATGTTATATTTGCCGAACTTTGCAAAAATGGGCGGGAGCACGTCCTCGATGACGGCGAAAACGTCGTCCTGCGCGGCAAAGGCCATTTCCATATCGAGCTGATAGAACTCGCCGGGGCTGCGGTCGCCGCGGGCGTCCTCGTCGCGGAAGCACGGCGCGATCTGGAAATAGCGGTCGAAGCCGGAGGTCATGAGCAGCTGCTTGAACTGCTGCGGAGCCTGCGGCAGCGCGTAGAATTTGCCGGGGTGCTTTCTTGCGGGAACGAGATAGTCGCGCGCGCCCTCGGGGGAGGAAGCCGTCAGGATCGGGGTCGTGATCTCCAGGAAATTGTGCTCCATCATCGCCTTGCGAAGAGCCGCGATAACCTGGCAGCGCAGAATGATGTTCTGCTTAACAGCCGGGTTCCGGAGGTCGAGGTAGCGGTATTTGAGGCGCTGGGTCTCGTCCGCCTCGCGGCTGCGGTTAATTTCGAACGGCAGCTCATTGTGGACGCACTTGCCGAGCACATCGATCTTCTCGGGCACGACCTCCACGTCGCCGGTCGCCTGCTTGGGGTTCTTGCTGGCGCGCTCGCGCACCGTGCCGGTCACGGAGATGGTCGACTCCTTGTTGATGGACTTGACGATGTTCATCATGTCCTCGGTCTCGACAACGACCTGCGTCGTGCCGTAGAAATCGCGCAGAACGACGAAAGCAAAGTTGTTGCCCACGACGCGCACGTTTTCCATCCAGCCGCAGAGCGTGACGGCTTTGCCGCAGTCGGCAAGGCGCAGCTCGCCGCAGGTATGAGTTCTGGATTGCATCATAGTTATTTCCTTCTTTCTGTGTAGAGTGCTTATTTAAAATGGTGGTTACTTTAAAATGGTTCCCTGATGGGCTCTGGCGATACCGTCGAGGATGATATTGACGGCGTTTTCACGCGAAACGGTCACCTGCTCGCCTGCGCGTAAATCCTTGACGGAGAGCGTACCCGCCGCAATCTCGTCTTCTCCGAGGAAGATCACATACGGAATAGCAAGCTTGTCGGCATACTGGATCTTTGCCTTAAACTTTTTGGCCTCGGTATAGAGCTGGGTGCGGATGCCCTGCGCGCGAAGCTCGGTGGCAAGCTCGATGGCAGGGGTCAGGTCGTCTGTCATCGGCAGCACCAGCACGTCCGCCGGTGCCGTCGGCCACGCATCGTTCAGCATCTGCTGCTCGGAAAGGACGTAGAACAGCCGCGTCAGGCCGATCGAAATGCCGACGCCCGGAAGCTGCCGGTCGGTGTAATACTCGGCGAGGTTATCGTATCGGCCGCCAGAGCAGACAGAGCCGATTTCCGGATGGTCGAGAAGCGTTGTCTCATAGACCGTGCCCGTGTAATAATCGAGGCCGCGCGCGATGGTCAGATCGACCGCGAAATTTTCCTCCGGCACGCCGAAGGCCGCGAGATTTTTCGTCACCGCCGCGAGCTCGTCGAGGCCAAGGTCGAACGTCTCGTTTCTGCCGCGATAGCCCTCGAGCGAAGCCAGCACCTCCGCGTTTGTGCCGCGGATGGCGATAAACTTCAAAATCTCGTCCGCAAGCTCCCGGCTCAGGCCGCAGTCGTCCACGAGAATTTCTCCGACCTTCTCCGCGCCAATTTTATCGAGCTTATCGACCGTGCGCATGATATCGCCCGACTTTTCGGATAAGCCCAGCATCGCGTAGAAGCCGTTTAAGATCTTGCGGTTGTTGACGCGAATCTGGAAGCGCTTCAGGCCCATGGTCTGGAACGTCTTATAGATGATCGACGGAATTTCCGCTTCATTTACAATTGAGAGCTTTCCGTCTCCGATGATGTCGATGTCCGCCTGATAGAACTCGCGGAAGCGGCCTCTCTGCGCGCGCTCGCCGCGGTAGACCTTGCCGATCTGGTAGCGGCGGAACGGGAACGAGAGCTCGTTGTAATGAAGCGCCACGTACTTTGCCAGCGGGACGGTGAGGTCGAAGCGAAGCGCCAGATCGCTGTCTCCCTTCTGGAAACGATAAATCTGCTTTTCGGTTTCGCCGCCGCCCTTGGCCAGCAGCACGTCGGCTGCCTCAATCGCCGGGGTATCGAGCGCGCAGAAGCCATATAAGCTGTAGGTTCTGCGCAGGATGTCCATCATCGCCTCCATCTGCGCCTGCGGCGCGGGAAGCAGCTCCATGAACCCGGAGAGCGTGTGCGGTCTGATCTGTGCCATGATTGTTTTGTTCCTCTCTATGTTGATGTTGTTCTGTTCTTTAACGAAATTTCTGCAAAATTCAAAAATCTGCGTAGGGGTCGATGCCCACATCGACCCAATGGCAATTGCGGATTCGCATTGGATTTTCGTAAAAACGGCTCACACCGCCGGGGCGATGTGCTCAATCGCCCCCTACGAACACCCCGGAAGGGTCTGCCCGTATCCCGGTGGAATTCCCCAAATAAAAAGGATACTCCCGTCCCGTGCATTGGGACGAGAGTACCGGAATACTTCGTGGTGCCACCCAAATTTGAAGAGCCTGCTCTTCCTCGTATGCCGCGCTTTCGGGGCGGCGACCGGCGATTTCGGGACTTCCCTTATACGCCCGCTCAGCGGATGTCCTTCGCGCACGCTGGCCGCAGAAATCTTTCAGCTTGCGATTTCCTCTCTGTCCGGCCGCCTTGCGGTACTGCTTCCGCGTCCTTGCGGTTCTGTATTATTCAGATGAATGCGCTCAGTGGAGCTTCTTGGCCTTGATCATCATTCTCCAGTCAAGGTCGCCGCGCTGCAGGCCGAGGATCAGCATTTCCGCCGAGGCAAGATTCGTTGCGCACGGGACGTTATGCATATCGCACAGCCGGAGCGTGCGCATGATGCGCTGATCCTCCCAAGGGTCGGTGTCGTTGGGGTCGGAGAACATGATAACAAGGTCGATCTCATTATATGCAATGCGCGCATCGACCTGCTGATGGCCGCCCTGATTTTTGGACAGGAACAGCGCGACAGGAAGATTCGTCGCCTCGGAGACCAGCCGCCCCGTCGCCGCCGTGGCAGACAGACTGTGTTTGGAAAGAATGGACTTATATGCCGTGCAGAACTGCACCATGAGCTCCTTTTTCTTATCATGCGCCATGAGTGTGATATTCATTTCTTCTCAACTCCTTTGTTCACATGCCGGCAAGCGTTCGCCGGATTTTCATCAGCTTCACGCGCTTTCCCTGCAATCTCTGCGCAATATGCAGACACGCAAGTCCCGCGCCATGGAAGGTATACTGGCAAAGAGGCTTTCCCTCGACCGCCGCGAGCGTCACATCCGCATCGTCCGGCACAATGCCGAGAAGCGGCAGCCCCACACCGTCCATGATGTCGTCGATGGTCGCGTTCATTTTCTGAAACAGCCTCGGGCTCACGCGGTTGACAACGAGCCTCGCCGGAACGTCCCGCCGGGATAAGGCAAGCTCTGCCGCCCGCGCCGCATCGCGCTGGGACGCGGGGTCCGCCAGACACACGACCACGAGCTCGTCCGCGAACCGGACCGCCAGCTCAAAGCCCGCGCCCACGCCCGCAGGCGCGTCGATAAGCACCCAGTCGTAGCGCTCCTTCGCGTCATGAATCAGCGCCTCAAACGCGCCTCTGTCAATCTCATCCGCCTTCACAGAAACGGGAGCCGTCAGCAATTGCAGCCCCGGAAGACCCGCCGCGCGCGGCGCCTGCTCGATGGCATAATCACCTCGCATCACGTCGAGAAAGGATAGTCCGGCCTCCGACGCCATGCCGAGCGAAATATCGAGGTTCCGCAGGCCGAGGTCCGCGTCGATGCACAGAACGCGCGCGCCCTCCATGCAAAGACACCCGGCCACACCGGCGCACACAGACGTTTTGCCGGTTCCGCCCTTGCCGGATATGACCGCCAGAACCTGCCCCATGCAGCGTACCTCCGCTTTGCTCAATAGTTGAAGCTATTATATACGATTCTGCGGGCAAATTCAATGCCTCTTTGTCGAAGAAGTTGAAAAATCCCCTGATTTTTTCCGTTCTTTTCCTGTGATTTCTGCATAAACTGGTAAGACAGGAGGGATCATACCATATGAATACGCAGCGAATCCACAGGTTCTGTCTGGCGCTGATGGTGATGGCCATGCTTGTACGGCTGGCAGGACAGGTCGAAGCTTATCTGGATTATAAAAAAGCGTCCGCGCCGGCCGTATGGCGGGTCGATGTTGAGCCCGCACCGGTCCCGCTCGTCCACACCGAGCCGACTCCCGCCGGCCTCACGGAAAATCCAACGCCATCGCCGGACGAGCCGCCCGCACAGGCCGAGCCGTCGGACAAGCCCGTGACGGACGGTACCGTTATCACAGAAGATGCGCCCGAGACCGCCGAGGCGGAAGAAACCGCAGAGCCTCTGACGTTTTCGGCGGAGGAGGCGGACGCGATCGGCGTTGCGGGCGGCTGCACCTACGAATTTGACAAGCAGGCACTCTTGACGCGGCCCTCCGCGCTCGATTTTTCCGGCGACGGGCCAAAGATCCTCATTGTCCATACGCACGCCTCGGAGGCTTACACGCCGGAGGACGGCTTTTCGTATGAGCCCTCGGGCGAGCTGCGCACGCAGGACGAGACGCGCTCAGTCATCCGTGTAGGAAGCGAGATCGCCCGGATTCTGGAGGACGCAGGCATTGAGACGCTCCACGACACAACGGCAAACGACTACCCCAGCTACAATGGGTCGTATGCGCGCATGGAGGCAATTATCGAATCGTATCTTGCCGAGTATCCGTCCATACAGATGGTCCTTGATGTGCACCGGGACGCGGTCGAAGATCAGGCGGGTTTCCCCGCCGCACTCAGCTGCAAGTTAGACGGCGAAGACTACGCGCGGCTCATGCTCGTTGTCGGCACAGACGAAGGTGGGCTCGAACATCCCGGCTGGCAGGAGAACCTCGCGAATGCATTGAAGCTGCAAGCGCTTTTAAACCGCGCCGCACCCGGCCTCTGCCGCGACATCGATCTTCGCACCGAGCGGTTTAACCAGCACGAGACGAAGGGCTCTCTTCTTTGCGAGTTCGGCGCGTCCGGCAACACGCTCTCGCAGGCGCTGCGCACGGCAAGGCTCTTTGCGGATACGCTCGTCACATTTATAAACGGCGTCAAGCAAACGCCGTAAAAAATTTTTTTCGAAACCCCCTTTACAAATCTGGATTTGTCGTGTATACTCATAACTGTAATAAGAATTATTACTGTTTTGGAGGGATGCAGATGGCGACAATCCGAAAGCGCAGCCGCAAGCGCGACGCAATCTTAGCCTGCGTCCGCGCAACCACCTGCCACCCCAGCGCCGAATGGGTCTATCAGCGTCTCAAGCCCACGATTCCCGACTTAAGCCTCGGCACGGTCTACCGGAACCTGTCCATGTTCAAGGACGAAGGTCTGGTCATCTCGGTCGGAACGGTCGGCGGTCTCGAGCGCTTCGACGGCAACACGAAGCCGCACACGCACTTTGTGTGCACGCGGTGCAGCGCGGTGCTCGACCTGATGGACATTAACCTCGAGGATGGTTTCTTGCAAAACGTCCACGACACGGCGGGCGGCGCCATCACAGACTACCGGCTCAGCTTCTACGGCCTGTGCCCCGACTGTATGCAGGCGGAATCATCCGCTGAATAAATTCAAAAGCAATATAATTACGATCAGAAAAAACAAAAAATGGAGGATTTTATCATGAAGAAGTTCGTTTGCAAGGTTTGCGGTTACATCTATGAAGGCGAAGCGGCTCCGGCGGAGTGCCCGGTATGTCATGCCAAGAGCAACATGTTTGAGGAAGTCAAGGGCGAACTCAAGCTGGCCGCCGAGCATGAATTCGGCGTATACGGCTCGACCGTCAAGAATAACCCCGACATTTCCGCCGAAGACAAGAAGTACATCTTCGATCAGCTGATGGCAAACTTCAACGGCGAATGCTCAGAGGTCGGTATGTATCTCTGCATGGCCCGCATCGCGCACCGCGAGGGCTACCCCGAGGTCGGCCTGTACTGGGAAAAGGCCGCTTACGAAGAGGCCGAGCACGCGGCAAAGTTCGCCGAGATGCTGGGCTCCGACCTCGAGAGCAACATGCACGCCGACACCAAGAAGAACCTCGCATGGCGTGTGGACTGCGAGTTCGGCGCAACGCAGGGCAAGTTTGACCTCGCCAAGAAGGCCAAGCAGCTGAACCTCGACGCCATCCACGACACCGTCCACGAGATGGCCAAGGACGAGGCGAGACACGGCCGCGCGCTCAAGGGCCTTCTGGAGCGCTACTTCAAGTAAGATGGACTACACGGAAAACACCGTGATCTGCAACTGCAAGCATGTGACCTTGGCGGACATTGACAACGCTCTACAGAGGAGCGCGCACTTCTCCGACGTGGAGAAGGAGTTCGCTGAGGTGCAGAAGCTGACCAGCTGCTCGACCGGCTGCGGCGGCTGCCACGATAAGATTATGGCAGTCCTCTCCGAGCGGCTCAGCGGCTGAGAATAAAGGAGAATTTGAACATGAAATATGTCTGCGATATTTGCGGCTATGTCTATGACCCGGAGGTCGGCGATCCCGAGAACGGCGTAGCCCCCGGCACGCCTTGGGAGGACGTTCCCGAGGATTGGGTCTGCCCACTGTGCTCGGTCGGCAAGGACCAGTTCAGCCCGGAAGAATAAGCCATAACGCAAGCAGGAGAGAAAGCGATTTCTCTCCTGCTTTTTTGCGCTTCTTCAAAAGAGAAGTGGATAAAAAGGTGGATATCCTGCCGCGCGCGCCTGCGCCAAACGTGGAAAGTGGATTCTTGAAAAGTGGATATTCAGATGATAGCGTCAAATGTGTTCAGGAAACAAGATGTTCAGGCCTTTTCGAACATCTGTTATTGTCTTCCGGGGAAATCCATTATCTGTATTTTTGGTTCAAACGGTTGACAGCTTTTCAAATACAAAGTAAGCCAATAAAAAGAGTAACAGGATGTGATACCCAAGTGAAAATACCAATCTAAGGCAGCACCGCACAATTCGGCAAGCAGATTCGGCGAGAAATTTTTTGTCAAGCCAAGATTTGAGAAGCGCAGGAATGCTGTATGTATTTCAAACGTTTCAAACCGTAGAATTGGTAGAAAAGATCCGTCGAAGCGCGTAGCCGCAATTGTGCGGTGTTGCCATAGTTCTCCTGCATGGAGGCCTCTCCCTTTCGTTTATTTGTGTTCACCGGTTAGCTTGCTCTAATCAGCATATACACAAAATCTTCAAACATGTCCGCCCGCGAAAAATCCTGTTTTTTCTAAAATCTTCGGCAAATTCGATGGTGTCCTTGGGGCGATGTAGGCATCGCCCCCTACGCAATTTTTAGCGCATTTCCGAAAATTGGCGGCTTTATTGTAGCACCGTTTTTCCTTGTCTGCAAGGTTCTCTCACGCCTTGCGGAGGGTGATGACGGGGATTTCGGGGCGGTTTCCGATGCGCACAGGAATGCGGCGGCTGCCGCCAAGACCGCGGCTGACCACGAGGCTGGTTCTCCCGAGCGTATAGAGCCCTGCCGTGTAGTCCGGGAAGAACTCATAGTGCGTCCCAAAAATCGCACCGACGAAGGGCAGCCGCACCACACCGCCGTGCGCGTGCCCGCTCAAAACAAGATCGGTGCTTACGCGCGCCATGCGCTCCAGTTGGTCGTTTCGGTGGCAGAGGACGATGGTATACGCGTCCGGATTCTCCGCGTGGATCTCACCCAAAAGCGCCTCCGGCGTTTTCTGGTCCCTGGGGCCGTTCGGGTCGTCCACACCCGCGAGCACAATCGTATCTTCCCCGCGCGAGAGCGTCACAAATTCGTTTTCCAGCCGCGTGATGCCGCACTGCTCTAAAAGCTGGAACCATTCCTTGCGGTTCTCCATGCGCCACTCGTGGTTTCCCGTCACATAATAGCACGGCGCGATGTTGGCCAGACGCGGAAGAAGCGCAGCCAATTCCTCCAAGTCAGACGTTTCGTCCGCGATGTCTCCCGCAAGCGCAATGAGGTCCGGCTTCGCCTGGCGGGTCTTTTCCACCAGCGCGTCGTTGTTTTTCCCGAAGCTCCTGCCATGTAAATCCGTGATCAGCGCAATGCGAAAGCCGTCAAATCCGGTGGGAAGATTTTTAGACGGCGCGTCAATTTCCGTCAGTCCCAGCGTGAAGTTTCCCGCCCATAACAGTCCTGCCGTAAGCAGCGCCGCCGGAAGCGCCCAGCGCGCGCCATGTGATTTTTTCGCGGAGCTTCCCATTTCTGCGCCTCCTTCAAAAATTTTTTTCATTTTATCACAGCCATGCGGCAAAGAAAAGCGCTTTTGAGAACGCCGCTTTACAGATTTTCCACAAATTTTCTGGCTTTTGGATTTGTTCATCGAATTTTTATTGTGATATGCGTGGGAGGATGCTATAATGATATGCAGAAAAATAGTGCCCTTTGGATTTTGAGGGCGACAGATGGATGTGTATCGGATTTGAAGTACGGAAGCTGGACGATTTCGTCCTATGAACAGGAAGCAGCAACTACACTCGCGTCGGCGGGCTGGTCGCCGATAACAGCGGCGGTGCTTTGCAGCCGGGGCTATGACACGCCGGAAAAGGCACGGGCATTTTTATCCCCCGATGTGCCGCTTTCCTCCCCCTTTGACCTGCTCGATATGGATAAGGCCGCGGCGCGGGTCAAAAGGGCTCTCGAACGGCGCGAGCATATCTGCGTCTTCGGAGACTACGACGTAGACGGCATTACGGCCACATGTCTTTTGACGGACTTTCTCCGAAAGCGCGGCGGACATGTGACAAGCTACATTCCCGCAAGGCTCGAAGAGGGCTACGGCCTCAACGAAATTGCCGTGCGGGCGCTTCACGAGCAGGATGTGAAGCTGATCATCACCGTCGACTGCGGCATTACAGCAAATCAGGAGGCGGCTTTGTGCCGGGAGCTTGGCATGGAGCTCGTCATCACCGACCACCATGAATGCAAGTCGGATTTGCCGGTGGCCGTCGCGGTCGTCGACCCGCACCGAAAGGAACAGCCGGAGCCAATTCTGGAGATGGCGGGCGTTGGCGTGGCGTTCAAGCTGGCCGCCGCGCTTCACGGCGATCAGGAGGCACTGCTGGCGGAATACTGCGATCTGCTTTGCCTCGGAACCGTGGCGGACGTGATGCCGCTGACGGGAGAGAACCGGAAGATGGTCTGGCAGGGGCTTCAGGCGCTCGCAAACCCCAAACGGGTCGGCATTGCGGCTTTAATGGCCGAGTGCGGCGCGATGCGCCCTCCCATCACGGCGGGAACCATCGGCTATACCCTGGCCCCCAGAATCAACGCAGCCGGGCGCATGGGCCATGTGGACATTGCGACGGAGCTGTTTCTCACAAACGATGCGGCGCGCGCCGTGTCCCTTGCCAGCCAGCTCTGCAAGCTCAACCGTAAACGGCAGGACGTGGAGAGCGGCATTTACAAGCAGGCCGTTTCGATGCTGCCCGCCGGAAAAGCGCCGAAGGCCATCGTTCTGGCCGACGAAACGTGGCACCAGGGCGTGGTCGGCATCGTCGCGTCTCGGCTGGCAGAGGAATACAGCTGTCCGACGTTTTTAATCTGTCTGGACGGCGACAAGGGAAAGGCCTCGTCGCGGTCCTACGGCGGATTTAACCTGTTTGCGTCTTTGGAGCAGCTGTCCGATTTGCTCGAGAGCTACGGCGGACACGAGCTGGCCGCGGGCTTTACCATCCGGCGCGAGCAGATTGACCTCTTCCGCGAGCGGATTCTGGCGCTGACGGACGCGTTCTCCCGCTCGCCGGCGTGCAATCCATCTTTAAAAATCGACTGCGAAATTCCGCCGCAGCTTCTGACGGTTCCGAATGTCCAGCAGTTAGATGAGCTCGAGCCCTGCGGGGCGGGCTGTCCGCGGCCGGTGCTTTACATGCGCAATATGACCGTGACCGATCTTTCCGAGGTCGGCGGCGGCAAGCATCTGCGGCTGCGCCTGTCCGGGCATGGCTACCATTTTAACGGCATCTTTTTCTCCACAACCGCGCGGCTGGCTGCTGTGGCGCTGGGAGATGTGGTCGATATCGCCTATACGCCGCAGGTCAATGAGTATCGCGGCCTGCGGACGGTACAGCTGAATCTGCTCGATATCCGCCCCAACGAGCAGGTGCGCTCCCGGCTCAAGGAGGGAAAAGCCCTCTACCGGCGGCACATGCAGGGGCAGGCGCTCAGCCAGGAGGACTTGGAGCGCCTGATTCCGGCGCGGCAGGATTTTGTCGCCGTCTGGAAGTATCTGGCCGCCAGCGCGCAGAACGGCGTCGTCTGCGAGGAGTTTGGCTGCCTCGCACGCAAGATCACACGCTTCGCAGGATACGCCTGCGGCGGAAGCAAAATCCGCGTGTGTCTCGACGTTTTTCAGGAGCAGGGACTTTTGCAAATGGAGCAGCGGCCGAAGCTGCTTGTCATCCATCTGACCAGCGACGGCAAGAAGGTCGATCTCGAGCAAAGCCCCACGCTTCAGCATCTCAAGGAACGATTAAAGGCAGGAATCTGAATGGAAACCAGAGAAGAACATTATGCTTCGATGATGCAGGCTGTGCAGCGCTATGCGCCGTCGGCGGACCTCGAAGAAATTCAAAAAGCATACGAATACGCCGACCGCAAGCACAAAGATCAGCTGCGAAAGTCCGGCGAACCCTATATCATCCACCCGCTGGCTGTGGCAGAGATCGTGGCGGAAATCGGTCTGGACACGGACGCAATTGTCGCCGCGCTGCTTCACGACTGCCTGGAGGACACCGACGCGAGCTTCGATGAAATTTCCCACATGTTCGGCCAGACCGTCGCCGAGCTCGTCGAGGGCGTTACGAAATTAACGCGCGTACAGTACTCCACGACCGAAGAGCAGCAGATGGAGAACCTTCGCAAGATGTTCATGGCGATGAGCAAGGACATCCGCGTTATTTTGATCAAAATCGCCGACCGGCTCCATAATACCCGGACGCTTCAGTACCAGACCCCGGCCAAGCAGATCTCCAAGTCCATGGAGACAATGGAGATTTACGCGCCGCTCGCGCATCGGCTCGGCATGCAAAAGATCAAGTGGGAGCTTGAGGACGTGTCGCTTCAGTACCTCGACCCCGAAGGCTACCAGCAGATCATCGACTACTTGCAGGAAAACGAAGCAAGCGCACAGAACTTCATGAACGCCATCCAGTCGAAGATCACCGACCGGCTGGCCTCCGTCGGCATCCACGGCTCGATCTACGGCAGGGTCAAGCACACGTACTCGATCTACCGCAAGATGCGCGCACAGAACAAGACGATCGACGAGTTGTACGACTTATATGCTTTCCGCGTCATCGTCGACAACATCGCGGACTGCTACAATGTATTAGGCCACATCCACGACCTCTTTAACCCCATTCCCGGCCGGTTCAAGGACTATATCTCGACTCCGAAGCCCAACATGTACCAGTCGCTGCACACGACTGTCATCGGCTCGCAGGGCATTCCGTTCGAGGTACAGATCCGCACGTGGGAAATGCACCAGACGGCGGAATACGGCGTCGCGGCGCACTGGAAATACAAGCAGAACGTCGGCGAGGGCTCGGAAAAGGAATTCGAGTGGGTCAGAAGGCTGTTAGAGAATCAGCAGGACACCGAGGCCGACGACTATATCCACTCTCTCAAGGTCGACATGTTCGACGACGAGGTCTTCGTCTTCACACCCAAGGGCAAGGTCATGAGCCTGCCGTCGGGCTCGACGCCGATTGACTTCGCCTACGCGATTCACTCCGCCGTCGGCAACACGATGATCGGCGCGAAGGTCAATAACCGCATCGCAAGCTACGATCAGGTGCTCCGCAACGGCGACATCGTCGAGGTTCTGACCTCGAAATCTGCCAAGGGGCCCAGCCGCGACTGGCTCAACATCTGCCGGTCGAATCAGGCGCGCATTAAAATCAAGCAGTGGTTCAAGCGCGAAAAGCGGGATGAAAACATCATCCGCGGCAAGGCAAGCTTCGAATCCGAGCTGCGCCGCATCGGCATCAACCCCGAGATCATCCAGTCCGAAGAGGTGCTGCCGCTGGTATTAAAGCGGGTCAGTTTCGACTGCCTGGATGATATGTACGCCGCCATCGGTTTTGGCGGTCTCACCGCCGTCAAGGCTGTGGGCCGGATCCGGGATGAATTGACAAAAGCAGCCAAGGCAACAACGCCCAAAGAGCTTCTGAATCTCAACAAGCAGCAGCCCACCGTCGACGCGTCGGGCGTCATTGTCGAGGACATCGGCTCTTGCATGATCAAGTTCAGCCGCTGTTGCACGCCGGTCCCGGGTGACGATATCATCGGCTTTATTACCAAGGGCTACGGCGTATCCGTCCACCGCAAGGACTGTCCGAACGCAAAGAGCGCAATGGACCCCTCGCAGTCCGGCCGCTGGGTCAAGGTCACGTGGGCAGAGAGCCCCGAGGCAACATTTACGACCGCGCTGGAGGTCGATTCCAACGACCGCGACGGCCTGATGCTGGACGTAGCGACGATTTTAACGAGCCTGCGGCTCCGCATGAACGAGATGTCCGCCCGCTCGGTCGGAAGCGGAAGGGCGCTTGTGAGCCTTGTATTCCAGGTGCACAATCTCACGGAGCTTCAAAACGTCATGGCGCGCCTGCGCGGCATCTCGGGTGTGAGCGCGGTCCGGCGCGCGGAAGGATAAGGTGGTTTTATGAAGGCTGTTGTTACGCGGGTCAATTCCGCGTCTGTTTCGATTGACGGCAAGGTCCACGGCAAAATCGGGAGGGGCTTTTTGATCCTTCTCGGCGTTGCGCCGGAGGATACGCCGGAAAAATGCAAAAAGCTTGCTGAAAAAATTCTGGGGCTCCGCGTGTTCCGGGACGAAAACGACAAGATGAATCTGTCGCTCTCCGATGTCGGAGGAGAGGTTCTGGTTGTGAGCCAGTTTACGCTCTACGGCGATGTGAGCCACGGCAGGCGGCCGAGCTTCATCGGCGCCGGCAAGCCCGACATCGCCATCCCGCTCTATGAGCAGTTTCTCTCCGAATGCGAGCGGCTGGGCTTCCCGCCGCAGCACGGCGAGTTCGGCGCGGATATGCTGGTCACGTCCGAAAACGCGGGCCCGGTCACGCTGATTGTCGACACGAATGATTTAAAGTAGAGGCACACCGTATGAAAATGATTACCTTACCGCTCGGCGCGCTGGAAACCAACTGCTATGTGGTGTATGACGAAGCGTCCAAGGCCTGCGCGCTTGTTGACCCCGGCGCAATGCCGCAGACGATTCTCGATACGCTGGAGAAAAACGAGCTGGCGCTTCAGAAGATATTCCTGACGCACGCGCACTTTGACCACACAGGCGCGCTGCGCGCGCTGCACGAAAAATTCCCGGATGTCCCCATCTATGTCAATGCGCAGGACACCGACGAGACGCTCAACATGAGCCATGGGAACCTTGTTTATACCGACACGTTTTTAGATGGCGATGAAATTTCAATGCCGCCTCTCACCTTCCGCGTCCTGGCTACTCCCGGCCACACGCGGGGCTCTTCGTGCCTCATTTGCGGCGATACCATTTTCTCGGGCGACACGCTTTTTGAGGGCTGCTGCGGCAGAACCGACCTTCCGGGCGGTGACGGCGCGCAGATGCTGGCGTCTCTCAAGCGGTTGGCCGAGCTTCCGGGCGATTATCACGTGCTTCCCGGCCACGGCGGAGACACGACGCTCGAGCGTGAGCGCCGGACGAACTACTACATGCGCGAGGCCATGCGCGTATGAAGCTGTTACTCATCGGTCACACCGAACGCTACCCCGTCGAGCAGCTGCAAATGCAGCTGTTCCCGGACGAGCCGTCGGAATTTGTGACGCATCGCCTTACGGGAGACGGCACGGTGTCGTCTCTTTCGCGCGGTAAGAAGTATCTCACCGCAACGGCCAAGGTGACGAAGGGCGAGAAAACAGGCTTTGCTTCCCGCAGAATTCCTCTGGAGAACGCCGACGTGCGCATGACGCGGCGGATTTTGCAGCAGAGCTACTACTTAGCCGCGACGAAGGTGCTCGGCACCGTTCCCCCGTGGGGCGCGCTCTCCGGGGTCCGGCCGACGAAGCTATCGACCAAATGCATGCTGGAGGGCGGCTCGGAAAAGGACGCGGCAAAGCTTTTAGAGAAAACGTATTTTGTCACACCCGAGCGGAGCCGTCTCTGTGTCGACGCGTCGAAGCACACGCTGGAGGCCGCGAAACTTCTGGAGCCGGGCGACTTATCCGTCTACATCGGCATTCCCTTCTGCCCGACGAGGTGCTCATACTGCTCGTTTGTGAGCGAATCGATTGAGCGCTTCGGCGCGTTCCTGCCGCCTTACTTAGAGGCGCTGCATCGGGAGATCGCGTATACGGGAAAGCTGCTGGCGGATTCCGGCTACCACATCCGCTCTTTATACATGGGCGGCGGCACGCCGACGACACTCTCCAGTGCGCAGATGAAGGACCTGCTTCGCGCCATCAAAGACAGCTTCGATCTCTCGCGCTGCCTCGAGTTCACCGTCGAGGGCGGGCGGCCGGACACACTGGACGAAGAAAAGCTGCGCGTGATTCACGACGGCGGCGCGACGCGCATTTCGATCAATCCCCAAACGATGGCGGACGACGTGCTTGCCGCTGTCGGGCGGAAGCATACGGCCGCACAGACAGTAGAGGCGTTCCGGCAGGCGCGCGCGGTAGGCTTCGAGGATATCAACATGGACTTAATTGCGGGGCTTCCCGAGGACACGCCCGAGAAGTTCGCCGCATCGCTGTCGCAGGTGCTGGCTCTAAACCCCAGCAATGTGACCGTTCATACGCTGGCGCTCAAAAAGGGCGCGAATCTGTTCCAGAACCGGACGGTGCTTCCTACAAATGAGGATGTCTCTCAGATGCTCTCCGGCGCGGAAACGTCGCTTCGGGCGCATAGTTTTGTACCATACTATCTCTACCGGCAGAAATACATGTCCGGCAGCTTTGAAAATACCGGCTGGTGCAGACCGGGATTTACGGGCTGGTACAACATATATATGATGGAGGAGCTCCACACGATTTTGTCCCTTGGCGGCGGCGGCATGAACAAGATCAATCTCCCCGCCGGGCAATTAGAGCGCTTCCACAATCCAAAATCCCCGCAGGACTACATTGCGCGCATCGATACGATCCTGCATCAGAAGAACGAAATTTTTGAAATTCTGCATAAGCTTGCGCAGCAGCCTGCACCCAACGAGGAGGAATGCGAATGAATACGCTGTTTTCCCATGTCTGCGTCGTCACAATGGACGACCGGATGTCCGTCTGGACGGACGCGTTTGTCGGCGTGACCGACGGCAAGATCAGCTATCTCAGCAAGCACGCGCCGGAAGAAAAGCCTGCGCAGATCATCGACGCGACCGGCATGGTCTTAATGCCCGGCCTCATCAACTGCCACACGCACCTTCCGATGCAGCTGCTGCGCGGATACGCAGATGACCTGAAGCTTCAGGAATGGCTGAACGACTACATTTTCCCGCGCGAGGACCGGCTGGACGGCAGGTGCGTGCGCGCGGCGACGATGCTGGCCGTGGCCGAATGCTTGAAATTCGGCGTGACGAGCGTGTCCGACATGTACTATTTCTGCGACGATATCTGCGACGTCATTGCCAAGTCCGGCATGAAGGCAAATATCTCGCGCGGGACATCGATGTTTTTGGGTGACGATTTTGACTTTGAGAAATTCCCCGCCTGTCAGGAGCTGGTCGCGCTCAAAGAGAAGTGGCACAATTACGACGGCGGCCGCATCAAAATTGAAGCCTCCATCCATGCCGAATATACCTCGACCTATCAGCTCTGGGACGCGCTTTCCGAGTTCTGCATCAACGAGGGGATCGGTATGCAGGTGCATGTGTCGGAGACGAAGCTGGAGCACGACCAGTGCGTCGAGCGCTACGGGTTAACGCCTGCGCAGGTGCTCGATTGCCACCATGTTTTCGACGTTCCCACGACGGCGGCGCACTGCGTCCATTTAACAGAAGAGGACATGAATCTCCTCGCCAAGCGCCGCGTGAGCGCGGTGCACTGCCCGGTGAGCAACCTGAAGCTCGCTTCCGGCTGCGCCGACGTGATGGGCATGGTGAAAGCCGGCATGAACATCTGCCTCGGCACGGACTCTGTCGCGTCCAACAACAATCTCGACCTCTTCGAGGAGATCAAGGCCTGCACGCTGATGGCCAAGGCGAAAACGGGCGACCCGACCGCGATTCCGGCGGAGGCCGCGCTCATGATGGCGACGGTCTGCGGCGCGAAGGCGCAGGGGCGCGAAAAGGAGTGCGGGCAAATTAAGCTCGGCATGGACGCAGACCTGATTCTGCTCGATTTCACGCAGCCGCATCTCATCCCGTGCCACAATGTGCTCTCGAACCTTGTCTATAGTGCGTCGGGCCACGATGTGGTCATGACGATGGTGCGCGGCCAGATCCTCTATAACGCTGGAAAGTTCCCGACGCTCGATTTAGCCGGCGCACTCAAAGAGCTCCACGACTACGCCATTCCGAAGGTCTTTTCGGATGATTCCGGGGAGGCCGTGCAATGAACGATCAGCCCATCAAAAAGCAGACATTTTTACAGGGCACGGCAGTTCTCGCCATGGCGACAGTGCTGGTCAAGCTCATGGGCTTTCTCTTTAAGGTCCCGCTCAACAACATCATCGGCGAAGACGGCTTCGGCTACTTCAATACCGCCTACGACGTCTATAACGTCCTGCTCATGATCTCGACGACGGGCCTTCCCGTGGCTATGAGCCGCATGATCTCGCAGGCGCAGACGCTTGGGAACCACGCGCAGATTCGAAGAATCTATAAAACGTCTCTCTACGTGTTTTTGACCATCGGCGTGGTTGGAAGCCTCGGCATGCTGATTTTCTGCAAGCCCCTTTCCGTGATGGTCACGACAAACGAAAACTCGTGGGCAGCAATTGCAGCGCTCGCTCCGTGCGTGCTGCTCATCTGCCTTGTCTCCGCCTATCGCGGATTTTTCCAGGGCCAGAGCAACATGACCCCCACGTCTGTCAGCCAGATTTTTGAGGCGGTGACGCGCCTTGTCGTCGGCCTTGGGCTTGCGTGGCTCGTGATGAAGCTGACGGGCGAAGCATATGTCCGCGCACAGGGAATTGCGCTTGCCCCGGGCGAAAGCGCGCGGGACTACGGTGACATCACGCTTGCCGCGGGCGGCGCAATTCTGGGCGTGACGCTCGGAAGCCTCATCTCCGCTGTATATCTGCACTGCAAGTTCCGCCGGTCGAGCGCGATTCTCTCTATGGGCGGTGGGCAGGCCAAGTCCACCCGGAGCACGATGAAGGAGCTTCTTTCCATCGCCGTTCCCATCACGCTGGGCTCTGCCGGTCTTCAGATCATCAACCTGTTTGACACGATGATCTATATGCGCAGACTTACGGGCGCGCTTCAATGGACAGAAAAAATGGCGGACTCGGCGAAGGGCGTCTATAACTTCTGCCAGACCGTGTTCGCGCTCCCCTGCTCGTTCATCCCGACGATCACGATCGCCGTCATCCCGGCCATTACCGCATCACTGACAAAAAAGGACCTGCGCGAAGCAAAGTCGACCTCCGAGTCCGCCGTCCGGACGATGGCGCTGATCGCCATGCCGTGCGCGGCGGGGCTTTTCGTGATGGCGGAGCCCGTCATCCGGCTTCTGTGCTCGTCGTACTCGGAAGACCGCATTCAGCTGGCTGCACCCATGCTGGCGATTCTTGGCTTGGCGGTTGTGTTTAACTCGCTTGTTCTTCTTCTCAACGCCATCATGCAGGCGCACGGCGATGTGACGACGCCCGTTATCAATATGCTGATCGGCGGCATTGTGAAGATCATCGTCAACTATATTTTAGTTGGTCAGCCGGCGCTCAACATCATCGGCGCGCCGATCGGAACGCTCGTCTGCTACATCGCGATCACCGCGCTCGACGTCGTTGCCATGCGGCGGCACATTTCCGCGCGCCCGGCGATCTTCAAAAACGTCGCCCGGCCGCTGATTGCCTCGGCGCTCATGGGCGGAGCAACGTTCCTCGTGTACCGGGTGCTCTCTTCCCGGCTTGGCTCATGGAAGCTTTCCTGCCTTGTGAGCCTTGCGTTCGCGGTGGTTTTGTACGCGGTTCTGGTCGTTGCGCTGCAGTGCGTGACGTACGAAGACTGCATGCTGCTGCCCAAGGGCGAAAAAATCGCGAAACTCCTGAAAATTCAGAAAAAAAGTTAAACAAAAGCCTTGCGAAAGAGGGCGAATTATGATAAATTTTACTAGCAAAGATCGCTATGACTTTGCCGATCTTCAGCGGCTTGTCGAGGTTCTCCGCGCACCGGGCGGCTGCCCGTGGGACGGCGCGCAGACCCACCTTTCCATCCGGCGAAATTTCCTGGAAGAAGCTTACGAGGCCTGCGAGGGCTTCGATCTGGACGATCCGGCGCATATGCGCGAGGAACTCGGAGATGTGCTGCTTCAGGTTCTGTTCCACACCGATATTGAGCGCGAGGCAGGCCGCTTCACGCTGGATGACGTGTGCGACGTGGAGTGCAGGAAGCTGATTTTCCGCCATCCCGCGCTCTTCGGCGGCGAAGCCAAGAGTTGGGACGAGGTCAAGCAGCAGGAAAAGGGGCAGACAACCGTCACCGAAACATTAGATGGCGTGGCGCGTTCGCTGCCTGCAACGTGGCGCAGCGAAAAGCTTCAGAAAAAAGCCGCAAAGTGCGGCTTTGCCTGGGAATCGGCTGCGGAGTGTCTGGGTAAACTGGAAGAAGAGACGGCAGAGTTGCGGCATGCTATCGAAGAAGGGGTTGATCCTTCGGAGGAGCTGGGCGACATGCTGTTTGCCGCGGTCAATGTCGCCGCATTTTTGCAGAAGGACCCCGAGCAGGTTCTGCACGACGCCTGCGAAAAATTTATCCGCCGTTTTGGCGCAATGGAATCGGCCGCAAGGCAGGCTGGCCGCTCGCTGGATTCGCTCTCCCGCGAGGAACTGCTTTCGCTCTGGTCGCAGCAGAAGACCAAAGAGCAGAAAGATGCTGCCAAAGCTTAACAAAATACAGAAAAGAGGAAGTATCATGAATAAAACGGAACTGATCGCAGAGGTCGCCAAAAAGTGCGCCATGAGCAAGAAGGACGCAGAGAAGGCTGTCAGCGCAACGTTCGACACCATCGCGGAAGTGCTCTGCGCGGGCGACAAGGTGCAGCTCGTCGGCTTCGGCGGCTTCGAAACCAAGGCGCGCGAGGCTCGCATGGGCCGCAACCCCAAGACCAAGGAGCCCATCGAAATTCCCGCTACCACCGTTCCCGTCTTCAAGCCCGGCAAGGCGCTCAAGGACCAGATCAGCAAGTAATACGGACAATCGGGAAGGCTTCCGGCTTTCCCGATTTTTATTTTGACAGGAGTATACCATCATGCGTTTGGACAAATATCTGAAGGTTTCCCGGCTCATCAAGCGCCGGACGGTTGCAAACGAGGCGTGCGACAACGCACGCATTTCGGTAAATGGTAAGCCCGCCAAGGCAAGCTATGACGTGAAGGTCGGAGACCAGATTGAAATCGCTTTTGGCTCCAGGACGCTCAAGGTCGAGGTTCTGGCCGTGGCAGAGGCCGTGCGCAAGGACGATGCGTCCGCCATGTACAAGGAAATTTAAGTTCCAGCTCATATTGCGCTCTTCCCCGCCGTATACTGTATCATCCGGCAGGTGAAGGAGGGGCACTATGGGAACGGAAAACGCGCTGCAAGCGCCGCACCAGCTGCAATTGGACAGCCGTTCGCGGCTTCATATGACGGGGGTCATCGAAGTGGAGAGCTTCGACGAGGCAACCATCGTCCTCACCACCACGCGCGGGACGCTCATCGTGCGAGGGGAGAATCTTCATTTGCAGCTTCTGCGTTTAGACGGCGGCGAGGTGCTGGTCGACGGAACGGTCGATTCTCTCAGCTATGAGGACGCGGCGCCCGCCGGAGGCTTTTTCGGGCGGCTGTTTGGCTGATGGAGCTTCCGGTTCTTTTTCAGGCGGAGCAGTTTGCGCAGGCTTTGCTGCTTGGCGGGCTGCTCGGCCTCGTCTATGATCTTTTGCGCGCGCCAAGAAGGCTTCTCCCGAAGCTCGGGACAATGCTGGATGCGCTGTTTCTGCTGCTGCTTTTTCTGTCTCTGCTCGGCTTTGCGCTCTATGTGGGGCAGGGGCAGTTCCGGCTGTTCTTCTTTCCGGGGGTCTTGCTTGGCGCGGCAGGATATTTTCTCGCGCTGAGCCCGGTTATTCTGCGGGCTCTGACCGGACTTCTCCGGTGTTTTAGGCAGTTTTTGCATACGATCTTGCAGCCGGTACGGTTTTGCGCAAAAAAATTTTCAGTTTTTTTGAAAAACCTCTTTGCAAGAAGCAAAAAATGGGGTACAATTATCGATAAGATATTTCTACGCCGCGCGGATTCGGAAAGGGGCAAGGCACAGCATGAAATTCGTCAAGTCTTCCCTTCTGGTGAAGCTCGTCATCCTGATTCTCGTGGTTTACGCGACGGTGACGCTGGTGTCGCTTCGGCAGCAGATCAACGAGAAAAACGAACAGGAAGCGATTCTCAACAGCTCGATCGCTTCCACCCGGCAGGAAAACAACCGCCTGCAGGACTCCATCGACGCGCTGGGCACGGACGAGGGCGTAGCCGCCGTCGCGCGGGATAAGCTCGGCATGGTCGAAGAGGGCGACATCATCTTTTACGATGTGGGCGAATGATGGCATACCGTTCCGGAAGAAGCTGCTTCTTCCCGGGATAGAATAAGATGGGAGAACAAAACGAACATATGGAGCTTACAGTTGGAGCAGTTGTGGAAGGCAAGGTCAAGAGTCTGACAAAGTTCGGCGCGTTTGTTGCGCTGCCGGACGGGTCAACCGGCATGGTGCACATCTCGGAAATCGCCCACGCCTACGTCAACGACATTCGCGAGCATCTGACCGAGGGGCAGGACGTGAAGGTCATGATCATCAGCCGGGAAAACGGAAAAACCAATCTTTCCATCAAGCGCACCCTTCCCGCGCCCAGCAAGCCGCAGTTTTCGCGCCCGCAAAGCCGCAGCTTCAATGGCGCGCAAAGAAATCCCGGGCAGTCCGGAGATCGTTCGTCCGCGCCGCGTCAGGCTGGAGTTTCCGCTTCTCAGCCGCAGCAGAAGTCGTTCGACGATATGCTCAAGCAGTTCATGACGGAGTCGAGCAGCAAAATGTCCTCCATCAAGCAGTATTCCGAGCACAAGACAAAGACCAGAAGAAGATGAAACTTGCGCCCTTTTTTCGGGAATGTCCGGGAAAAGGGCGTTTGATTTGAGGGTTTTATGAACATTCTGATTACCGGCGGAAGCCGGGGCATTGGCGCGGCGGCGGTAAAGCTGTTTGCTGCGCGGGGGGACCGGGTCTGGTTCCTGTATGAAAAGAGCTACGAGAAGGCACGGGCGCTATCGTTCGATACAGGCGCGGTTGGTATTTGCTGCGATGTGGCAGACGAAGCGGCGGTGCAGGCGGCGTTCCGGGAGCTGCCGCCCTTGGACGGACTCATCTGCAACGCGGGGATCGCGCACTATGGGCTGATCTCTGAAATTACGCCTGACGCGTGGCGGCGGATCTTCGCGGTGAATGTGGACGGAATTTTTCACTGCGTGCGCGCGGCGCTGCCGGGGATGCTCCAGAAGCAGGCCGGCGCGATCGTGGCGGTGTCTTCCATGTGGGGGCAGGTCGGCGCGTCGTGCGAAGCGGCGTATTCGGCGACGAAGGGCGCGGTGCTGGCGCTCTCAAAGGCGCTGGCGCAGGAACTGGGGCCGAGCGGCATTCGCGTCAACGCGATTTGCCCGGGCGTGATCCAGACCGACATGTGCGCAAACGTTGCGCCGGAGGTGATGGAATCGCTTCGCGAGCAGACCCCGATTGAAAAGCTGGGCCGGCCGGAGGATGTCGCGCAGGCGATGGCGTATCTCATTGACGCGCCGTTCGTGACGGGGCAGGTTCTGGGGGTCAACGGCGGATTTGTGATCACGTAGCGCCGCCGTTGCCTTTTTGCGTGCAACAAAGGTGCATATTTCTCCTGTAAGTGAAGGGGCTTCCCCAATTTTACTTACAGGAGGATTTTTTATGACCAGAACACAGAAGCTCGGCCTATGCACGTGGCTGCCGGAGGACCCAGTCTGCCTCGCGGAGGTCAACGACAACTTTTCACGGCTGGACACCAGCGGCGCGCAGGCGCTGCGTCAGGCGGAGGCGGGTCTCATCGCACTTGGCGGTGTGATGGCGGCACAGGCGCATCAGGGCGGGCACGCGGCCTATTCCGACAGCATTCAGGCGGACGCGTTTTCGGACATGGAGCAGGTCGCAGACTACACGGGCGTGTATTTTCTGAACCAGTGCGGCGAACTGCTGACGGAGGGTGTGTCTGACGGCACGGTCTTCGGCAACGCGGCGGACAATGCCTTCAATGCAAGCGGCATTTCGCGCGCAACGCAGGTAACGCAAACTTGGGTGAAGCTCTTCAGCTTCTATCCGGACGGGTACGGTACGCTCTCTACCCTCAAGCTGCAATCGGTCGCCACGACCGGCTCGACAACCACGGCCGTCAAGCTCGCGATCTGGGATTCGGCGACGCGCGAGTCGCTGCTGGAGACGGAGCTCGCCACCATGACGCGCTCAGGCGGCACGGACTATCCCATCACCTTCAACACGCCGTTCCTGCTCGACCCGAACCGCAGATACGACATGATGCTCTGGATCGAATCGATGGCCGCGAGCACCTTTACGCTTAAATCCATCGTGTTCAGCGTCACGCCGGTCATCTATCAGGAGGGCAGCGTCTCGCTGAACGCGCGCGCCATTCCTTCCGGCTGCACGCACGCGGAAATTCTGCTCCACGCCTCGACCGATACCGCGCAGGCGGCCCTTCGCTTTGATTCCGGCGAATTTACCGCGCTCACGCCCACCCAGACCGTCTCAGATAAGCTCCCCGGCGGCACACGCTGCACGCTGCTGCGTTTCCGCGTCGATATTCCGGAAAACGCGCAGACCGCGCAGCTCAAGCTCACGCTCCCGAGCCAAAGCTGCAAGATCTACGATACCGCGCTCGTGCTGCTGTAGCTTTTTGCCGCTGCGGGCCTTGACATTTTAGAAAAATCGGCTATACTGAAAGTAACAAGAGTGCTACCGGCAAACGGGCGCGCTCCCCAGAATAAGTTACAAGAAGTAACCGCTGGTTTGCGAGGCCGGGCGGTTACTTCTTTTTGCTGTTACAGACCTTGATAACGAGGCTGATCACACTGACCATGAGAATACAAAACTGGAAGAATTCCGAGAATGTAACCATAATCACTGGCCCCCCTTTCTATGTGTCGGAGGGCACAAAAAGACGTTTTACCCTCCGCAAATGCAGTGGGAAGCCGCCCGCTTGCCGTTTATCGGTAGCACCATCGTGAGCATACCATATTTTGTCGCAAAAAGCAACCCCGCCTCCAACCGGAAGCGGGGTTTTATTTGACAAATTCTTCTTTTTGCGCTACAATGATCTCGCCCGTATGGGCGGGAGAGACGATACGATACACGGTAGGCGGTTCGGCTGACACTTCCGAAAAGGAGGTGAAGCCTATGCGTATTACGTTACATATTGGGCCATACACGGTCACAATCATTGTAAAGAGACGCGAAAACCGCCACTCTGGCAAGTGACGGTTTTCTTGGAAATTTTCTAAGCAACCTTTAACGAGCCGAACCGCTTATCGGTATCGTCTCTCTTCTTTTATTATACCCGTCAGCTTGGATTTGTCAAGTGCGTTTGATTGACAAATTCTGCTTTCTGCGCTACAATGGTCTTGCCCCATTGGGGCGGGAGAGACGATACGATACACGGTAGGCGGTTCGGCTGACACTTCCGAAAGGAGGTGAATGCCAATGCGTATTACGTTACATATTGGAGCCTTTACGGTTACAATCATTGTAAAAAGACGTGGAAACCGCCACTCTGGCAAGTGACGGTTTCTAGGTATTAATATCTACTAACCATTACGAGCCGAACCGCTTATCGGTATCGTCTCTCTTCTTTTATTATACGCAAACCGTCCGGTTTGTCAAGAGGCTGGAAAAATCCCCGGGGCTTGCGCCCCGGGGACTTTTTTAGGAGTGAACTAACTGAACTCTAAAAGGTTCGGATTAGTCGTTGACTGCCAGCTTGATGTAGATCGCGGTAGCCTCGTCCTTATCGTTGAGAGCAACGTAGACCTTGTGAGCGTTCTCGTTGTCGTCAATGGTATCGTCGAAGCTGTCGAAATCATCGTACAGGTCTTCGATCTCGGAAGCGGAGCTCTTTTCGACCTTCTTGCCGTTGATCGCGAACAGGCCGCAATCATCAGTCAGAGCGTAGGTCGTGCCATCGATCTTGATGACAGTGCCGTTGAAGTACTGAGCCTCAACCGGCTCGACCAGGTAGTTGTCATCATCGTCGGTAGAAGCGGTGTAGTTCTTGGTGACCTTCGCGGTCTTGACGCCGTCGATCTCGGTGTACTGCAGCTCATAGAAGCCAGCCACGAAGGAATCGGCCTTCTTGTCGAAGTATGCCTTCATATCGGCCTCGTCGACATAGACGTTGGTCTCTTCACCGTTGACATAAGCAGTCAGGTTGTAGTACGTGTCGCCGTCCTCAACAACTTCGATGTTGCTGCGATCAGCGCCGTTGCCAACATAAGCGACAACCTTGCTGTCTGTCGTGTAAACATCCTTGGTCAGATAGACAACCTCAGCAACAAACTTGTCAGCATAGTCGGAGTCGAAGACAACCTCAGCATAGTGGGCAATCAGGGACGGAACGTTCTTGTAGCCGGTGTATGCAGAGTAAGTGCCGTCCATGTTGTGGACGAGGAACTTGGTGTCGGAGGTCAGCGAAATGCTCTTGTCAGCATCCATGTCGCCTTCCTTGATCTCCAGATACGGCTTGCCCTTGACAGTCTTGATGGTGTCATCAGTGCTTTCCAGATCGCCGTATTCGTTGACAACGTACTCACCATCGGAATTCTTAGCAACCTTCACGGAGAAGACGCCATCCTTATCGGTGGAAACCTTAAACAGGTGATCGTAAATCGGGTCGAAGTCCTTGTAGCCTTCACCGTTGGTGAGGTCCTTCAGGTACACAGCCAGATCATAAGCGAAGTTCTTCGCGGAGGAGTCGTTGATGGATTCCTCAATAGCCTCAATGTAATCGGTGATATCCGTGAACTTCTTGACAGTGCTGGTGGTGGTCTTCGCATCATCGACGCTAACGACGTCAGCGTTCATGACAGCAGTGCCCTTGTTCTCGAAGGTGACCCAAGCGCGGTCGATGACAGCCCAGTTGGAGGAGTCAGCAGCGTCCTTCATGCCGATCACGTTGCCGTAAGCGTCATAGAAGAAGGTGTAGGTGCCGTACTGGTTGGTCTTGGACAGATCATAGCCCATGTGGAAGTGCTGGGAATCCTTGACGTATTCGCTGTCAATGCGGGTCTCGGAAGGATCGGAGCCAGCGGAGGTGCCGAACTTGTAGCCGGAGAGACGGCCGTTCTTACCTTCAGTGACATCGACAGTCTGGACGCACTCATAGTCGTCCGTCTTGTCGCCGTCATCATCGAGCGTACGGAAGGAGTAGGTGAACAGGACATAGTCGTCCTTCTTCAGTCCGGTGGGATCATTGAAGGTCAGCTGAGTCGTGCCATCTTCGTTCTGATCATAGCCCTCAACGAGCGCTGCGCAGTGACCGGTGTGGCCAGCTTCGTCCATCTTGCCGCAGTAATCGTAGTTGTTCTCTTCGAGCTTCTGGAGGTTGTTAAAGTAAGCGTTCAGCTTGACAGCGCCGTCGCTCTTGACGTGGTTGTCGCGAGCAGTGGTCTTATTGGTGACCTTGGTGACCTTGCCGAGCCAAGTCTCGATGGAGGTGATGGTGTAGTGCTTGTTGCCATCAGCGTCCTTGCCGTTGTAGAAGACCTGGGTCAGAGTGCCCTGTGCGCCGTGCTTTGCACCCTTAGCCTGCGGGCAGTTGCTGTTGCCGTGCTTCCAGAAAGCTTCGCCGTCAGCGTTCGTGTAAGCGTCATCGTAGATATCGTAGTCGTCGAAATCAGCGTTGTCGTCGCCATCGCAGTAGACTTTATCGATGAAGATCTTGGTCTTGGTGTCGGACTCCTTGACGCCCAGAGCGACAAGCAGTTCGCAAGCGGAGAACTTTTTGGTGAAGGTGACCTTCGGAGCCTTCATGATCTCAACAGAGACATGATCCTTGGTCCACTTGGTGTAGGGACGATAGAAAGCGTCGGTGGAGTCTTCCTTCTTGAGGTCGAAGTCCTTGTACAGAGCCTTGCCGGTCTTGACAGCGCCGGCAACAGTCAGGTACAGCTTGCCGCCGAAGGTGATAACGCCGTCCTTCTCGGTCGGCTTCCAGTTCGCGGACTTAGCTTCCTGTGCGTACTCGACAGTGTCAGCGTTCAGAGCGTTCAGAAGGATCTGAGCAGCCTCTTCACGGGTCAGGTCATGCTCGGGCTTCCAGCCGTCAGCCAGATTGTCGATCAGGCCGATCTTCTTGGCAAGCGCCAGAACGTTGACTGCCCAGGAAGTGCCAACAAAGCCTTCCTTCTCCTGATCGTAGCCCAGGGTGACCAGAGCCATCTTCAGGAACTGGGTGCCGGTGACGTTGGAGGTGGGAGCATAGGTGGTGGCGTTCATGCCGGCGATGATGCCTGCGCGATAGCCGTAGCCAACATAGGACTCGCCCCAACGACCCTTTTCATCGGTAAAGGGGTTGATGGAGGTGTAGTAGGTGCTGATGTCGGCGTCCTTGTTGTCAAAGATCGCGATCAGCTTCGCAGCCTCTTCACGGGTGATGGTTGCAGTGGGCTTGAAGTTCCCATCGGGATAGCCCTGCATGGTTTCGATGAGATCAAGGACCTTGATCGCTTCGGTGTAATCCGCGTTGATCTTGTCGGCGTCCTTGTACTCAGTCGCCGCGCCGGCCATGGTTGCCAGACCCAGCAGGGTAGCCAGAACCAGAACCAGCGCAAGAACCTTTTTGAAGTTCTTCATTGAGTTTTCCTCCTGTCTAAATTTGATTGCCGCGGGACAAAAGCCCCTTGGCCATCATCTGGCAGTATCATAATCCATCGCGCGCCAAAGGTCAAGAGCCCCGCGGGAGTTGTAATGTTCTTGTAACATAACACGGGCTTTTGTTACATACGCTTGTAACATTGCGGAAGTCCTTCACGGACTGCGTAGGGGGATTCTGCGTTACAGGCCTTGACATTTGGAGAAAATCGGATATACTAGAAATAGCAAGGGTGCTACCGGCAAACAGGCGGTTCCCCGATGTTGGTTAAAAGAAGTAACCGCTATCTTTGTGAGGGATGGGCGGTTACTTCTTTTTGCTGTTACAGACCTTGACTTTTTTTCATTTGCCGTTTATACTACAGATAAAGGAAGTGCTACCGGCAAACGGGCGCGCTCCCCGGAATTACTTACAAGAAGTAACCGCTGGTTTGCTGTGCCGGGCGGTTACTTCTTTTTGCCGTTGCAGACCTTGATGACAAGGCCGATGACTGTGACCATGAGAATACAAAACTGGAACAATTCCGAGTATGTAACCATATGTCGTAGCCCCCCTTTCTAAAAGTCAGGGGGCAACAAAAAGAGGTGAGCCCCCTGCTAAACGCGTGAGGGGAGCCGCCCGCTTGCCGTTTATCGGTAGCACCATGTTCACAATAGCACAAGTTTTCCAAAATTGCAAGAAAAAGCCTCCCAAAAGGGAGGCTTTTCGCGTTTTTTCGGGAGTTACTCGTTTTCGAGCGCCATCATCTTATCGATGCGGCGCTGGTGCCGCTCAGCGTGGGAAAATTCAGTATCCAGCCACGTGTCGACGATCTCGAGGGCCAGCATTTCGCCGGTCACGCCCGCGCCGATGGCCATCATGTTGGTGTCGTTGTGCTCGCGGGTGAGTCTGGCGGACATCACGTCGGACAAAAGCGCGCAGCGGATGCCCTTGATCTTGTTGGCCGTGATGGAAACGCCGATGCCGGTCGTGCAGACGACGATGCCTCTGTCGCATTCGCCGGAAGCGACAGCTCTGGCCGCGGGCGCGGCAAAATCCGGGTAGTCGCAGCTGGTTTTGTCATAGCAGCCGAAGTCCTTATAATCAAGGCCCCTTGCCTCCAGATGCTTCATGATGGCCTGTTTGAGATCAAACGCGCCGTGGTCGCATGCAAGTGCAATCATGTATCTTCCTCCTGAGTGTTTTTCTATATCGTACCACAAAGCTTTCGAATTGCAAGAAAAATCGCAGGCCTTACGGCCTGCGATTTTTTGCGTTTCAATTAGTCGACGTAGTTGACGGTGATGCCTTCGATTTCGGGATTGACGTTGTCGGAGTTGTTGTCAACAACGATCTCGCCGCTCATCAGCTTGGCATGGACAGCTTCATACTGCTCCATGGTGAAGTTATTGAATCTCCAGGAGGACTCAGCAGTCGGGATACCGACATAGTCGCCTTCGGCCAGGGAGTAGGTGATGAACTTGCCGCCGTAGGTGGATTCCCACTTGCCGGCTTCCAGATCGGCGAGGATGGTCTCGGTGACGTTCTGCAGACCCTTCATAGCGGACGTGACGATGCATGCATCGATGTAGCTCTGGTCGACGTCAACGCCGACGACCTTCGCGCCATGGATGTTGGCCGCCTCAACAGCAGAAGCATAAATGCCGCCGCCACAGGCAAAGACGATCTCAGTGCCATTGGTATACCAGCCTTCCATCTTTGCAGTGATGGAAGCGTCCGGGTTGAACTGGCCTGCGTAGGTGTAATTGCATTCGACCTCAACGCCGAGCTCCTTGGCAGCGTCGCGCGCGCCCTGGAGCCAGCCGTAGCCGTAACGGATAACAGCGGGAACCGCCATGCCGCCGAGGAAGCCGAGCTTGGTGTAGCCGTCCATAACAACAGCATAACCGGCCAGATAACCAGCCTGCTCTTCCGCGAAGGTCGCGCAGACAACGTTCGCAGCGGGATCATAATACGTTGCGTAGTCCTCGGTCAGATCGCCGGCGCCAACGTCGACAGCGATGAAGTAGACGTCAGGATACTTTTCCTGCTCGCGGACGATGGAAGCGCCGAAGAGGTAGCCCGGCATAACAACAACGTTCGCGCCTTCCTTGATGGCCTGATCGATGGAGATGCAGCGAGCCTCGGTGGAATCCTCGGTGGGCTGATAGTAGGTGTACTCGATGCCGTTGGCTTCGCAGTAGGCCTTGACGCCCTGCCAGGTAGCCTGGTTGAAGGACTCGTCGTCGATGGTGCCCACGTCGGTCACGAGGGCGACCTTCTGGATGACAGCGCCGGTTTCTTCGGCGGGCTCTTCAGTCGTCTCTTCGGCTGCGGGCTCTTCGGTCTTGGTTTCTTCGGTGGTCTCGGTGGCAGCGGGCTCGGTGGTCGTGGTCTCAGCCGGCGTCTCGGTCTTCGAAGCGCAGGCGACCATGCCGAGAACCATAACTACCGCCAAAAGCAGAGCAAGGATCTTTTTCATGTTCGTTCCTCCAAATTGTATTTTGTTTCTGCGGAATTTCCGCTAGCCTATTATGGCACAAACACACTGGAAAATCAAGGTGAAATCGCAAGAAGTTATCGTTTCCACGGAATTTTTTCGGGTAGGACGGTCATTTCATGTATTCGCTCGCGCGAAAGCCGTAGGGCATGAAGTCTCGGAGCTCCGTTTCCAGATACGTCCCGTCCTGCTTCCCCATATAGATCTTAAAGTCCGGCGCGCAGAACTCCAGCATCACCTGCCGGCAAACCCCGCAGGGCGGGAAGTAATCCGACGCAACGCCGTCCTTGCCGCCCACAACGGCGATGGCCGCAAAGTCCCGCTTGCCTTCAAACACCGCCGTAAAAATCGCCGTGCGCTCGGCGCAGTTGGATGGTCCGTAGGCCGCGTTTTCAATGTTCGCGCCGCAGACGACGCTTCCGTCCTTACACAAGAGCGCTGCGCCGACCTTGTAGCCGGAGTAAGGCGCGTAGGCGTGCTGCATGGCATCTAACGCCATCGATACCAATTTCTCAGGGGTCATCGCAAAGCCTCCTTCAAAATGCGTTGTTCTTCATTCCGTGATTTCCTTCGCAAAGCTCTTGCCGGGTGTCTCATAGGGCACGTCCAGGAGCTCCGCCACCGTCGCGGCAATGTCGCAGAAGCCCACGCGCGTTCCGAGATTCGCAGGCCGCACCGATTTTCCGAGCGCGATCATCGGGATATACTCTCTCGTGTGGTCGGTGTGCTTGAGATAGCCGGGGTCGCAGCCGTGGTCCGCCGTGACGATGACAAGGTCGTCTTCATGGAGCTTTCCGAGGAAGCCCGGCAGCCACTGGTCAAATTCGTGCAGCGCCTGCGCGTAGCCGTCAATATTCCTGCGGTGGCCGTAGAGCATGTCAAAGTCCACAAGGTTCACGAAGCAAAGGCCCGTAAAGTCCTTGTCCGCGTAGGCCATCGTTTTTTCCAGCCCGTCGGCGTTTCCCGTCGTGTAGGTAAACTCCGTCATGCCGCGGCCGGCAAAAATATCATGGATCTTGCCGACGGCGATCATATCCTTCTTTGCTTCCACAATCGCGTCCAGAACCGTTTTCTTCGGCGGCTCGATCGAAAAATCGTGCCGTCTCGGCGTTCTCGTGTACGGCCATTCACCGGTAAAGGGTCTGGCGATGACCCTTCCCACGCCATGCTCGCCCATGAGAAGCTTTCTCGCAATGCGGCAGTATTCATAGAGCTGCTCGGGCGGGACAACGTCCTCGTGCGCGGCGATCTGGAAAACGGAGTCCGCCGACGTATAGACGATCAGTGCGCCCGTTTCCACCTGCTCACGGCCATAGTCGCGGATCACGTCCGTGCCGGAATAGGGGAGATTACACAGAACCTTCCGGCCGGTCAGGCGCGAAAACTCGTCGATGACCTCCTTGGGAAAGCCGTGCGGATACGTCGGCAGCGGGTTTTCCGAGACGATACCCGCGATCTCCCAGTGGCCGATCGTGGTGTCCTTGCCCATTGAGCGCTCCTGCAATCTGGCAAGCGCCGCGGTCGGCTTTTCGCATTTCGGCAGATAGTCAATGCCGTCCAGGTTCCCGAGGCCCATGGAGACGAGGTTCGTCATGTCGAATTTGGAAGAGGTCGCGCACCGGCGCAGCGTATCCGCGCCAACGTCTCCAAACTTGTCCGCGTCCGGCTCATAGCCCACGCCGCACGAATCTAACACAATCAGAAAAATACGTTTCATGCTTTGTTCCATCCTTTCGGGTCAAAAAGCGCCGTAAAATACGGCGCTTCTGATATTATTTTTCGAGCTTGACTGAGGTCTTGAGTGCAAGCTCCATCATCTGGGTGAAGCCGTTCTGACGCTCCTCGGCGGTCGTCGCCTCGTGGTGGAGAATGTGGTCGGAGACCGTGCAGATGGCAAGCGCGCGCTTTCCGCAGCGAGCCGCATTCATGTAGAGCGCCGCCGCTTCCATCTCGACCGCGAGCACACCCATCTTCTGCCAGCCGTGGTTCGCGTTCCAGCCCTCGGGCATATCGCCGTCGTCGCCATAGAACCGGTCGGATGACAAAATGTTGCCCACGTGATACACAACGCCCATTTCCTTTGCCGTCTCGACGCAAGTCTCTAGCATGTGGAAATCCGCGATTGGCGCGAACATGCCAGCCAGGTGATACTGGGACGCCCAGTTGGAGTCGGTGCAAGCGCCCTGTCCGATGACGATGTCGCGCAGCTTGATATTGTCCTGCAGCGCGCCCGTCGAGCCGATGCGCATGATGTTCTCCACACCGAAGACCGTGTACAGCTCCCAGGAATAAATGCCGATCGACGGCATGCCCATACCGGAGGCCATGACGGAAATTTTCACGCCGTCATACGTTCCGGTGTAGCCCTGCACGCCGCGCACGTTGTTCACGAGCACGGGGTTTTTCAGGAAATTTTCTGCGATGAATTTTGCGCGCAGAGGGTCTCCGGGCATCAGAACTGTCTGGCCGAAGTCGCCGGGCTTCGCGCTGATATGCGGGGTCGGATAATTCGCCATATTGTACTCTCCTTTTCTATACGATATGATATGTGGGAAGTTCTATACTATTATATTATAATGTATATCTTAGCCTTCCTGCTCCATCTTCTTGACGATCTTTACAACGCGGCTCGTTCCGAGTCTCGACGCGCCAAGCTCGATGAACTTCTCTGCGTCTTCCAGAGACGAAATGCCGCCCGCGGCCTTGATTCTGACGCCAGGCTTCACGTGCTTCGCGAACAGCTCCACATCGTGGAACGTCGCGCCCGCGGTCGAGAAGCCGGTCGACGTTTTGATAAAGTCCGCGCCGGAGTCGGAGACAATTTCACACATCTTGATCTTCTCCTCGTCCGTAAGAAGGCATGTTTCAATGATGACCTTCAGGAGCTTTCCGCAGCAGGCAGCCTTTACGGCCTTGATTTCTTCTAGCAGCGCGTCCCACTTCTGATCCTTGACCCAGCCGAGGTTGATGACCATGTCCACCTCGTCCGCGCCGTTTTCGACCGCGTCCGTCGCCTCAAAGCACTTGGCCTTCGTTGTATCATACCCATTCGGGAAGCCGATGACCGTGCAGATGGGAAGCTTGTCTCCCACATAGTCCTTCGCCTGCTTCACATACGACGCGGGAATGCAAACGCTGGCCGTATGGTACTTCATACCGTCGTCGCAGATTGCCTTGATTTCCGCCCACGTTGCCGTCTGCGAAAGCAGCGTATGGTCGCATTTACGTAAGATCTCTTTCACTTCCATGGAGCAGTTCCACCTTTCTATGCTGCAAAATATAGTCCTGATAGCACTTATGACACATCGCGATATAGCTGTCGTTGCCGCCGAGGAAGACCTGATCGCCCTCGGTCACGACGTACCCCTCCGGACTGATGCGGGCGTTGGTCGTGGCCTTTCGTCCGCAGTCGCAAATGGTTTTGATCTCGGTAATGGAGTCGGCCAGCTCGAAAAGCCGCATGCTTCCGGGAAACAGCTTCGTCTGGAAATCCGTCCGCAGGCCGAAGCACAGAACGGGCAGATCCTCCCGGTCGACGAGCTCACGCAGCTGATCGATCTGCGCCGTCGTCATGAACTGGCACTCGTCGACGATAATCACATCAGCCTTCTCCCGCGCGTGATAGAGCGTGCGGATGTCCTTGTCCGCGCTGATGGCCTCACACTCGGATGAAAGCCCGATGCGGGACTTGAGCGTAAACTGGCCGTCGCGGGAATCAGCCGCGGGCTTGATAAGCCAGACCTTCATGCCGCGCTCTTCATAGTTGTATTTTGTGATGAGGGCGGTCGCCGTCTTGCTCGAGCCCATCGCGCCGTATTTGAAGTAGAGTTTTGCCATTGTTTTTCCTCCTGCCCAAAAATGGGGGCTTATCGTATATTATACCGGATAATTTACCGATTGGGAAGGGGGTTTTTGTTTTTCTGCCAAAGGCATGGCATTGTGTTTGGTTCTCGGCTTCTTACCGTGGCGCAAGCGCCAGAGGTTAACTGGCAGAAGCCTGCCAGCCGGGTGATTCG
>ERZ772882.955-NODE-955-length-34592-cov-7.648203_pt1 | contig 34592 bp, 26 predicted proteins | sample MGYA00580576_ERZ772882 | MGnify/ENA primary metagenome ERZ772882 (study PRJEB29015, sample SAMEA2737658) | human gut metagenome | biome: human gut; feature: human-associated habitat; material: faeces | place: China | collected 2012 ... | reverse complement strand
ACTGCAACCATCAGTGAATTATAAGCCAGAACAACAGATGCCCACCAGCTTATGGCGAAAACCATAGGTCGGTGGGCATCTGATTTACGAAAAGAATTAAATGCTGTTCGCTGATTTTCCCAATGCAAACCGTTGTAAAATATGGTATTTGTCATATGCTCACATCCTTTCTTGATTTTTCCTGTTGCCTCGTGTACCCCATTTGAATACACTTTCCGGGGGGAGAAAAAAAAGCCCGGAGAACCTTACCGATTTGGTAAGGTCCTCCGGGCTCTTATATATTTTCTCTGTTTTATCCGGGCGTAAGGGTACACTTTCCCCGCAAATCTTGATGTAAATTCAATAAAAATCAAATACTGCGCGTAATATCGTCAATCATGCGGTGATCTAAATAATAAAAGAAACCGCGCACATCAAATATCACTGATTGGTTTTCAACTTGTTCTGAAAAAACTTCGTGTTATACAGTTTCAGTGCTGCGGGAACATCCAACTGATTTTTGCAGAATCCCAACGTCTTTTCACAGTTGTGACCCATATCTGCAATCAGCAACAATCCGGAAACAAAGGCGGCCATACCACTGTTAAGGAACAGCAGCGGATCGGCCATCTCCTGTGGGGTGGCAAGGCGTCCTGCGCCGCCGTTTTCTTTGACAAGATTATCCTGCCCGCCGGCCATTTTCTCAAATTCCTTTTTCATGCCGGTGTCGGTGGAACCCGGCAGCAATGCATTCACACGGATCCCGCGCTTTCCAAGTTCCACGGCTTTCAGCGAGGTGTAGTAGTTCATGGCACGCTTGGAGAGGGTGTAGGCCATAACCCCCACGCCATCCTTAGGAGAAACTGACTTCATAAACGCAACCATTTCATCCCACGTCTTGCAGTCCATAACTTTCACATACTCTTTGCGCCATTTTTCCCACATCAGACCACCACAGCTTGTCACATAGGCAATGCTGCCGCCGGACGGAATGCGTTTTTCCAAATAGGTATCGGTCATGTACTTGTTTGCTATAAAATTCACTGTGAACGTCAGCCAGTAACTTGTCCGCGCCCCGGACAGACCCGCCACACCGAAGAATCGGTCAATCACCTGCGGCAAAACGCCAAAGGCCGCATCAATGCTTCCTTTATCGGACAAGTCTGTTTCAACAAAGGCTGACAAGCCCTCTATATCTGCTTTATTGCGATCCAGTGCGTATACCTGTGCGCCCAGTGCCACCAGTTTTTCACACAGTGCTTTGCCGATGCCGCTGGCGGCACCCGTTACAACGCAGACCTTATTTTTATAATCTTCCAGCATGGATTTGTTCCTTTCTCAATGAAACTTCGCGGCGGCCAACGACAGTGTTCCATAGCCCTTCATGCGGAAATAAATGGCACTGATTCCATTAGGGATTGCCAGTTCCGTTGTCTGCCATCTCCACTCGTTCCCTCTTGCCGCTGAAACCGTGCCTATCGGCTCACCATCCGCAGTGAGGAGTACGTCAAAGCCGCCATAATAGCACATACCACGTGTCTTGACCGATACTTTCGTGACATTCTGAAAATTCAGATATTTGAATCCAACTACCGTACCGGGAGTTAAATTGCAGATATATGCTTCCGGTTTACTTTCACTTTCCGGCATGACATCCGCGCCGTCCTGCGTGATGTACGGGAACGGATTCTGCCCGGCCTCGGCATTGACCTGCGGCGGCTGCGTCATATACAGGTTACAGGCGGCATAGGCGGGCAGTTCACGCAATTCGACAGCCGGCAAGGGAGCGCCGTTCGGTCCGCTTGTTGTGATTTCCACCTGCGGGATACGCCCGTCCGGCAAAATTTCAATCGGTTCCACCATGCCTTGACGGCAGAACAGGCTGCTGTTCGTGTGGCGATGGTAGAACACATACCAGCGCCCATTTATCTGCTCGATACTGCCGTGGTTGTTGCCCGTAAAATACCGCGCCGTATCACACAAGCCTAAATCGGCATTATCTACCAGCGTGCCGCCATAAACAAAGCCGCGGCAGGGACTGTCACTGACAGCATAGCACAGTTCATGGCTCAACTCGGACGAGTAGATAAAATAGTACTTATCCCCCACTTTGCGGATGCTGCTTGCCTCGAAAAATGCGTGTCCCTCAAAGCCCGTTCCTTTTGCAGTCTGGGCACCGGGTACAACAGCCGGATAGGTTTGCTCAACAGTCAGCATATCGGACGCAAGGCGATAACAGAGCGCCCCTGTGCGACCCGGCATCATTGGCGGGCAGAAGCCGCTGTATAGCCATGTGGTTTTCCCCTCGGTCAGCACACCGGGGTCAAATTGCTGCTCATCACCGGGGCGTGCGCCCAAAGTCGTGCCATCCGGGTAATGAACATCCCCGTAATAGGTATATTTCCCTGCGGGGGTATCACAGACAGCCACCGAGATGGTAGAGGTTTCGTTCAGCGCATAATAGAGATAGTAGCGTCCATCCGGACCGCAGGTCACATCGGGGGCGTACAGGCACTGGCGGCCATCCTCGTTATGGGCAGCTTCTGCGCGGGTGTAGATGATGCCCTCGTACTGCCAATCAGTCAAGTCATCCACCGGGGCTGACCAGCATACATAGTCGTTCTGGCAAAAAGCATAGCCGGCAAAGCGGTCATGGCTGCCGTAGATATAGACACGTTTGCCAAACACATGCGGTTCACCGTCCGGCACATACTCCCAGCTTGGGAGATACGGGTTCATTCCGTGATTTTTCATAATTTTCTCCTCATTCAGCGCTCAAATGCAGGATTGCCGGAGCGCAGCCGTCGGCAGTAAAGGTCACAGTCACCGGTCCGGTCTTTTCCGTGCTGCGCAGGACAGCCTGTAAATGACCCTGCCAGCTCTTATGGTGGTGTTGGTCGTAATGCTCAGCGTTTTTATAGGCGGCGCTGCCGTAGCCTTGCAAAGATGCCGCACCGACCACCTCGATTTTCACATCATAGTCGGGCAACAGTTTGACGGTGCCGTTTTTATCTGTTACATAAACATCCGCAAAGCAGAAATCCTGTCCGCCCGCGCGCAAAATGTTCTTATCGGTCTTGACGGTCAGCACGGTTTCGGCATCGGCTGTGCGCACCGAAGTGCGGTAGATTTCCTGTCCGTCCGCATCATAGCCAACACCCACGAGTTCACCCGGTTCATAAATGCAGGGAATCTTGGCAAAGTAGTCTTTCACCTGTGCCTTGCCCGCGCTCTTACCGTTGATAAAAATTTCCACACTGTCGGCATCCGTGTAGGCATCGACAAAAGTCCGTTTTCCCTCATATCCTTCATAAGTCCAGCCGTCTACCGTATCGGTCCAGCGGTAACTTGTGGCAATAGGGGGCTTTCCGTTATGAACAGGCGGCTGGCTGGCAAGGTACAGCGCGTGTACAGGCTTGTCTAAAAAGCCGCCCCAAATAAACTCATAACGATGCAGCGACGGCTCTGCCTGCCCTGTCAAATCCAGCACGCCGCCGTGGTTTGTGACCCACGGGTAGCTTTTGTGTTCCTCGCTTTCCTCATAGTGCAGGTCGCAGCAGTTGATTTCACCCAAGTGAGATTGCAATGTCCAGACAAAATCGCCGATCAAGTAGGGGTGTGTCTTGGCAAACTTCATCGTATCCGGCAGCATGGTATGGCGGGTTTCGGTACCCAGCAGTACACGTTCCGGGTGGAGTTTGTGCAATACCTCATACCGATCCTCATAGTAGTTATACCCGGCAATATCCAAATAAGGGTAAAGGTTTTTTGTGGCATCTTCATCCATGCGGATGTAGGTTTCCGGGTAAACCTGCCCTTTCTCGTTGTCAGGCAGATTGTTGACTGCGCTGCGGAAGATGGACGCATAGTGCATCCAATCCGACTTTTGCCGTTCAGGGTCATCGCGCATCCATTCGTCCTCATCGGTTGTCAGATAAGGCGTACCGTCCAGATATTCCCGCAGCCAATGTACGCTGGGGCATAAAGTGGTAGGACGGGTCGTATCCAGCGCATGGATGGCATCTACAATTTCCTTGCCGACGCGCACGCCCTTTACACCGCCGGCCTCCGGAATTTCGTTGCCGATGGAGTAAATCACCACACTGGGATGATTGTAGGCATCCTGCACCATTGCGGCTGTATCGACCTTAAAGTCCTGCATAAAATATCGGTTATAAGGGGAATTGGGGGACTTCATACGATACCAATAGTCAAACGCCTCATCCATCACATAAAGACCCACTTCATCGCAAGCTTTCATCAGACTGCGGCTCATCGGGTGGTGGGCGCTGCGGATTGCGTTGAACCCGGCCTTTTTGATATTGCGGGCGCGGTGCAGTTCGGTGGCATCATTGTTGATAACGCCGATAACGCCCATATCATTATGGATGCAGCCACCGCGCAAAAACGTCGGTTCCCCATTGATAAGCAATCCACGCGCGGGGTCAATTTCAATGACACGCAGACCAAACGATTCCGTGACCGTGTCAACTGCTTTTCCGCCGCTGTACAGGGTGACTTCGGCAAGATACAGATTCGGATGTTCGGCGTTCCAGAGCTTTGCGTTCGGAATCTCCAGTTCGACCACAGCATGTCCGTCTGCAACAGCCGCTTTGGCGCAAACCACTTCCTTCCCGTTTTTCTCGGCGATTCGCACCTCGGCACAGTCACCGCCGTGGGTCATTACCTCGACCCGCACGCAAGCGGGTGCGACAGACAACGTTGTAACACGCACGCCGTATCGTTCCATATAGGCGTCCTCACCCACCAGCAGATGCACCGGGCGGTAAATACCGCCGCCCGTGTACCAACGATTATGACCGTCCTGCGGCACATGGGCGGTGACTTCAATTGTATTGTCGCCTTCGTGCAGAAGTCCATCCAGTTCCACCGTAAATGGCGTGTACCCGTAAGCTTTTTCGGCGGCGGGGCGGTCATTCACTGTCACCGTCGTCATGCAGTATACACCCTCAAATTCCAGTACAAGGTGCTTATTTATAAGTTCCGACGTGATGTGCAGATTCTTTGTATAGGTATAATCGTTGCCGCGCCAGCCTGCCAGCAGAAACCATGTAAACCCCGGCTCGGTATTGCGCGGGGTGTTGAGCATGGCGTCATGCGGCAGGGTCACATCAAAATCGCGGCCATCGGGGCAGCTAAAATGCCAGCCGGTGTTAAAATCCAATCTTTGCATTGTCAATTTACCTTTACATGATTTTTGTGTCAGCTACAAAGCTGCGATTTTTGCCATCGGGATAAGCATCTCCCACAATCATGAACTCCGCTTTCCCGCGAATATCCTCAGAGGATGCCCCGACCATCAGCTCGACTTTCCCGTGTTCGACTTTCCAACGCATATCGGCATCCAGAAAAGCCAGTTGGCTCATTGGCAGGGAAAGACAGACCGTTTTTTCTTCACCCGGCCGCAGATTCACTTTGGCAAACCCCACCAGTTCTTTAACGGGACGCACCATGCTTGCCGCCACATCATGCACATAAAACTGCACGATTTCTGTGCCGGCTTTATTTCCTGCGTTGCGCACATGCAGCTGCCCTTTCAGTACACCGTCGGCCTGAATAGCGTCTTTTTCCAACCGCAATGTATCGTACTCGTATTTTGTATAACTCAGTCCATGACCAAAGCAGTAGCGTGGCGTGTGCGCTCCATCGATATAGGCGTTTTTCGGCGTGCCTCCTGTCATACTGTAACAGGTATTTGTCGGGTGGTTGTAGTACACAGGAATCTGCCCCTCATGGCGTGCCACGGTACAGGGCAGCTTGCCGCAGGGATTCGCCGTTCCGGTCAGCAGCGCGGCAATGGCCTCACCGCCCTGCGCACCGGGAGCCCATGCCTCCAGTATCGCGTTGCATACGCGGTCTGCCGTATCGCTGCTGATGGGGTGACCGTCAAAGTGAACGCCGACAACAGGCTTATGCAGCGATTCCAATTTTTCTAAAAAGCGTTCCTGACAGACCGGCAGTCCAATGTGCATGGCATCAATACCCTCGCCCGTTGTGCAGGACGCATTCCAGCCATAATGACCGCCCAAAGTGCAAATCACCAAATCGGCATCTTTTGCGATCTGCAGTGCCGCATCATGACCGCTTTCCTCATTGCCGGCATAGGGGTATCCCTGTGCATACAGAAACTCTGTATGCGGGGCAGCAAGGCGCAATGCCCCCAGCATACTATACGCATCGGGATAGCAGCGCCGTGCCAGCGGCTCGACACCGGGGTTTTCCATAACGACTTCGCTTCCCGGATATGTCTTCTGCACCGCATTTTCTGCAGCCGGAGAATTCGCATCGGCCTGGATGCCGGCCATGCTCATCTTAACGCCCAGCGTATTTTCTTTCATGGCCAGTGCCGAATATCCGCCGAATAAGGCACGGACACTGTCAGCGTGCCAGCCGATAACAGCCACCTTTTTTACGCTCTTTGCCAGTGGCAAGACACCGTCGTTTTTCAGCAGGATCATTGACTCCTGCGCGATTTTGCGGTTCAGCGCCGTATCTGCGGGAGTGATTTCCGCCTGTACATTTTCAGCGGGGAAGGGGTTTTCAAACAGACCCAAACGGAATTTCATAGTCAGAATACGCAGCACCGCTTCGTCCAGCAGTGATTCCTGCACAACACCGCTGCGAATGTTTTCTTTCAGTTCATCGTTATAAGCCGCAATGGTCGGAAGCTCTTGATCCATACCCGCTTCCAGCGCAAGGCGACCTGCATCGGCAGGACTCTCAGCCAGATGATAAATCGATTCCAGCTGTTCCACAGCACTGTAATCCGACACAGTTACACCGTTAAAGCCCATCTCACCGCGCAGCAGATCACGCAGAATTGCCTTACTGCCTGCCGGGACCTGCCCATCAATGGCAGCATAGGAGTTCATTACGCTGTCAAGTTTTCCGTCTGTAATGGCTGCCTGAAACGGCTTGGCATAAACTTCACGCAGTTCACGCGGGGAAACGACTGCCTGTGCCGTATGGATTCCACCCTGTCCTGCCATAAACCCAAGAAAATGTTTGCTGCAGGCACTCATACGATGTTTATCCTGCAAGCCTTTCACATAGGCTGTCCCCATCGCAGCGGCAAGGGTCGGGTCCTCACCGTAGGTTTCTCCCATACGACCAAAGCGCGGGTCACGGCAGATATCGAACACAGGAGCCAGCGCATGACTGATTCCCATAGCGCGTCCCTGCCGGGCAATGCAGGCTGCCATTTTCTGCTGCTGCTCCGGGTCCCATGTGGAAGCCTGCCCCAGCCCGCAGGGAAAAGAAGTCGCCGCTGTCACCATCACACCCGTTAATGTCTCGATATGGAAAATTGCGGGGATATGATGTTTGCCGGACTCCATGATTTGTTTCTGCAGCCTTGTAATAAGTCCCGCTACGCTGCCCACATCGTCCAGCATAGTCGCAATCAAAATGCAAACCTGACCGACACCGTAGGGGTTCTGCTTCTCCACCGATTTGCCAAGGAAAGAATCAATGGCATTGTAGCATTGAATCTGACCAAATTTTTCATCCAAATTCATCCGTGCCAGCAGGTCACTTGCACGTTCTTCCGGGGAAAGACTGCTATCTTGGTATTTCTGCATCATCGTATTTCCTTTACTCGTAATCTTCCAGTTTCCAGCTGTCCCGCCATTCAATCTTCACATTATCGCCGTCAAAAAGGATGGGAAGCCAAACGTAGTCGGCATTGCGCGTATCCTCTTGCGGCAAATTGGCAAGCAGCGCCCAATCCGCAGGCGTTTTCTCCACGTCCGGATCAAAGAGTCTGTCGTAAAGCGGACCATAATGCGTGTAGTCGTAATCCGGTGCATTTGGCATCCAGCGGTCGGCACAGGCAATGTACAAGTCCTTTTTGTTCGGAACCTTGAATACCGACGAAATCTGGCTGTGAAAGCTCGTTTTTGTCTTGTCACCAATATGCGGGTCACCCTGTACCGTATAAGGACCGTGCCATGTATCAGCCATGGCTGCCTCTGACGGATTCGGGAAATACCCGGTTGTGCCGGAAGTCAACAAATAGTGTTTCCCATGCCGTATAAAATGAGCCGTAGCCTCCCGCACATGGGGCGGCCCTTTGTGGGGAAAATGCGTGGAGTAATAGCCGGTCACATCGGTGTAATCCTCCGTCAAATCGGCGATGATCGTCTCAGAATGTACGCGCTCAAAGAAATAATACGCTTTTCCGTCCGGTGCTACAGCCAAGTCAAAGTCACCCGCACTCATACCAAGTGGGCGCAGTTTTTCCCTCACTATGGTATACGGACCAAAGAAGGAGTCTGCCGTAAGCACTGTTTCGGTCTGCGTCTGGTCTTTCTCCATAATTTTCAGCCAACAGACATATTTTTTGGTCCGTGCATTATAAATGATGTGCGGGCGATCCATCATAGAAGTGGGGTGCAGCGAGCTGTTCGGGTCATCCGTCACGGGCGGGATGAGCAGACCTCGATCCTCCCAGTTATACAAATCTGTAGATGCGTAATAACGAACACCCCAGTGCCAGATGCCCGCAGCCTTGTCCGTTTTTTCCTTGTTTTCGCCGTACCAGTAGTACACGCCATCGAGATAAATCAGTGAGCCGCCATGTGCTTGAATGCGGTTCCCATTTGTATCCAGCCACACTTGACCGGGATAAAATGCATCGTACATTACTCGTATTCCCTTCTAAAAAGCGGGCAGAGAAGATTCCCTGCCCGCAAAAACAGTATTTTATTCAGCGGCTGCTTCCGTGGTCGCAGCGGCACGAGCCTCAAGATCCTGTTTGATTTGGGGCATCTGCTTATCTACGGTGTAGAAGCGCAGAATCGCAGCAACAACAAGCATGAGAACCAGCGGAACAACGGATGCAAGTACACGAATCATCATAATGGCAGAATCGACCTGCACATCCGCACCACCGACATAGCCGGAAGCGCTCATCAAAACGCCCATCAGGAAGCCGCCAAATGCACTGCCAAGCTTGCCGGAAAGACCGGTCAAGCTGCCCATCGTGCCTTCCATACGCTTAAGGCCTTTCCATTCGTTGTAGTCAGCTACATCGGCAATAAACATATTGAACATCATATTCAGCGGCACGGCACCGGCAGAAACGAACAGAGCCGCCACAATAAAGAATACCATGTTGCCGCCTGCAAAGAACGTTGCAAGGTAGCCGATGCAGCCTACCAAAATACCGATGACAGACATACCGGCCATACCAAATTTTTTGCGCAGTCCGGGCAGGGCAAAAGCCAGCGGCAATACCAGAATCGTGGTCACCGAGGCAACGCCCATCATTCCAAGGTTTCCGATGATGTACTGCCAGTAGTAAGTGCCGACACCCAAGCCCGTGGCAATGTTCTGTACAAAACGAACCATGCAGATAATAAGAACCGGGCGGCTTTCCTTCAGCAGAGGCAGCAGGTCTTTAAGATGTGTCTGTTCACCATTTTTCTCAGAGACGGGGGTGAATTTTTCAGGAATGGTAAGGATGCGCAGCATACCGATTGCGGTCAACGGGATAGCGATCATACCAACCAGACGGCTCCAGCCGACGGCATCGGTTCCGACCTTTGCCATTGCCGTGGGGAACAAGACATTAAATACCATTGCACCGGCCATCGTAAAAATACTGCCGTAACCAACGATTTTAGACTGCTGTTCCTTGTTTTCGAAGGCGCGAACCATGTACACAACATTGTTGGCATTCAGGAACGTAACGCAGATGGAGTTCATAAAGGTGTACATACAGAAGATCCAGATGCACTTGGCCGCGGTAGCAAAGCTCGTCGGGCAACTGAACAGCAGCCATGTGGACAGCCACAGGAACAACATAAAAATCTCATACGGGCGACCCTTACCCCAGCGGGTTTGCGTGCGGTCGACAATAAAGCCCGCAACTACATCGGTAAAGCTGTCAAAAATTTTGCTGACCATGAACAGTGTGCCCACCAGAGCAGGGGCAAGCTGCAGTACATCGGTACAATAGAACGTGGCATAGCCAAGCATCAGTGTGGACAATGCTACGGAACAGGAACTGGAGTTCCACAAAAGCAGCTTGCCCAAACCGACTTTTTCGGCCTTGCGCTGCTGCTTGCGCGCCAGCTTTTCTTCTTTTGTCATAATGATTTCTCCTTCAACTTGTGTGGTAGAAGCTTACCATGTCAATCGATTGTGGTCTTATTGTATCAGAGGATTCGTCATCTTAACAGGCAAAAATTGGCGCAAGAGAAATATATTTGGCTTCGTTTGCCGGAAAACGCCAATTATCTTCTGCAAACGCTAAATAGCTATTTCTAATGTGGCTGCGTTCTGCTATAATACCAGTAGTAGAAATGCAAAAGGAGGTCGCGCAGTGGACAATGTCTTAACTATCGCCGAAGAACGGCTCAATTTGTTTGCCCACATGGCGAACAGCGCTTGCGGACTGAGCTTATGGTGCTTTGGGATGAAAAAACAGCTGTACACCTGCACCTGCCCGGCTGAGAAGGAGTTCCGTTTATTTCTGGATTTAGGGCAGTGCCTCGACTATGCTATTGCTCATGGTCCCGAAAGCCATGCGCCCATTTTGATGAGCGACCCTATCGGTATGCTTTGGGTCGCTGAGTGCGTATGGCACGGCGATGATGCCAGCTATCTGGTAATATTGGGACCCGTGTTTGATGCCGCAGCTTCTTTGCAGACTCTTCAAAATTGCTTGCGCGGTATGAATCTGTCGGTGTCCTTGACCGCAACCATTATGGAAAAATTGGAACAGGTTCCGATTTTGCCTTTATCTACGCTGCATCAATATATCAAAATGCTGCATTGGGTTCTCTATGAGGAAACTCTGGATGTAGGGAGCATCCGTCTGCAAAATCGAAGCAACATAATTCCCGATAAGGAAGAGTCCCCCTCCCCTTGGGATCCGGACCGTGCCCGCGTGGTGGAAGCACAAATCATGCAGCGAATCCGCGAGGGAGACATTTACTATCCGGATAATCGTAAAGGTATGGGACGTTTTGCCGATAAAGATTCCTATAATTTGGGTAATCCCCTGAGGGAAAGCAAAGATACCGCGATTATTTTCACGGCGCTTTGTGCCCGTGCTGCCATGGAGGGCGGGCTTTCCCCCCGCATTGCGAAACAGCTGGAGGTGCAGTACATCCGTGCTATTGAGCAATGTACCGACGTAGGGCTGATTGAAGTCAACAGCGCAATGGTATCGGACTTCGTTCACCGCGTCCACGACTGCCGCATGAATCCGGCTCTATCCGATGCTGTTCAGGAGATTTGTGCCTATGTGCATAGCCATCTGACCGATAACATTTTGCTGGATGACATAGCCGCTGCGGTGGGTTACACTTCCTACTATCTGACAAAGAAATTTTACCGCGAGACAGGACAGCGGATGACAGATTACATCAATCACGCCAAAATACAATACGCCTGTGTTCAATTAACAGGAACAGACAAAACGCTGCAACAAATCAGTGAGGAACTGCATTATAGTTCCCGCAGCTATTTTACCGCCGTATTCCGCAAGGTAATAGGATGCAGCCCCACGGAGTACCGCAATAACGGAGGAAACAAACCATGACCTTGACCAGCCATACAGATTTTGCCTCTTTTCTGGAGGCGGTACAGCAATGCCGTGGGGAGGTACTGTTTTGTACCCGGGAAGGCGACAAGCTGAATCTGAAATCCACCCTGTCCAAATATCTGTTCGCCGCGTTAGCCGGGAATGAGGAACTGCTGAGAAAGGGAAAAATCGTGTGCCAGTTTCCGCAGGACGAGGAAAAATTGACACACATCCTTTCCGCCTCGATGTAAAAGCAAACAGGGAATAAATGCAGCACCGCACAATTCTCGCCTGACGGCTTAAGCACCGCTCCGGCGGCTGCGGCACGGCATCTGCGTTGCCAAAATGCTCGATAATACACAAAGTATTATCTGCGCTTTTGGCTTAGCAGCTGTCGCACCTCGCTCGCCGTATCGGCACTTAGAATTATGCGGTATTGCCTTAGAATTATGCAGTATTGCCAAAAAAATGGCGTTTGCGTATTTTGTTTGGCTTTTTTACCAAAGAAAGTCGAATTAGTATACGTAAACGCCATTTATTTTGTTTTCTGCGCGGAAGCAGCACTTTATACTGTAGGGTATACAATACAGAAAGATGGGTGCTTCCTATGAATCTCTATGCCCTTTCCGTGAATCATCGTGTGAACCCTCTCGGCATCAACTCTGCCGAGCAGCCCTATTTTGGTTGGAAACTGAAAAGTGAAAAGCCGAACACAATGCAAGCCGCATATCGCTTACGGATCTATGCAGACGATACGGTTTGCTTCGACAGTGGGCGGGTGGAAACAGCATGCAACGCTTTTGTTTGCGGTCCCGATCTTCTGCAACCGCAAACATTCTACCGCTGGGCAGTGACTGTATGGGATAATCATGGCGAAAACACCACCGCCGAAAGCAGCTTTGAAACCTCGCTGTCTTCCAAGGAATGGAAAGCCGATTGGATGCGCACACCCCGCGCCTATGTGCAGCGCAAAAAAGGGTTCGGCACACAGCCGCCGGCCACGCTGTTTCGTCGCGCGTTTACTCTTAGCGCTGCACCCCGCCGTGCGCGGCTATATGCCACCTGCCTTGGAGTTTACCGCCTGACCGTAAACGGAAAACGCCCCGATATGCGGGAGTTTGCCCCGGAACACACATCTTACAAGGGGTTGTTGTGCTTTCAGACTTACGATTTAACGGCACTTTTGCATATGGGCGAAAATGTACTGGGCATGGAAGTCGGCGACGGCTGGTATTGCTGCCCGCAGACGCAGCCGCCCATCGATGGCTTGCAGCCCGACCATACGGTGTTGTTCCAACTTGAAATTGAAAATGCCGATGGCACACACACCCGTATCTGCTCCGACGAAGGCGTGCTGACACACGAGAGCGCTGTGCGTGCCTCGGATATTTTTGATGGAGAACTCTATGACGCGCGTCTGGCTTTGCCCGGCTGGGATATGCCCGGTTTTACTGCAGCTGACTGGCTGCCCGCTGTCAAAGATACAAAGCAGAACGATTCCGCTTTATACCCGCAGTTTGACGACCCGGTGATCTGCGTAAAAGAATTGCCCGCACAGTGTGTTTATACCAGCCCCAAGGGCGAGACAATCGTGGATTTTGGACAGGTCGTCGCAGGTCGCGCCCGTGTGACTGTGGATTTGCCGACAGGTGCAGCAGTGACGTTAGAACATTTTGAAGCAGTTGACGCAAAGGGAAACTATTTCAACAACATCGACAGTGCAATGGGCGTAACCGAGCAAAAAGACGTGTTCATTTCCGACGGTACGCCGCAAACATTTGAGGCGCGGTTCACTTTTCACGGATTCCGTTATCTGCGTGTCAGCGGGGTGGAAAATCCGATTGCCGAGCAATTTGTGGCTGTCGTTCTTTCTACCGAAAAAGCAAATGCCGGAACCTTTGAATGTTCCAATGCAGATTTAAACCGCTTATACCAAAACACGCGCTGGAGCCAGTGTGCGAATATGCTGTCCATTCCCACCGACTGTCCCCAACGCGAAAAGGCAGGATGGACCGGCGATATCTCTTTGTATGCCAAAACCGCCTTGCTGAATGAGGATGTCACGCCGTTTCTGACCCAGTGGCTGCAATCCCTGTGTGTGGACCAGCGCGAAAACGGCTCGATTCCCTTTACGGTTCCAGATGTGTCTATCTACCACTATGCCGGCATTCAGATGGGGGAGCAAACCGGATGCGGCGGTCCCGTGTGCAGTGCCGGTTGGGGTGATGCTGCCGTGACGGTGCCGATGGCCATGTACGAAGTCACCGGCAATACCCGCATCCTTGAAAAGCAGTATGACAGCATGAAGGGCTGGTGCGACTATGTTATCAGCCGTGCCCGTATTCACGCACCGAACAGCACCCTGCCCGATGAAGTGGAAGAACATCTGTGGGACACCGGATTCCAGTTTGGTGAGTGGCTGGTGCCCAGCCTTGCCGGAGCACCTCAAGAGCAGTTATTCACCACAATGGCTACAACTTCTGCCTATACAACGCCGATTTTCGGCTGGCTGGTCGTCCACAAAATGGCACAGGCTGCCGCCGTTTTAGGGCGCGAAGAGGATGCTGTTCGGTATCAGGAAGAAGCCGACAAGATGAAACACGCGATCCGGGCAGCACTTATTACGGCAGACGGTGTTTTAAGGTATGAACGGCAGGGTGCCTATGTGCTGATGTTGGTCTTTGGGCTTGTGCCGGATGCATGGGTGGACAAATTCGGTACAAAGCTGGCAGAAATCATTCACGCAAACGGCGACCGCCTTGACACAGGATTTTTGCCCACGCCCTATTTGCTGGATGCGCTCTGCATCGGCGGGCAGCGCGAACTCGCCTATACGCTTTTGTACCAGACAGAGTCTCCGTCGTGGCTGGCACAGGTAAAGCGCGGTGCCACTACAATTTGGGAAAGCTGGGAGATGTATCAGCCCGATGGAACGCCTAAAAAAGAGAGCTTCAATCATTATACCTACGGCACGGTAGACGATTGGATGTTCCGCACCATCGGCGGCGTAGACCAAGAGGATACAGGCTATCGGCGGCTTATGATTCATCCTCAGCCGGACAAAAGCTTGACGTGGGCCAAGCGTAGCTTTGAAACGGAGAATGGAACCGTATATGCGTCTTGGAAACGTGAAGGCGGACAATTCATCTTAACCGCCGACATTCCCTGTAATACCACCGCCAGAATCATTCTGCCGGATGGCACACAGCATACGGTCGGCAGCGGTCACTATACATTGAATTGTTAAGGCAACACCGTACAGTCACTTTGCGCTGGGTGACCACGGCACGCCCGCCCTGCGCGTGACGCCGGAGGTGTCCGACGATTTGCACAGTGCCGCCGTCACGGTGGAAGCCGCCTGTGAGAACACCCCCGACGGCACCGAGGTTCTGTTTGCCATCGAGGGTGTCGGGGAACAGACCGCCGCCGTGCATGGCGGGTAAGGCTGTGCCGCCCGCCATGATCCAACAGCTGAACGCCGCATTGAATAAAATCAAGAAAGAGGGATGAGCCATGAAGAAGGTTACGCTTTCACTTGATAGCTCATTGAAAGAAATTTTTACCTATGAAGAAAGCCGCGCAGTGTTTGACAAATTCCTGCCCGGTATGCGCACGATGGCAGAAAACCAGCCCGCAGCACTGGGCTTCTCCGTTCGTAAAATCATACAATTTTCGGGCGGAGCTATCCCCGGCGAAGCTGCCGACGCGCTGGACGCAGCCCTGTGTGCGCTCGAACTGTACAGTGCCGAGCCGGAAATGTCCGACACGCCGCTGACCCCCGACGGGGCTGAGGTCGTGCCGGAACCGCCCCGCGACGCCATCTACCCCGGCAAGGTCTGGCGCGACACCAACGGTCGCCGCATCCAAGCCCACGGCGGCGCGCTGTATTACGACGACGGCGTCTACTACTGGTACGGCGAAAACAAGGATCACACCGATGGCAAATGCCCGGTCTGGACATGGGGAATGCGCGCCTACCGATCCACCGACTTGTGTAACTGGGAAGATTTGGGCTTGTTCATCCAGCCCGACCTGACCGACAAGGACGCGCCGCTGTATCCCACGTCCCGCGCTGACCGCCCGCACATTGTCAAATGCGCGTACACGGGCAAGTATGTCTGTTGGATCAAGCACTGCGGTGCCGATGCCTGCTTTACGGTCTTGCAGGCCGACAAATTCTTAGGTCCCTATGAAATTGTCAAAGCCCACTACCGCCCGTTTGGCTGCGAGGTCGGTGACTTTGACATTGCCGTTTGCGGCGATACGGCATATCTCTATATGGACGCAAACCACAACGGTCAGCTGACGATGCGCCTGACGCGGGACTTCTTGGAGGCGGAAGAAAAAATCTGCTGGCAGTACGAGGGTCTGCACGCACCGTTCAGCCGCGAAGCGCCGGCTGTGTTTGAGCATGGCGGCAAGTGGTATATGCTGACCTCCGGCATGACCGGGTATGTGCCGAACAAGAGCGACAGCGCCGTGTCCGACGCGCCCGACAGGCCGTTTGTGAGCATCGGTGACCCGCACGCAGATGACGCGAGCCATGCGTCCTTCAACAGCCAAATCTCGCAGGTGTTCAAAGTTCCCGGTAAGCGCGACCTCTACATTGCGCTGGCTGACCGCTGGGTGCCGGACTACCCCGTGGATGCTAAACTGGCTGATCTGCTGGAGCGCTGCACCGCACAACGCTTTGACCCCGAACACTACAAGGCAACGTCCGAAGAAATGCAAACCATGATGCAAAGCCCGATGCTGACCAGCGCCAATACTTCCCGCGCCAATTACGTCTGGCTGCCCATCACATTTGAGGAAGGCAAGCCGAAGATCTACTGGCGCGACAGCTGGAAATTGAGCGATTTTGAATAAGGAGTTTTGTATGCGCAGCACATTGAATTTCAATTCCCATTGGCAGTTCACAAAACCCGGCGCGGCACCGGTGGCTGTGACCCTGCCCCACACATGGAACGCCGCCGACGGCACCGACGGCGGCAACGATTACTTCCGCGGGATTTGCACCTATACCAAGGAATTTGCCGCCCCCGCACACGCCGACGATGAGGAGGTCTGGCTGGAATTTGAGGGTGCCGCCATGACGGCAGTCGTCACCTTGAACGACCAAGAGCTGACGCGCCACGCGGGCGGCTATTCCACCTTCCGCGTCAACCTGACCCCCGCGCTGGCTGCGCAGAACACGCTGACTGTGACCGTGGACAACAGCGCCAACCGCACGGTTTACCCGCAGAAAGCGGACTTTACCTTCTATGGCGGGCTGTACCGCGATGTACATATCCTTATTGTACCGCACAGTCACTTTGCGCTGGGTAACCACGGTGCGCCCGCCCTGCGCGTGACGCCAGAGGTGTCTGACGACTTGCACAGTGCCGCCGTCACGGTGGAAGCCGCCTGTGAGAACACCCCCGACGGCACCGAGGTTCTGTTTGCCATCGAGGGCGTTGGGGAGCAGACCGCCGCCGTGCAGGGCGGCAAGGCTGTGACCGTGTTCCACATTGAAAACGTCCACCTGTGGGACGGCGTGGTGGACCCGTATCTGTACAGTGTAGCTGCCTCGCTGCCCGACGGTGACGCCGTGGCGGTCAACTTCGGCTGCCGAAAAATTGATTTCAAACCAGACACAGGCTTCTGGCTCAACGGCAGAAATGTCCGCCTTGTGGGCGCAGCGCGGCATCAGGACCGCGCAGGTCTCGGCAATGCGCTGACTGCCGCTGAGCATGAGGAGGATATGCAGATTTTGCGGGATATGGGCGCCAACACCGTGCGCCTTGCCCACTACCAGCACGCGCAGTATTTTTACGATCTATGCGATAAGTACGGTCTTGTCGCGTGGGCAGAGATCCCCTACATCACCGAGCATATGCCCGAAGCCACTGCCAACACGCTGAGCCAAATGGAAGAACTGGTGCTGCAAAACTACAACCATCCGTCCATTATCTGCTGGGGCTTATCCAATGAGATTACCGTCACCACCGGCGTGACAGAAGACCTGACGGCGAACCATCGTCTTTTGAACGACCTCTGCCATCGCCTGGACGCCACCCGCCCCACCACAATGGCGCACGCTTTTATGTTGGACCCCAACGACCCGTTTGTGCAGTTGCCCGATATTTGCAGTTATAATCTCTACTACGGCTGGTACTTGGGTGAATTGCAGCAGAACGATGAATTTTTTGACACGTTCCACAAAAACCACCCCGACCGCGTCATCGGTCTGTCGGAGTTCGGCGCGGACGCAAACCCCGCCTATCAGAGCGCCCGCCCGGAGCGCGGCGACTGGTCGGAAAGCTACCAAGCCGTCTACCACGAGCATATGCTCAAAATGTGGTCGGAGCGCCCCTACATCTGGGCGATGCACGTCTGGAACGGGTTCGACTTCGGCGCGGACGGACGCGGTGAGGGCGGCAAGCCCGGTCAAAACCAGAAGGGACTTGTGACCTTCGACCGCAAGACGAAGAAGGACGCCTACTTTATCTATAAGGCATATTTGAGCAGCGACCCGTTTGTGCATCTCTGCGGACGCCGCTACGTCCACCGCACGGAGAGCCAGACCGAAATCAAGGTCTACTCCAACCAGCCCCGCGTCACGCTGTTTGTGGACGGCAAAGAGTTTGCCGCGCAGGACGGTGACAAGATTTTTAAGTTTATCGTGCCCATCTCCGGCACGCACGAAATCAAGGCCGTGGCGGGCAGCTGCACCGACTGCATGACGATCACAAAGGCAGACAAACCCGACCCGACCTACCACGCCGAGGGGCAAGTCGAAAACTGGTTCGATAAGCCGGAAGAGCTTATGAAAGAGGGCTATTACTCCATTATGGACTCAATGGAGACTCTGCAGAAATCTCCTGCTGCCAACAAGCTTCTTTCTTCCCTTATGGTTAAGGCATCCAACGCCTATGGGGATGTTGCAAAAAATGTAAAAATGCCGCCGGAGATGGAACGTCAGATGGCACGCACATCTTTGCGCTCCATTCTGAAGCAGGTCGCAAAGTCCATCACCTCCGCAGATGTGCAACAGTTGAATGCGGCACTCAATAAAATCAAAAAAGAGCTAATCTATTTGTCATATGCTCACGCCCTTTCTCAATTCAAATTGTTGTTTTGTGTGACCCTCTTGAATACACTTTCCGAGGAGAAAAAAGAGTCCGGAGAACCTTACCGATTTGGTAAGATCCTCCGGGCTCATTATATATTTTCTCTGTTTTATCCGGGCGTAAGGGTACGGCTTCTTGCCTTCATTGTAGCATTTGCGGTGTTACTCTTCCCACAACAAGGTCAGTGTAACACCACGCTTTGCCAACTCACGGTGAATGTAAGGGTAGTCCGGTTCAACGTACAAATGGCATTTACATATTCCCGTTACTAGCGAAATAAAAGAATGCCAATGCTGCGAACCGTTCACACAGACAGTTTCTTTTTGGGATAGGTTTCGTTTGCATGGTCAAATTGGGAGGGGTTCGCTTCAAAAGACTTTACCATTACAACACTGCGACCGAAATGCTTATTGGCTGGACAGATAAATGTGGATGATTACACCTTTTTCCCAAGCAGAAATCGTACCTAACAGAACTGATGTTTCCAGCCATGACAAGGTCGTGCTATTTGTTCTGATTTTTGGGTGGGTTTTTTCGATATAGCCCTTGTCATTTGCAATACCCACATTCTCGATAAATACTAAGCATGATTTCCCAGAACCATCTGTTCCCTCTAGCATATACCGTGCGGAAAGCTCGAGCTTTCCGTCATCGCGCACTTGTTGCGTATCGACGCCCCCAGGGAGAATCTTGCCATAAAATCCAGAACCCTCTCCTTCGCCGTCAAATAGAATCATTCGTGCCAGACCACGTTGCCCATGTACCTCGTATGTCTCTTTGATTCTAACGCGTACGGTCAATGCTTCTCGCATGGCTATCAGCCTTTCATCATAATATAACCGTTTTCTTTTACTTCATAACTCATAGTGGTAAAATCCACAGACAGTTCGGCGGTAGTATTACCCTGCCAGATAAAATGCATATTATTCTTATTGGAAATTACAGAAATTTTCGCATTGCCCGTAAAGGCTCGACTGGATTTTCTGAACCGGAGGAGTTCTATCTGTTTCTTGACCACATCTTGGGTGAGGGCACTGTGAATTTGTTCAATGGTCATGTTGGTTCGGTTAATCTCTTTATGGCCTCCCTCTCCTGCTTTTGCAACCGCCTCGTGATCATTTTTCCCCGCGAACAAATCGAGATACCACACCTGCGGTTTACCGGGCATGAATAGTTGAATTGCTCGTGCGACAAGCATCTTTCGGTCATCTTCGCCAAGAGCACTGTAATAAGTGGCATTCACCTGATAGTATACATTTTTTTGGCCGTGCAAATTCTTCACAAATCCGCCACGTGCTACGATTAAGTCGATTAACCCCGCAATGCGTTCTTCAGGGAGAAGTCCACGCAAATCAAGCAGCGGAATGCCGTCGTGACAACCAAGCATATTGACAGTGACAATGTGTTTTTCAATCAGTTCATTGGCCCAGCATGCAAGTGTAGTACCGTCTTTTTGCTCAATTGCATCAATCAATAACCCAGGAAGGAAGAAATCATAGGTTAGATAACCATAGTTTGCAACCTTTTCGTAGGTTTTTTCTTCATAGCTTGCATGGATTTCCGGCAGAAGTGTCAGTCCATATGGCGCTGCTAACTCTCTGACACGTTCCAAAGTATTCCAGGTTTCTGGCTCGTTCATAAAATTGCGGCTGCCGGGTGCCTTAGGAGCATATGCGAAAGCATCTAAGCGAATGATAGCAGCGCCGTATCCTGCGAGTTTTTGAAGTGTATTTTTATAGAAGTCCCAAACAAGGGGCGATTTTAGGTTCAAGTCCATCTGACCGAGATACTTACAGCGAGAATCCAAATAATCGCAAATCTCATTGTGCATAGTAGCCCAGCGGCCGAGATTCATGTCCGCCGGATTTACATTTTCCTTTAACTGCTTGTTGACCAAATCAGCGAGTTCTTCTGCTGATGCGTATTGCATACCAAACTGCTTGAGCAAATCTTGAGCATCAATTGGATCATAAAAGACCTTCTGATAGAAAGTGTTCCAGTAGGGGAGTTTGCTCCCATCAGGCATGCGAACCATCAGAATGGGGAGTCCGGGTTTTCGGAAGAACATCTTGTCTAGGTATTTCTTCTCTGGCTGAATGTATCCATCTGTGGTCATTTTGCCACAACCGGTCCAGAATTCATTCCAATTGATAAAGAAGTCTTTGTACTTTGATTTTTGCCCATTCTCCAGCAAATCCTGGAATTGCGGAGAAAGAACCGAAGCATGGTTTAAAATAAAGTCGAGTTTCAAATCTAATCCGAGGGCTTTGATTTTTTCCAAATCCTCTTCTGAGGCGAAGATTTCATTGATATTGTAATCAATTACTGAGAAGCCCCTGTCAAGATCCGTGTTGTAGATACTGGGCAAGATATATATGCTGCCAAAAGAATCTTTCAAATCGTCTGATGCCAGAAATTGAGTGACATCTTTCAATGTCCCGCCCATACTATCCGGATAGAGATTCAGCATGGGAGTGAGTGAATTTTCTTTATTCATCACCTATCACCTATCATTTCTTTATATTCTGCCGCATTCAGGATTTGGCCATTCATCATTTGAATTATGTCTGCGTTTTTTGCATTTTCATTGAGCATGATCTGTTCAAGTTCAAGAACCAGTGCAATCAAGGGCGTGCCTGTATTTGCATTCCGTGCCCGTTTCTTACGACGTTCAAGAGTTTCCTCCGGTGTACTATAAAGGAACACGCTGATGTCAACACCTTTAAGGTTAGGATTTCCTGCATGTGTCCACTCAATCAGTAGAACACGCTTGTCGGAAAAATCTCCCGCTTCGTAATGGAAATCGGCTTCTTCATCTCCAAGCTTTCGAAGCAAGATTTCGTTTTTCCCTTCACGGAATGCATTGATAAGTTCCTGCATTGCGGGATAATCCTGTTCGGCTTGTGAACCAAGATATTCGGCGAGCGCCCTGCGACCATAACTCAGATATGCTTTATGCCAAGGGTATGTTGCATCATACTTTGGATCCGCATCTACCATCTTGGTCTGCAATACATGCAGTTCACGCCATGCCTTATCAGAATAAACGCCCTCACGCAGCATCCCTTGTATTCCCGCTTGGCGCAGAATTCTTAAACGCTCTGCGTCATTCAAAACAGGGATACGGAATGGATACTCATCTCCGCCAATTAATGCACAGCCTATTCCCTGCGCTTCCAGATATTCATGAATCAATCTTGCAGTGGTAGATTTTCCGACACCGGAGCCGCCACTCACTGCTACTACAGCTCTAGGTGATGAACATAATCGCAGTTTATTCAAAAGCTCTGCGAAAAGAACCTCCGCTTTACATTCTATTGCGTCATGTGAAGCGTGATTCTGAAGCCATGCTTTACCCGTTACACAATTTTCCCATTTAGATGTATGGATGGTCATATTTCTCAATCCTCTTTCGTTTCGACATTGAGATTTTTTCGGTATTCGTTGGGTGTTGTTCCAGTATATTTCTTGAATAGGGTCGAAAAATAGGCAAAACTATCAAATCCGACTTTCATCGCAATCTCACCAATTCGGATATTCGGATGCGAGAGGAGTTCCTTAGCTTTCTGAATCCGATACTCCGAAACGGCATCCTTCAGATTTTTCCCGGTTTCCCTTTTATAAATTTTTCCAAGGTATTCGGGATTTACATAAAACTCTTCAGCAATGCTGTTTCTGTCAATGTTTTCGGCATAGTGTTCTTTGATGTACTGATGTACCTTTTGAGAAATAGTTTCCTGCCTTGCAGTCAGTTCTAACTTGGAAAAGGCCGTTGACAACAAGTAGTTTGCCCAGCGAATAAAATCCATCATGGATTGTACGGACTTTTCTGATAACTCTTGTGCGACTGCATTGTTAAATAAGTCCGGTGCCTTACAATCCGCCTTTGCTAATTCAACATAAACGATTTGCAGCAGTGTTTGCCTTGCAGATTGCAGTGCTTCAATACTAAGCTGCTTAGTTTTCATGCCTTCTTCGAGGTGATCCTTAACATATTGAAGGATCGCGCGTTTATCTCTTTTGAATACGCTTTCTTCCAGTTTTTTTGTATCCAAAGTAAAACTGCCGTTGATTGTTTCTGCCTGCGCATCGCTGAGGTGAAAGCATGTCCCGTAATCGGCCACATTATGTACTAGCGCTTGGATTGCTTCTTGATGCATGCTATAAAGATTTTCGACACGGCAAGGATTGCAAATACATACGGTCAGAATGCTGTTCATGATACTTTCTGTCTGTTTCATCAGGAGAATGCACCGTTCTTGCAGCTTCTCCTGCCCTTCGGAACAGATTGCTGTTACCAATATTTCTGTGTGTCGGTCATTACACAAAATGCTGTCATTTTCAGGACGCCCGCACAACAACTCAGAAAAGACATTTTTGACTGCAAACAATAATAGATCCCGACCGAAACGAGTCTCATCTTTAGCGAGATTCGTCAATCGCCCAACGATTAACGTGTAATCTGCTTGTGGATCAAGTGTCAACTGTCTTTTTGCAATTTCCTGTGCTGCCTGTTGCGGCTTCTCTTCAAATCTTCCTTCCAGTACACTATTCCAAAAAGATAGTTGCACTTCATCATAGTTGTCCTTTACCCAAACACCGAGTTCACTGTTTTTCTTCAGCGCCTGTTGTTCTTTTATTCGTATAATGATCCTACGCAATGCCACTTCCATAACATCAACATCAAAGGGCTTTAAGAGATATTCTGCTGCTCGGTTATGTAGCGCTTCAGAGGCATAGCTGAAATCTTCATGACAGGTAAGAAGCAGGAATTCACCGTCCATTTTTTGTTCACGAAACCAGCGCAACAGATCCAGACCGCTTCCCATCGGCATTTCTACATCACTTATGACAAGATTGATCGGCTCATTCAGTAGGATTTTCTTCGCCTGCTCAATGTTGTAGGCCTTGCTAACATTTTCTACTCCGAGTTGTTTCCAGTGGACGGCATTGCGTACAACCTCTACTGTTGCCATGTCATCGTCGACAATTAGAGCATTTATCATACGACGTCTCCTCCGCTGGTTTTCTTTCCTGTTTCGTTGATTGCTTCTTTGGGAAGATAAAAGATGGTTCTGGTTCCATGAGGTTCAGCATTCTTTAGTTCCATAAGATCATTTCTATCATACATGATTCGAAGCATTTCCCAAAGGCTCCACAATCCAAGATGTGTCCCATCCTCGGACGGTTTTGGCTTTTCACCAGCTTGAAACTGCTTCAGAATCTCCTTGGGGTATCCCTCGCCATCGTCTTCAATAGAAATACAGAGCATTTCTTGTCCCTTATACTCAGTCTTATTCACTTGTACGAGGATTGTTATCAAATTATCAACAGAGACTGCATGTTTGTAAATGTTTTCTACAACTGTGTGAATAAGCATCTGAGGGATGGGCCAGTTTTCATCCTCCTTGTTATATTCGCCGTAATAAAAAACACTGCCGGGATACCGGAGTTCCTGCATTTCGTAATAGTATTGAACGTTTTGCATTTCCTCTGACAACGGAACTGTATGCATGCCGGATTTGAACATATATCGAATATTTTTGGACAGTACTTCTACATACCTTTTGATGCTGTCATTTTGACCCTGCATACTCAAACTCGAAATCGTTGTCATCGCATTGAGGAAAAAATGCGGACGAAGCTGTAGCCGAATGCATCGCAATTCTGAATCCTGCATTTCCATATGGTGTTTGTAAGCAGATAGTCTAAGGTCTACGTTTTCTCGCATCATACGGTTAAAGGTATCTCTAAGCATTAGAAATTCCTGACTACCGTAGCTCGTTTGAATCTGAAATCCTTCTGTTACACCATTCATGTCGTGCAGCTTTTCGGTCATGTCCTTCATCGGTTTAATAATCTGTCTCCGAGTATAAAAGATAATAGCCGCACTGCATCCTAAGGCAACGATGGCAATCAGTATAACTGATAAAACGCTGGTTTGAGTCGTGTATGTGATTCCGTATTCATTTAGATAACTTGTTACATACAGAGAACTGTCTCCAATTTCAAGTTGGTTTACTTTCCAGTTGCTTCCAAGCGCCTGCATAGTTTGACCCAATAGAATGTTTTTCGATTCACTGCCAATGGTTTTCCAAACATAGCCATTACTGTCTGTTAATGCCAGACATAAACTCGATATGGCAGGATCCGTATTACTCGAGAAGAAATTCTGAACGGAAATGTATGCTGCTACTATATGCCCATTGCGCATATAGGCACGGTATAAAAATGGTTCTCCAGCGATTTCTTGAATTGTCCAACTGTTTTTTCGTGTGCCGCTTCCTAACAACTCCCAAGTGAAAGTTTCTACTGCTTTTCTCGTCTCATACGGCAATGCCCATTTTGATGAATCACCATTTGTACTCTCCATATATCCGCCGTAACTGTTTTCTGCAACGATCAGTAAATCAACTGCGTTATCCTGAAGAAGAGCGGCGTGCATGGCTGTATATATAGACTTCTTGGCGTAGTACCGATCACTTTCCTTGTCACTGCGTATCATTTCCAGTGCGGTTTCCTCACTTAGAGTAAGGTTCTTAAGGATATTGTCTGCTCGTTCGATACGATTTTCCAGATTGACTCTATAAATTGCAAGAACATTGTCCGCAGCAGTTTCCATTTCGGTTACAGCGCTATTTCGCATATGGACTATAAGTGCCACAAAAAGTGCCGTGAGAAGCACAAACTGCATAAAAAGCATGATGGAAAGGTTTCGGATAAATGACCTCTTTTTCATTGGCGTCAGCCTCCGTTCGTTCTGTCTCTATCCTACTTGCTTTCCATCATGAAATCAAGAGTGATTCTTTGTATTACGGTTTTTTTCGAGCGTGTTTATGAACGCGACAAGCTCCTTTGCCATTTTTTGCTGCGCCAGTTCACTCGGATGTCCACAAGCTCCGATAGGATCCATGGGACTCATACGGCAGTATTTAAAGGTGTATACATTGTTATCCCCAGTCTCTGCACGGTATGTATCTACTGCACGATCCATTGCATCATAAAAGTAGTAATCCATGCTGCCCAGAGCACAGATGATTTTCGTTTTGTCGCCATTGCATTTGCGGACAGTCTTCAAAAAGTGAACATAATCCTTCTCATACTGCTCCTCAATTTTCTTGGGCGCGGCTGAAAAAGAAGCTGCCGTTGCATCGTTGGTGCCTAGGTTGATGACCACATAATCAACAGGGTGTTCCTTGAAATTCCAGTGATCGGCATCCAGTTCTAGGGCTTGCTGTGCCGGCCGGTCTGTGTACTCGTACAGCATATTCATGGCGACAGGCATAGGAATCTCTTTGCGAGGAGCGAGGCAGATGCCGGAGATACATATCATTTGCCAATCCATTCCAAGGTAGCGTGCTGCTGTAGGACCATGTGCCATCCAAACATTTTCTTCCTGAGGGTAATAAAACCGGTCTTTCTCAGATGTGCCGAGACCGAATCCGCAGGTGATTGAGTCTCCAACAAATTCAATACGCTTTTTGATGGGCTCAACTACGGGCATCAGAATTTCTCCGTCCACATCAAAACCGTGTAGTGACAAACCTGTTTTGATATTTTCCGTCAGTTTTACGACACGGACAGTATGCTCTTGCTCGTCTGAACCGGAATAGATAAGATACTTTGTTGATTTGTTCGTGAGTTCGAAAGTACGGCAAGGTTGATCATTGTCATCCACGAAAACAGAAATCCACGGCCAGACAGTTCGATGCGGTGTATTTGGGTCACCAGGAATCCCATCATATTCTTCACTGCTTTGAGCAGAAAACTCGGCAAGCAATGCACTGCCTCTGAAGCGAACCGTAAAGCCGGAGCTGCTCCAGTTGAAATACAAATTATCTTCGTGTTCCCAAGTGCGTCCCTGCACGGTCACTATATCACGCAAATCGTTCCATGCAAAATGCTTCATAAATGCTTCCTCTCAATATACCGATAAATGTCTTTTGTAGGAAGATAGTGAACAGGAACCTTATGGTCAACTAAATCACCGATCCAGTCTTGTGCATACCTCATTCCCAATTCTTCCATGTTGAAGTGCCCAATGTTGAATACAGCTTTTTTTCTACCTAACGCTAAAGCATCTCGCACATAAGAGAGAACTGTCCATTCAATGACCTCTCCGGGAATAATTGCATCCAAACCTTGCTCCATTGCGTTGATCAAATCTGTTCCGTATTCTCTGGTTTCGCTCTGCGTGCCAAAACCCGGGAAAAGATGCCCGACAATGGCAACTTTGCGGATTTTATCCTCCGGATTTCCAACGATGCGTAAGCCATTCATGGCAAGCTTATCTTCAAGATATTGTCCGAGTTCTTTAACGGTTGTCTCCGGAAGTTCAAAAAGGTATCCCATAGGGACTTTTATGGAACTTTTTTCTGAAGGAATATAATAGTTTTCCCAACCAAGGTACTTGATAACACCTGTAAATATTGAATCCGGATTATGGGCATGCATATGGTCATGGTCACGCCAAACTGTAATGCCATACTTATCCAAAAGCGCCTTTTTCTCTTCGTAGACGCTGTTCTTGCCGCCAGCTCTCCAGTCAGGGTAGTCTTCTGTTGAATAGAAGATTGGCTCATGGACGACCAGCAAATTGCAACCAAGCTCACCCGTTCGACGAATCACATCTACGGTAGGGACGAGAGCTGTGGCGATGCCGTTACATTCGGCATTAGGATTGCCAAATTTATAACCATCACAGCCGGCATAGTTGCCCGGAAACTGAGGATGATATTTCAATATCTTATTGATTACATCACTGTTTTTCATGTTCTCCTCCCAGGTTATGCAGATCAAGCCAACCAGTACAAAGTTTGCCCCACTCTGCAATATGGGGAACATTGGCATTCAAATCGTTTTCACCATCGGCTAGTCCTAATCCATGAACGCCGCCTTCAAAAATGTGAAGTTCATATGGAACGCCCGCGTCTTGCAGTGCTTTTGCAAGGCAGAGACCGTGCCGCCCATCATCGCTCAATGTCTGCCAGATGAAGAATGGCGGAGAATCCGGACGGACATTTTTCTCTGTCGCCAGATAGAATTTATCCTTTGGTGTATCGCCAAAAAGACTATGCTCCGGCTGCTCCATCATAAACGGTTGAGGAAAAGAAACCTCCGACATTGCACCATAACCAATCACGCATGCATCAGGGCGTGAAGACATTTGTTGTACCAAGTCCGGAGCTGTCTGGCTGCCGTTATCAAAATGAGTGGCGCAGTTTCCGCAAATCATCCCTCCGGCAGAGAACCCCATTACAACGATTTTTTCACCGATGCCAAATTCTTCTTTTCTGGCACGCAGTAAACGGATGGCGCGCTGCATATCTGCCATGGAAGCGTAACGGTCATAAGGGAGAAGCCGATAAGACAGGATCGCAGTGTTGTAGCCTGCTTGATGGAAATACCACGCTACATTTGGCCCTTCACATCCTGTACGCCATGAAAAACCGCCGCCATGGGCAATCAGAATCGTTGGAGAACCTGAGTTACCTGGTACAAATACCAGATACGGCTCACCTTGTAAGTGAGTATCTTCTCGCCAACCAGGGGTTTTCTCCCAGAGAGGAGTTTTGACAAAGCCCTGCATTCCGTCGTTCCAGAGTTTAAGATTCCCTTCTACATCCAATGTTCCATCGGGCAGACGATGTTTGGAAATGTTCCGAATGAAGGCGTGCGTTTCTACCCTGTTCTTGAGAAGCGGAATGTTGTCATCATACTTTTTCATTTGATACCCTCTCCCAGAAGCCACCGTACAGCAGGTTCAATGTTTGCATTCCAGAACACAAAATCATGGACACCCGTGCTTTCGTGGTATTCGAAGTCAATCTTTTCTTCTTCAAGGAAGTGCCGGAATATCTGATTCTCCTTATACAGGAAATCTTCTGTCCCGATTGCCATATACAATCCGGGAATGCGATGATTTTCTTCTTTGAGCTTTTTTATCTGCGTTTCAGGATTGTTGTCACTTTCGAGAACGAATGCCGGATCACCGAACACTGATTTATAATAATCATAATTGGCCACCATATCCTTGAATCCCGGAGCCATCTTCTTGACATTATGAACAATCAATGCTCCAGAGAGCGAAAAAGCTTTTTCAAAGGTGTCCGGAAATTGTAGAGCTGTATGGATTGCACCGAAACCGCCCATAGATAAACCGCCGACAAATGTATCTTCTTTGCGTGAAGAGAGATGGAATGTATTACGCACATAGTCGATCAATTCCTGACCGACGAAGGTTGCATACTTGTGGCCAGTAGCTTCAGAGTCCAAATAGAAGCTATTCTCTCCTGAGGGCAGAATGACCGCCAAGTTGTATTTGGAAGAAATCTCAGAAGCGTTTGAATACAGTGCCCAATCCAAATTGCCGCCATTATAACCGTGCAATAAGACAAGAATCTTTGTCGATCGTTCATAGTACGTATTGCCCATTTTCATCTCGGGGGAAACATCATTGGGAACAAAGAGTTTGAAATTTACAGGTCGGAACAATGACTTGGAGTAAAAGTCAACAGAAAAGAGAGCCATTATTATGCCTCCAATACCTAATGGACCCTATTTAGGGTATACACAATCATAGCATCTTCAACACAGCGAATCATACCAGGCAGTGATGGAATATAATCATACCGTTCCCATTTGTCAGGGGCTTTTAAGATTTCCTCCGTACAATGCTGCATTGCTGGAACGTACTTATTACTTAACATAAGTCGTCCATGGCTGGGGCAAAGCCATTTCACTTTATTGAGTTGTTTCATGTGTTGTACGAGTGCCGTGTGGAATGCCTCAACAGTTAACAGTTCCGCGTGGTCCACCGCAGGAAAGCCGTCTATCACAAGCGTAGGCGTTGATAGGATCGCGTCTCCAGAAAACAGAATTCCGGTTTTACTATCAATAACCATACAGTTACCAGCACTATGGCCGGGCATATGCACTATGGTTTCAATTCTGCCACCGAGATGAAAGGTCATCCCGTCGTGTACAGCTCTGACAAACTTGTCGCTGAGAGGAATAACGGCATCTTGGCTGAACGCTAATGTTGTCGGGAGCATTCGACCGGCTTCGCAGCTTAAGGATTCCTTCCAATAGGGAATATCGAATTCGTGCATATAGACATTCTCAAATTGGCTGTTTCCGCCCGTGTGATCGCCATGCCAATGCGTATTAAATACAGATACCGGCTTGTCTGTAAGCTGCTCTATTACGCTCTTTAGATTGCCAATCCCGTATCCAGTATCTAACAGCAATGCACCGCATTCGCCGCAAATCAAATGCATCCAGACTGACCCTCCCGAATTGCCATCATCAAAGTACAGATGGATAATGTTCGGGTCCAATCGGTTGCAAAATGCCTTGATGAAGGGATTTGATGCAAATTTGATTGCATCTTGTTTGCGGATTTCAGCGGCAAAATCATCTTGTTGTTGCATTAACTCTTTCCAACGCATACTGATCAGCCCTTAACTGCGCCGACAACTACGCCACGAACCAGATATTTCTGGATGAAAGGATAAACCAGCAGGATGGGAAGAATGCCGATGACAGCCATTGCCATACGGATTGCCGTACCAGGAAGATCAACACTACCCGTTCCCAGCAGCGCCGCAGTAGAATTGCTGCGCAGCGCCTGAATGTTGTTCATGATCTTCATCAGCAGCATCTGAATGCTATAAAGCTTTTCATTGCTGACATAGTACAAACCGTTTGTCCAGTCATTCCAATAGCAAAGGCCGGTGAAAAGGCTGATGGTTGCAACGGTAGGAACAGCCAGAGGAAGCATGATTTTTCGGAAGATGGTCATTTCAGTTGCTCCATCAATTTCTGCTGCCTCAATCAAAGAATCGGGAATGTTATTGGCGTAGTAGTTCTTTACCAGAATTACATTAAATGCTGTAACGAGGTAGTTGGGAATCAACAAGGCAAAGATAGTATCTTTGATATGGAAAATTTTGGTCCACATAATGTAGGACGGAACAATGCCACCATTGAACAACATGGTAAAGAAAACGAAAAACGAGAGAGCATTGTGATATTTGAAGCTTTTACGAGACATTGGATATGCAAGCATCGTGGTAAGGATAACACTTGCTGCAGTACCTACCACAGTTACAAAAACAGATATGCCATAGGAGCGAAGAATAACAGCTCCCTGCTTGATCATATAGTAATATGCGTCAAGGCTCCACTCTTGAGGCCAGAAAGAATAGCCATTACGAATCAAAGCGGACTCTTTAGTAAATGACGAAATGACGATCAGCGCCAGTGGAAGCAACGTAATAATCACTAACACAGTGAGAATGATTGTTGCCGCTGTATTAAAGCGTTTACTCTTTAACATTTTCTCTGACCTCCTTAGAACAATGCATTATCAGCATCAAGTTTGCGGACAATCTGGTTTGCAATCAAAACGAGTACAAAACCAACAATGGACTGATACAGTCCTGCAGCAGCAGACATACCAACATTATTAAGTTCCATAAGGCCACGATATACATAGGTATCAATTGTCTGTGTGGTTGCGAAGATAGCACCGGAATTCTGCGGTACCTGATAGAACAGACCAAAGTCGGAATAGAAAATACGTCCTACAGACATAAGAGTCAGTGTAATAATCGTGGGCTTCAACAAAGGCAATGTGATGCTGCGGATCTGACGGAGTTTACTAGCTCCATCAATTGCAGCCGCCTCAAACAAGGACTTGTCAATACCGGAAATTGCCGCCATGAAAATGATTGACTGGTAACCAACATTTTTCCAAAGGTTGACTATTACCAGAATGATAGGCCAAGCACCAGGCGTTGAGTACCACGCAACCGGATCAAGCCCAAGCCAACGAAGGAACGTGTTATTGATAAAGCCGGTATCTGCATTCAAAAATGCATATGCGATGAAACCAATGACGACCCAGGAAAGCAGGTTGGGTAAAAGCATAACCGCCTGATAGAACTTGACACGCTTCTTTTCTCCTAGTTCACACATCAGGATGGCAACGAGAATTGCTGCAACGGTGCCAATGATAATGAACGCCGTGTTGTATAGCAATGTGTTGCGAGTCATAATCCATGCGTCTTTGGTTTTGAAAAGAAATTCGAAATTGTCAAAACCGCACCAGTCACTCTTAAAGGGACCCTTCATCAGGCTATAGTTTTTGAATGCCAGGAAAATTCCAAGCATAGGGGCATAGTTATTGATCAGAAGATATATGATGCCGGGCAATGCGATCAGGAAAAGTGATAGGTTCGTTGCTGCCGTTCTGCTCTTTTTTTTCATGAATAACGTACTCCTTTTCGCCGGTAGTTAAAAAAGAACCGGAAAGCCAATTTGCATTTTCGCTGCTTGGCTTTCCGGTTAATTTAACCGAAATCAGTGATAATTATTGTGCAGCTTTCCAAGCGTCAAGCTGTTCCTGTTTTGCGTTCAGAATATCCTGATAACCTGCATCCTGCAGAGCTTGATCAAACTTTGCCAGTTCGGTATTGGGGTCAACGCTACCGCACAGCAGACCAGGCAGATACTGACTGATTGCATTTTTAACAGCGGTGTACTGCGTGTTCAATTTACTGGAATCAAAGGTGAAGCCCATGGCAGGAGAAGTCTTGGCCTCTTCGTTCTGCTTCTGCTCCCACTCCAAGGAAGAAGGATCCGTACCGGCAGTGGGATACATAATAAAGAAGTTGCCAAGCGTACCGCAGCTCAACTGTGCAGTGTAAGGAACCGTGGTTGAATCCTCACCTTCAGGGTAACTGACAGTACCATCATCATTCATGATATAGTCGCGGCCTTCAATGCCGTTAATCAGAAGATTGACGATATCCTTGTCCGTATAGGTCAGGTTTAGGAATTTCAGGGCAGCTTCAGGCACATCCGTGGTAGAGGCAATCATCCAAGAAACTGCATTGATGTCGCCAGTGCCGAGATAAGCATCACCAATCATCTTTGCGCCCAACTCAAAACCACCGCACTGTGCTTGCAGAGATGCTGCAGTGTCAGCTTCAGGATAGCTATAAGCGGCAATGTAGCCAAAGTAATTGCCAGAAGACATGCACTCGGCAGCAGTGCTGGTCGTAGTGGCTGCATCCTTCATGATCAGGCCCTCATTATACCAATTGCGGGCAAGATCACAACGGCTCTTGAAAGTGTCCGTTGTGTAAAGATCCTGAACTGTCATGTTGCCATCCATCAGGACACCAACAGGCTTATAGTAGTCATCGGACAGCCAATCAATATCCCCCATAGTCATCTCGAGGCCACTTACACCATTTTGAACAGGCGCAAGCGGAATCATGTCAGATTTAGCTTCCTTGACTTGTTCCAGGATAGGCGTTACATCCTCCACGGAATTTACGGTAGACATATCAATGCCAAGTTCATCTGCAATATCTTTGCGATAGATGAACATTGGAGTAAGAGCAAACGGTTTATATGTGGGAATGCCATACAGTTTTCCGTTTACCTTGCAGGCATCCAAGAACTTGTCCCCAAGAAGAGCTTTGGTCTCAGGTGCGCAGCTGTCAATCAGATCGCTGATGTCATAGCACATATCGGTAGAGACGCAGTTGCCAAAGTTGCCAAGAGACTGATAAACATCAATCTTTTCACCGCCCTGCAAGGAAAGGCTAACTTTATTTACATAGTCTGCAATAGAGATGGGCTTCAGTGTAATCTCCGCACCAATCTTCTCGCGAGTGATCTTGTTGATTTCTTCCTCAACTACGTCCAGATCCTCTTCAGTAGGAATGTTATTGAATGTCGCGTAAGCATAGGTGACCTGATCATAGCTGCCATTCCCGGTTGCAGAAGCTGAATCTCCTGATGCCGCGCCACTTGCAGTGGAGGAAGCAGATCCGCCACAAGCTGCCATGCTTACTGCCATAGCAGAGGCCATTGCGAAAGCTATTGCCTTTGATGCTTTTTTCATATTCATTCTCCTTCTCCGTTTCCGGATTTATTGATTATAGTATAGCAGGCGGCTTTGAATCTTGCTTTCAATTTCGAGACGGATTTTTTAAATTTCAAGTAAAGTTGGAAAAACATTATAAAAAATGAAGGCGTTTCATCCTCGCAAGCCCAAACTATCTGATATGTGTTTCTGGATTTAGTCGGTAGGGATGAACAAGAGACCTTAAATTGTCAGAATGTATAGTTTGCATGCTTACGAGCAAGTTCTTCGCGGGTTGACAAATCAGATGTGGCGCCGCTGATAACAGTCCATGTAGCTGCAGCAGCATAGTTGCCAGTGATAGTATCACAAAATGATTATGTAAGTTATCCAGGTTCATGTGGGTAGCGACCAGCACCTGAAAGCGCTTGCCCCAGACCTTGCGGGCCAGTGCCACGCCGATCTCATGGCATTGCTCCGGGGTGACCTCTCCTTCGCGGAAGCTTTGGTAGGCGTGGAGCGCTACCACGCCGTCTGTTTTACCAAAGCGCTCCTGCACAGCCCGCATATCTTCCCACGCATGGTCTGCCCTGCAATGAATGCCGGTGACGAGCTGGGCGCTCTCATTCAGCTTGGTCTTGGCATCATTCTCCGCATAGTGGAGAGTTTGGGCAAGGGCATCGTACTCGGTTTTGTCCGGGTTGGCCGCATAGTCAAGGACGCGCTATAAGCTGTCCTTGATTGCCCAAATCTTAGTTACCGCCAATGAGCAAATCCCTCATGCGGTCGGTCTGGGCGTTGATGGCCGCGCCATCTCGCACAGAACAGCTTTCTGCCATTTCATCAATCTTACCCAACACATCAAATACCTCCTTGGGTGGGTGTCCAACCGGTTCATATCCCAGCGCCCGCTGGCGTAAGTATTCCGAGAGAGACAGCCCGCACCGTTTAGCCATCAGCGTCATTTTTTGTTTCTCTGTGACGCTGACGCGGACATTGATCCCGACACTGCGTTTTCTCATGCGCCAGCAGCCTCACAGGGGTTCGGGGCTGTCCCCGTAGGCTTTTC
>ERZ772882.944-NODE-944-length-34849-cov-8.751710_pt1 | contig 34849 bp, 34 predicted proteins | sample MGYA00580576_ERZ772882 | MGnify/ENA primary metagenome ERZ772882 (study PRJEB29015, sample SAMEA2737658) | human gut metagenome | biome: human gut; feature: human-associated habitat; material: faeces | place: China | collected 2012 ... | reverse complement strand
CCTGCCATATCCCTTAAGAAGCCAATTGCAATTTGATTTGGGCCCGCGCCAGCCGGCGTACCAATGCCGCCAATGATGGGACCCCAAGCACATGCAATCAGCAGTGCCTTGCCAAAGTTACTTTCCATTGGGCACATATCCTCGTCGTTAAGCAGGGACACGGCCAAAGGTGCAAGAATGGCTGCAACGGCCAGCTCCGTAATCCACATAGAGAGAACCGTACCGGTGACCAGGAAACCAAGCAGAATTTTTGCCGTTTGATTACCAGTAAGCGAGAGAACAAACAATGAAATTCGTTTTCCAAGTCCGCTTCGTGTAATCATTGCAGAAAGCGTCAAAACGCCGATGAAAAACACAATGGTTTCGCTGCCAAATCCCTGCTTAATCAGCGTGGCGAAGGAATCCACTTTCAGAAGCAACATCAAAAGCACGCCGAGGAAGCCTGTAATATGGAAAGGAACCGGTTCTGTGATCCAAAGAAACAGGCATGCGAAGAGGACACCGAGCGCCACTCGACCGCTAGCGGTCAACACGGCAGTCTCAATTGTAAGAATTGACGACGGAAGAGGGAAATATGCGACCAGCAGATAAATCGCCAGTGCCTCTACAAAATTTATGTACTTTTGCGCAGTTGTTTTCGATTTTCTCTTGTTCATTTTTTTGACCTCTTTCTCTAATGTACACTGAATAATAGAAAGATCCTTATATTTCAATCCATAGAGGCCAATCCGAGGTATAATTGGAGCAAGAGAACTGGCAAAAATCCAGCAAAGACCCTGCACCTGGAGGGCAACTATGTATCGTTACAGCAATGGCCAGATCAGCTTGGCGGATTTCAAACAGCCGGTGGGCATGAATCTGAAGGAAAGCAACCGTTGGGTAAAGAAAGCCCAGATGATTCCCTGGCCAGAGATTGAGAAGCACTACGCCGCCCTATTCACAAACCGGAAAGGCAAAGTTTAACGATATTTACATGGTGGGACACGGTGCTCTTTGCACTGTGTCCCACAGGTCGTCAGAGGCGAATTGCGCGGTATCCAGCGCAGACATTCTTGATTGCTTTTTCAGTAGGAATACGTTCAATAGAGGATGCGCCAACGAAGCCCTTTGCGCTGGTGTGATGCATGATGTACTCAGCATCCTTCGGCTCACTGATATTGCCACCATGACAAAGAGGAATAATCTCGGGGTTTATAGACAGTGCGGCCTGGATGATTGCTTCAGTCTTTTCAGCAGCAACATCAATCGGGCTCTGTTCCTTTGTGCCATTATCACCGCCAGTGGTCATACCCATATGAGGAATAATGAGGTCGATTCCTGCGTCTGCAATCATCTTTGCTTCATCGACACTGTAGCAGTACGACATCGTAAGCATATTAAGTTTGCGGGCATATGCCAAAACGCTGACTTCTTTCTCGAAGGTAAAGCCGACCTGCTCATATTCCTTTCTGATCTGGCCGCCAATCTTACCGATTGTCGGGAAGCCCTGAACACCAGACAGGCCAATGTCATAGCATGATTTCAAAAAACGCTGCATATCTCGCGTGGGGTCAAGACCAAAAATGCCGCCGATCACCGGAGTGTTCTTGACAACCGGTAGAATATCTTTAACCGCCATATCGAACATGACTTCATTTGCGTTACCAATCGGGAGATTGCCTGCAATTGATGCAATACCGTTCATACGATAACGGCCAGTATTGTAACAACCAATCAGATCGACGCCAGCCTGATCGCAGAGTCTTGCAATTAAACCGGTTCCGCATCCGCAAACCAGCAGCGCCTCTTTGCGGGCAATCTTTTCACGCATGTTCTTCAAAATTTCTTCTCTAGAAAACTGCTTTGCCATGATAATAATAGCCTCCCTTAAAATGCATTAAAACAATTTCTCTACGATTTTTCCGTTGGCCAATGATCCTTTTTCGTATCTACCGTCTAATATGCTGTGTAGGGCGAGATAGAACAAATCTGCAAACTCAGGCTGGTTGATATGCATATCTACACGATACATCTCAACATGCTTGTTTGATTTATCAATTGCAGACATAAAGCCATTGATGAAATATTCTGCGCGTAAAGACCATTCCGGATGTTCCGGATTCGGAACCCAAGACGGTCCGCTGCCGGGGCCTGCCCAACCACGTTTTATATCCGGAGCAGAAATGTCATATGCACTCCATCCGCGCATTGGGACGAGAATGCAGACAGTATCTTTTGCCTTATTGAGCTTGTCTGCAATTGTTTTACCCTGCCCATATGCCTCATCTGGTGTAATTGTGCATACTGTGCAGTTCGTATTATGATAATGCGTCCGGCGACCAAGGACACCGGCCTTTTCCTCTTCGAGAAGCCTCGGCGCCATAGCGTCACGGTTTCGGAAACTTGAAAAGTCAACACTACCAGGGGCAAGGACCTGCGGGATGCCGCATGCAATCGCCGAATTCAGACGATCCGGACCAGCATCATTAATACCATGGAGCAGATTTGCGCTCATTTCGCCGAGTGTAATCTCAGCCATCGCCCGGAAACATCCTTCTTTTGCCATGTACTCCAGCGTGCGACCGCCTTCACCATTCGCATGGATTATCATACCGTCATATTCGTTGCTTTGTGCGATATGGCTCACAACGCGTTCTGCACAAGGTGTTGTAACACCCTGCATAGTAACAGCAATTAATGGCTTGGCATCTTCATCCTTAAAGTCAACATATGCCTTTGCACCGCCGGCAACAACACCTGCTGCAGTATTTAAGATTTGACGAGAAATGTGGTTTAAGCCTGCCTCCGTGACAGAATAGAGCATTGCGATATCTTTGTTTGCCAAATATTGCTCCGCACAATGTACCATTGTTGAAAGCAAGATCTTTGGCATACCATAGGGCAGAGTTTGCATAACAGGTGCCACAATAGAACTGCCCATACCACCGCAGTATGCAATGAGAGCATGCATTTTTCCGCTCTTCTGAAGACGTGTAATATATTTAATTGCTGCTTCGGTAACAACTTTAGCTGCATCGCCGCGCGTCATCGCGAAAATATCCGATGGAGTCTTATCAACGCCGCGTAGCAAATCGCTAATGTGCACATCGATCCAGTCAGCCTTGACTTCTTTGCCCAGACTTAACTCAATCATCAGAGTGTCACATCCCATGACGCGTACGCGGTCGCGGATATAAAGGAGTTCCTTTCCTTTGGTATCCATGATGCCCGCAACTACAACAATAGGCTTCATATTAATTTCTCCTTTTGACTATTGAATGTCGATGAGCGTTTCATTCATACCGAAAACAGAGGGAATACGCATACCGGGACTGAGGCTATCGAACAAGGCTTGCACGGAATTCTTGGTATAATACCGTTCACCACAGCATAGAAATTTGTCGCGAAGCTCCTCTTCGGTCATTGGATTACACGCCTCACCCTTTGCATGCGTTCCACGATAAGTATAGGTTTTTCCGTCTTTCAACTTCAGTGTAATCTCATTTCCAAAATGTGCATTTTGAAACGTATCATCCCGAACAACTTTTGTACGTGCAATCAGTGGGAAAACACGCTTTTCCAAGATTTCCGACCCAGAGAAATCATCCAATACAACTCTTCTGTGTAACAATGCGATTGCTACACAATATGCTGTGCTGAATTTTCCCTGCTCAGGGGTATCCGGGCAGTGATAAGCGTCTAATGTCCACGAGGGCGGATCAATGCGACAGATGATTGAGTCTACCATATCCTCTGTGATTTGGTGTTCCTTACAAATTTTCAGAGTACCGTCAATGGCATTGTGATTGGAACGGCAACAAGGATATGGCTTGGGAATCAAGCCTGGTGAAATAAATATACTGTTTTTTGCTTTTAATACAGATTCAACAGCTTCGTAGTCATAATCCGGTGCAATGGCAGCCGCAATCCCTGTAGAACACGAAAACGCTGCTGGGTTAGCGGTAATGCCTTCTTTCGCCAACTGAGCGCAGATAATTGCCTTTGCACACATATGCCTGCTGAGACATCTTTTGCGGGGGTGCCATAGTTGCCTTTTGTGCCGCCAATCTCACATGTCATCATCGCAAAAGCTGCTGTGGTTTGCGTTATCGTCAGATCGAGCAGATATGCTGCCGCTGCAACCGCACCAAAGCCCCCGCTGATTGTTGTCGGATTCCAGCACAAAGACAATGTGCTGTTTTTAAAGCCAGCGCCAATTAGTGCTGAGACTTCAACACCTCGGATATAGGCATTCAACATTCGCCGGTCGCCAATCCCAAGATGCTCTGCAATTGCCAAAGCGACTGGCAGGACAGGCATACTGGGATGACCACATCCTGCATCACACATGTCGTCATAGTCACAGGCATATGCGCTCATGGCGTTAATCATTGCTGCAGACCGAACATCTAGACGGAGTCCCTTTCGACCAACTACGCTGGCCTGGGCACTGCCTGATGAGGCAGTTGCCCAATTTACGGCCGCCTCGACACTTGCTTCGCGACAGCCTGCCAGCATACAGCCAATGGTATCACGAACGGCAATCTGTGCCCGTTCCGCTACTTCTGGGCTGACTTCATTCCGACTACAAGTAAACTCTGCGATTTTTTCAAGAAAAGTCATTTTACTCAAATCACCCTTTACTTATACGGCGGTCAGATTCTATTGATTATACCCGATCAATCTCACGGTACGTGTAGATGGCGAGCACCTTCAGAACACTGTCTGTATTATTAAATGTGGAATGATGCTGACCTTCCTTCATGAACATCAAGTCGCCCGGTTTAACCTGATAAGTCTTTACAGTACCGTCCTGACAGTAATACTTATGTTCACCGCTACCTTCCAGTACAAAAAGGATCTCTTCGGTTCCAGAATGAATATGATCCGGATGCCCCTGTCCCGGGAAAATATCGATGATAGCAGTCGTCAGGTTTTTACTGCCGGTTACTGCAGGATAGGTCAACCACCAAATGTGTCCGCCCCAAGCAGTAACACGCATGGGCTCAGTTTCCTGCGAAACAACCTTTGCCCATTCTTCCATGGAAAACAGCTCCTTTCATTATTAGGGTCTATCTGAAAACCGGGAATATGACCAACAGCGAGGGATTTTTCGCCTGCTGAAGCCATTTTTCCGCAGGAATACTTTGTGTATTACAAGGGAAAATGGTGCACAGCAGGCGGAAAAGACCCGCTGTTTGGGCATGTTGACGGTTTTCAGATAGACCCTAATTATAATTATATGAGCGATAGGTTAATATCCGAGCAGCGAGGGGAGCAGCGTGGAGATCTGCGGAACCAAAACAATTAAGAGCAGGACAAGCAGAGACGCCACGACGTAGGGAATAATTGGCCGAACCATCTTGGACATGGGAACCTTCGAGATCTGCGAACCAACAAACAGATTGAGTGCCATAGGCGGAGTAATCAAACCAATGCCCAGCGCAAAGACTATGATCATAGCAATATGCACGGGATCCAGTCCAAGCTGTAGCATAATGGGCTGAATGATTGGAACGAGCAGAATAATCGAAACAGACATATCCATGACCATGCCGAAGACGAACAGGAGCGAAATAATTATCAGCATGATGACCGTAGGCGAGCTGGAGATACCGAGTACAGCAGTAGTAATCATGCTGGGAATGCGCAACAGTGTCAGCAGACGACCGAAGAATGAGGCAAAAGCAACAATGACAAGAACCTTACCTGCGGTTTTGGCAGATTCAACTGCGACTCTCGGTATATCCTTCAGAGAGATTTCCTTATACAGAACTACACTGACAAAGGTGCCGTAGACGATGGAGACAGCTGCTGCCTCGGTTGCGGTAAAGATGCCAGCGTAAATTCCCCCCAGAATGATGACTGGCATCAATATGCCTGGAATGACCTCCAGCAGAACTTTGAGTAAGTCTTTGCCATGAGGCTGTTCCGATGCCGGTTCCTCAACAATTCCCTCGACAGCCAGAAGCTCTTCCGGTGTATTCGTAAATTTTTTCAGGAAAATTTTGTTTACGATGATCTGAGCAACCATTGCCAAAAGGCCGGGGACAACACCTGCGATAAAAGTTTCTCCGATTGAATCACCACTCGTAATGCAATAAAGCACGATGGGGACGCTCGGTGGAATCAGCATACCCAAATAACCGGCGGCCGAGGCTAGAGAGCCGGCATACTCGCGTTTGTAACGGTGGCGTATCATCTCGGGGATCATAATGCCGCCAATTGCGGCTACTGCTGCTACAGCAGAACCGGAGATAGCTCCAAAAAATGCACAGCCTACGATGCAGATGGTGCCATACGCTGTCATAGAGTTTTTAAAGAATAATTTGGCAAACGAGACGAGTCGTTTCGAAATACCACCCTCACGCATGATATCTCCGGCAAAAATGAAGAACGGGATTGCCAGGAGCGCAAAATTGTCAATGCCTGTGAAGGTTGTTGTTGCGATGATGTTGGGGCTTACAGTTGTAAAGTTTAACAGATAGAATATGCCGGCAACGACAAAGGAAAATGAAACCGGAAGACCCAGAAAAATCAAGCCCAGAAAAAACACAAAGATTAACATGTTTTATCCTCCTTTGTATCTTTTAAGGCACAACGAATATTTTCAATTCTTGTAAAGATATTTTTGATGCAATACAGAACGGAAAATAAAGCGGATACCAGCGTGGAAGAATACATGGTCCACATTGGAATCATTAGAACAGGCGTCTTGTTACCGATTGCGATGGCACCTTTGACCATCAGAAGGTTGTAATAAAAAAAGATTGCCATACCGACTAGAATCAGCACGTCTAATACGATATAATAATCAAATTTTTTGAGTTTTTTGTGCAGGAATGAAGGAAGAATATCAACACTGGTATGGCTGCTGTCACTGACAGAAATTGCGCTTGCCAAAAACGTCATCCAAATCATCAGATATCGCGTTACTTCATCAATCCAAGGGATTGAGACAACAAACACATAACGTGTCAGAACTCCGATAAATGCCAGAATCGTCATGACAATCAGCATAGATCCGCACAACCAATCCATTCCCTTCACTGTAGCAGAACAAAATCGTTTAATGAATTTCATATTATCCCCTTTATTATGCGACGATTATATGTGCTGTTTATGTTAGGATTGGGATTTTTACAAAAAATCCCAATCCTGTAGGAAGGACACTCTATGCTATATTATTCGTATTTTGCTATTTCATCCTGAATCTTCTGCAGCAGATCCGTGTCGATCTTATCATAGAACTGCTTCCAAATACCACGGCCGATCTCTTCGAATTCCGCTCTGTGCTCATCCGTCAGTTCCGTTACAACAATGCCGGCTGCCTTCATGTCCGAGAGGGAGTTCGTGGTGGCCTCTGCGCAGTATTCGTCGGAGAGCGCAAACATCTTGTCGAATTCCGCCTCCAGGAAGGCCTGATCCATCGGGTCGAGGCTATTCCACCATGCGGAGTTGACGAAGAAACCATTGAGTTTCAGAATGTGGTTCGTCTCCGTAATGTAGGAGGTAACTTCATCATAACCACCGGACATGGTGATGATAGGATCGAAGTCATGGCCATCAACAACCTTCGTCTGCAGAGAAGTATAAACTTCGGTGGAAGCCATGATGGTGGGAATTGCGCCGCATGCTTCCATGAATGCCTGCTCAGTAGCAGCTTCGGGAGTGCGGATCTTCAAGCCTGCCATATCTGCGGGAGAGGCGATTTCACGTTTGGAGTTTGCGACAATCATAGGACCGTTGTTTGCAACGCCCAGGAAGTGAGCACCTTTGCTTTCAAGATTAGCCATTTCTGCTGCTGCAATACCATTAGAATCATCGTTCAGAATTGAACAAGCGACTTCCACCGACGGCCACAAATAAGGCAGATCATTGACCATCAGGCCGTAATCAAACGAGCAAATCTTAGGCATGGAGACAACAACCATCTCAATTGTGCCGTCGATTGTGCCATGCATGGTTTCGATGATGCCGCCCATCTGCGCATTATCATAGATATTCATTGTAATCTTACCGCCAGAGAGTTCGCTGATTTCTTCTGCGATTTCACGGTATGCAACGTTCTGGGGGTGATCAGGGGGGGCAACGTTACAGAACGCAAAAGAGATTTCTGCGCCACTTACCGGGAGAACGTCACTGCTTTCAGGGGTTTCTTCCACCTTGGCAGGCTCTTCTGCTTCGGGTTTGGTACTGGGGTTTTCTTCGGCTTCTGTTTCTGCTTTCTTTGCACCACAGGCACACAGACATATAAGTACGGACAGTGTAAGAAGGATTGCAATAAATTTTTTCATTTTTCTTTTCCTTTCAGGCTGTTGTTCGACTATTTAAAAGCTTAATGAAAAGCTTTTTTTACAGAAATGCTTTTAGAAATCATGAGAGAACCAAACATTTGAGGAGATGCTTTGTGGCATTTTTTTCTCTGAGGAACACAACTTTGAAATATCATCGATAAAGACAAAGGATGGATATGTTGCGATTGTTAATTAACCCTTAAGATCGAACAGACCGGACTTGTTTTCCTGATAGATACCCCAGCATTCGATTGCCTTTGCCAGCTCGACGTGCTCTTTGGCCGCGTCTTCCAAACTTTGACCTGCGACGACTGCATCAATGCCCTGGCGGAATGCTCTTGCACCAGCAGCGGGACCCATCGGGTGGCCATGAATAGCGCCGCCAGCTGCAATCATAACGTCATTGCCAAATTTTTTCACGATATCTTCGATGTGACCCTGCGTAGTACCACCACCGGGCATCGGGAAGGTGGGCTTGATGTGCTGCATAGGAGCAAGCATCTGCAGACCGCTATTCACAAAGGTATCCATCATCATCGGGAACTTGCCGTACGGTGACAGGCTGATGACCATATCAAGACCGGCAAGACGCGGCAGTTTGGCGCCGATCAGGGTTGTGGAAAGGCCGGACCACTCGGATGCATACTGTGCACCAGTATAGTCAGAATGAGCAAGAATCGGCACGTTAATATTAGGATCTTCGGTAATCATACGGGTCGTATCCAGGCCGCAGGAAGCGTAGTTAATCATCAGGCAGTTTGCGCCGGCTTCGATGGCGCGGTACGCGTTATCGCGCAGCTGCATAGCAGGCGCGGTAATATTGAATGCGTAGAGAGTCTTTTCGCCTTTAACTTCATCCGCACGCTTTACTGCCTCCATGACCATCTTGACGCGGTCTTCCAAACGGCAGAAAGGCGGATCACAGACGAGCTCGTCGTCCTTGATGACATCGACTCCGCCAACGGCCGCTTCATATGCGAGCTCCGCAGTTTTCTCAGGCGTTAAGCCAATGCAGGGCTTAATCATGTTGTTAAGCAGCGGCCGATTGTGAACGCCAAGCAGATCCCGAATGCCTTCAACACCAAACTTCGGGCCCTTGAAGCCTTTCAGGAAGGAAGACGGGAACTCCAAGTCGATTAACTTAACCTTGCCAGAAGACGAAATATTGCCAATAACAGTGGAAAGCATCATCGAAAACTGCGTGCCGAAGTTCTGCCACGGATAGGCGATACGGACAATGAACTGGCGCTCCTTGACATCAGACGGAATACCAATCTGATAAGCCGGTGCTTCATAGACACCAACTACGCGACCAATTGCACGCTCCCGAACTTCGGGGGTTTCTCCGGGCACTTTCAACCATGTGCCGCATGTCTGTTCGATGGCAAGCGCTGCAGCAAATTTGACCATATTGGTAGTAGGCTTTGCCGCGCAGTAATACGTGGCAATAACAAACCTTTCAGCATCAATGCCTTCCGGCAACTGCATAATAATGGGATCAATAAACATTTGATAACCTCCGTGGAACTTTTACGTTCAGACCATTTGATGTTGATTTAAGCGATCGCTAAATATATTTTGCAAGCTATTTGGCAGAATGTCCATATTGAAAATTATTTCCATATAAAAACTGTGAAAATTGCTATTGAAAAATTTTTCAATAGCGTTAGAGGGTGTGAAATATTTACTTGATTTTATTTTTGGTATATAATTAACGTCTACTGAACAAGTGCCCAATTTTTGTTCTGAGCCAGAATCTCCAGAAGATATGCGAGCATTCTCAAAAGAGCGTGCTGAATCTTGCGGAGATTCAGCACCAGAACGGACATGGCGATCACATGGGCCGCAGTCTCCCGCAGCTTTGCAGTGACCAGCCCCATGCCACATTTACGCTTCGCCAGACTGAATCTGCGCTCCACTTCCACACGCTCGCACTCATCCCGATAGTCCTGAGCCTTGTCTCTGGTTTCACCCTTCTTAGGCCGCCCCAGAGCTGGGCCGGAAAGACGGATCCCATGCGCCTTGCAATAGCTGAGATTCTCCCGGTTTCGGTAGATTTTGTCCGCCAAGATCCGGCTGGGGTAATGCCCCTCTCGCGCTCGGAACCGCTCTGCCATTTCCCGCAGATTTCCCGCCTCATTGTAGGCGTCAAAAGAACAGCACTCCAGCCGTGTCCATCCGTCAACGACACTGATGTCCAGCTTCGCGCCAAACTCCACCGGCTTTCCCGCTTTTCCCCGCACAATGGGCCGAACGAAGGGCTGGTTCACGCTGACGATCCGGTCAGGTACGCTGTGGGTACGGTTATCGTACATGTACTTCTGCTGCTCATAGACGGCGCGGATCGTGCCCAAACGCTCCGCCTGGCGAGGGGGCAGATTTTTTCCGAGGGACAGTTTGCCATCAATGGCATCCAGGTCGCGCCGGAGGTAAGCCAGCTGCTTCCCAATGGCTTTGCGGGTCATTTTTGAGGTGTGTTTACGGCATCTTGTGTATTTCAGGTAATCTTTCCGGGCGCATTTGCGGTAGGTTCGAGGCTTCTTTCCGTCCGCGGGATCGTGAAGAACGTCCAAAAGCGTTTCGGCGTTCTCCCTGGCCTCGTTGAGCAGGGAAACATCCTGAGGATAACGGATATTGGACGGTGCGCAGGTGGCGTCCACGATCATAGTGCCGCTGTTTCCGCCAGTTCCCGGCTGGCCGTCAGAATCATCGTCATCCTTGGATTCGGCTTCTTTGACCTGACGCTCCTTTGCGTCCCGCACGATCATCTCATTGATCTCACCCAGCACTTCCGGCGTCAACCGCTTGCGGAAATACACCATCAAAGACGGGTCAAAGGGCAGCTTTTCGTCATCATAGCCAGGATACCCGCAGAAATATTGAAGATATGGGGTTTCCTGGATCTGGAGCGCGGTTTCCTCGTCAGAATAGCCATACTCCGCCTGAATGATGCAGGCTCCCAAGGCCAGACGCAGCGGTTTAGCCACATTGCCTTTCCGGTTGGTGAATAGGGCGGCGCAGCGCTTCTCGATCTCCTGCCAGGGGATCGTCTGGGCTTTCTTTACCCAACGGTTTGCTTTCCTTCAGATTCATGCCCACCGGCTGTTTGAAATCCGCCAAGCTGATCTGTCCATTGCTGTAACGATACATAGTTGCCCTCCGAGTGCAAGATTTTTGCGGGATTTTTGCCATTTTCCCTGCTTCAATTATACCACGAATTGGCTTCTATCGATTGAAATATAAGGCTTTTTCTATTATTCAGTGCACATTAGATAGAATTAATAACCTCAATTTCACGAGAGAATTCAGCCATGACCGGGAACCATTGATATTGCTGCGTTTCTTGCGTTTTGCTCTTGGCTGGTCGTTGGCAATGTCGAGGTGAACGGCAATACATTCACCATGACCGCCCCCACCGATGCGGAAGCAGCCATTGAAGGCGATTTGGATGTCGGCAGCAGTTCTTCCTGCATAATTCGCGGCGCGAAGATCGGCGTGAAGGGTACGCTATCCTTTAAAGGGACGAACCTGCTCATCACCGGTACGGAAAAGGCGGTTGAGCTGAAGAAGGCGGCAACGCTTGGGGAAGGCATTACCCTTTACGGCTCCTCCGAGGTGGATGGCGGGGCCGTGAAGGAAACCCAACTTTTGGGAATAGTCGACCAATCTGGGAATGAGAAGTACACATACGGCGTTGACTATGATGAGATTGTCGCCAAGAAGCTGACCAACCAGCAGGACATGGCCGTGGATTCCAACGGCACATACTATACCACGATCAAGGACGACGTTGAAAACGCGCTGGACGGCAGCACCGTGACGATCATCGCGACGGGAACTTCGCTGTCGCTGCCGGATGACCTCTATGCGGATAAGAACATCACGCTCGACCTCAACGGCCATAGTCTGGGCGACGACGGGAGCTATGGCAACAATCTCATTACGCGCAATTGCAATCTGACCATCAAAGATAGTAAGGGCGGCGATGCGATCAGACTGGAAGTGCTGGCCGACAGCACGGTGGAGTTTCGCGGCGACGTGACAACGACCTGCACCTATCTCGAGTACAAAGAAGGTCAGATCAAGTTCTACGGCGGTAATATCCGCGAGATTTCGTATGTCACTCTCAATTACGCAGACCTTCTGCCGGCGGGCTATTGCTTCTATAATTACAGCGGCTCCACGCAAGGAGCTGCTATAGAGCTGGCGGCTTTCGAAGATGAAGTGCTAATTCCTCTCGCGGTCGCTGAGTGCAGCCATCCGGAAGCTAAGAACGGTAAGTGCCTTTACTGCAACGCAACGCTTTTGGTCAAAGACAACAAGGACACGACCTACAGCACGTTACCGCTTCGCCGGTTCTCCTGAAGTCAGCGGTGAGTTGAACTTCGCGGACGTGGACCACGTCAGCGGCTATGCGAAGAACGCACTGCTCTGGGCGGTGCAGAACGGCATCCTCAACGGCATTGGCGACAATCTTGTTGCGCCGAAGAACAATGCCGAGCGCGCGCAGGTCGCCGCTATGATGGCGAGATACCTTAAAAATCTGTAAGAGCGTGTTTCAGGGCAAAAGGGTCCGCTGAAAAACGTGCTCATAAAGAACGCAGGTGCAGAAGGCCAAACAAAGCCTTCTGCACCTGCGTTTATCCGTTATGGAGATGTGCAGACCAACGGAACAGTAAATACCGATTTACATCAAATTGGAAACTGCGCCTACTAAAGACTGTGGATAACATATCAGTCGTAGCATAGTTGCTACCATAAAACATTAAGTGCTTCCAAATTCATGAAGCGGGGTGTCAAGTGCTATGATAGAACATCAAATTTAATAGATAAATGTTCGTTGACTTTTTCGGATAGGAAATGTCATTTCATAGCAGTTATTATTCGATGTAACTGTGGGTGCATGAAAAATCAAAATGGGATTTATCGATAATAGACTAAAGCACGATCAACTTTTTTTCAAAAGTGACAGATTTTAGCTGGTTTAAAAAATAGTATTGACACAATACAAAAAGTAGAATAAAATTCATAACATCAGATGACCTGATGTTAAAACAGGTAATAAAACTCTTGTGAAAAAGGAGAAACCATGAAGGAGTTATTTGATCTTGCTGGGAAAAAAGCTATTGTGACAGGCGGAACAAGAGGGCTTGGAAATGCTATGGCTGAGGGACTGATGGAGGCTGGTGCATCCGTATGCATTTGGGGAACTTCGGAAAAAGCGCTTACAGTCGCGGAAAGTTTCCAAAAGATAGGCCTTGATGCGCATGGCGTAGTGGTTGACATTTCGGATAGAAAGGATTTGGAGCGTGCATTCCATGAAAGCGTGGCGATTTTAGGGGGACTTGATATTCTTGTGAATGCCGCAGGCACACAGCGGCGCCATGAATCCCCCAACTTTCCCGTCGAGGATTGGGACTGGGTTCTTGAGGTCAACTTGACGGCGCCCTTTGAGCTTAGCCAGCTTGCGGCGAAGGAGTATCTCAAGAAGGAGAAACCTGCGGGCAAGATCATCAACGTTGCATCGATTCTTGCGTTCCTTGGTGGATTTACGACTCCTGCCTATTCTGCATCCAAAGGCGGAATTGCTCAGATGACAAAGGCTCTCTGCAATGAGCTTGCGGCGAGCAACATTCAGGTCAATGCGATTGCGCCGGGCTATATGGTGACTGATCAGAGCGCGCATCTTGCAGATCCAGCGAATCCGCGCTACGCCGAGATCAATATGAGAATTCCAGCTCATCGCTGGGGTCAGCCTGCGGATATGAAGGGACTTACGGTATTTCTTGCGTCTGACGCATCCAACTATATTAACGGAACCGTGATTCCGCTGGATGGCGGCACGCTGGTCAGATAACAAACGGTTTACATCTTTATTTTGCAGTCTCCCTGCAAAATAAAGCAAAAAAATAAAAGACATTATGGAGGAACAACAGATGAAAAAAGCGCTATCGATTATCCTTACCGTGATCATGCTACTGGCTTGCCTGTCAGGATGCGGCAACAAAACCGACAGCAATACTCCGACTGATACGCAGGGCGATACGACGAAGATTGATTTTCCGACTGAGGACATTCGCGTGATCGTTCCGTTTGCAGCAGGCGGCAATACCGACTCGACCATTCGTGCCTTGGCTGCCGCAATGAACGAGGTTGGCGAAGGCTACAATCTGATTGTTGAAAACAAGCCTGGTGCTTCCGGCCAGATTGGTATGACTGCGATCAAGCATTCTGCGGCAGACGGCTATACGATTGGTGCGATTAGCTGCGAATTATTCCTGCAGCAAAATCTTGGTCTCGCAGGCGATCTGAATTTGAATGACTTCGATATTATTTGCATCCCGGGCGGCGACCCCTATGGCCTTGTTATCAGTGCTAATAACCCTAACTTCTCCACGATTGAGGAGTTTGTCGATTATGCAAAAGCGAATCCGGGCAAGGTCAAGATCGGACACTGCGGTGTAGGCGGCATGACGCATGTTGCACTGGTCGCTCTGCAGAATTACTTTGATTTGGAATTTGATCTTTACACCTACGGCGGTAGCGCGGACTGTGTCAACGCTATTAACAGCGGTGAGATCGATGGTACTTTCACCCAGCCTAACCCCGCTGCCGCTGGCATCAACTCCGGTACGTTGCTTATGCCCGTTATCCTTGCTTCTGAGAGACTGGAGTCTTTCCCGGATTCTCCGACCCTCGGCGAAGTCTTTGGCGACGAGTACAATATGGCGATGCGCGGCGTTGTTATTCTTGGCGCGCCCAAGGGCTTGCCGGAAGAGGTGTTCCAGGCGCTGTCTGACGTTGCTTACGAGGCTGCCATGAGCAAGACCTGTCAGGATCAGCTGATCGCGCTCGGCATCTCTCCCTACGTTCTGGTCGGTGATGAACTGAAGACCTTTATGAGTGAGCAGCTCGCGTTCTATGAAGAAATGTGCAAGGACATTACCATCGAGTAAACAAGTTGCTTTCTGTGGGTGAGGGTGTTTTGGACTGAAGGGAGAATTGCTGTGTCCAAAACCACAGGTTCATAAGAAAGAGTGTTGGGCCAGAGGCGCTGGTGCCTCTGGCCCGATATTTTAGGAAGGACAAATATGAAAATATACAATTATATTGTTTCTGCGCTTGCCATTATTTTAGGGGGTTACATTTTTTATGAGACCTCAGCTTACAACGCTGTAAACGCATCTGCGCAAGGCAATTCAGCAATCTGGCCGCGAATTCTGGCAGTTGGCTTTTTTGTGTGTGCCGCAGTGCTTATTCTCCAAACAATCTTCTCCGACAAAAGAACGGAAGAAGACGAGGTTGTGATTGCATGGAAAGGTGAGGGCATGAAGAAGGTTTACCTCATGCTTGGCCTTGTTGTCATTTTTTTGATTGCTACGAAGATCGTAGGAATGCTTTTAGCGTTCCTTATTCTCATTCCCGGGATTGAATGGATCATGGGCTGCAAGAATAAGCTGATGTACATTGTGCTGCCCGTTGGGATTGTAGCGTTCATTTATGTGTTCTTTTATATGCTAATGTCTGTGAGGTTTCCGCAACCTATCTGGGCATAATGAAAGAAAGGGTACGATGGTTTATATTATTTCAGAAGAAAAAGGGGGAGACTCCAAATGAATATTGAAGCTTTGAGTCTGGCAGCAGTTGAGATTTTTACGCCATCTAATATTTTGATTATGACACTCGCCAGCGTTCTCGGAATGTTCGTCGGAGCGATGCCGGGAATGTCGTCGGTCATGGGACTTGCGCTTCTGATTCCGTTTACCTTTAAGGTGAAGGGATATACGGGTATTATGATGCTGCTGTCTCTCTGGTGCTCTGCAGTGACCGGTGGTTCGATCTCGGCAACGCTGCTGAATACGCCTGGAACGGCGAACAGCGCTGCGACTTGCCTGGAAGGTTATCCCCTTGCAATAAAGAAGCAGCAACCCGGACGTTCACTTGGCATCAGCATTTTTTCATCGCTTTGCGGCGGTATTTTTGGCTGCATCTGCTTGATGCTGGGAGCAAACTATTTGGCAAAGGTCGCACTGAATTTCCGGTCTCCGGAGTATTTCGCACTGGCTCTGTTCGGCATCAGCATTTTGACCGGCGTTTCCGGAAAATCTGTCGTAAAGGGTTTCATGGGCGGACTGATTGGCCTTTTGATCTCGACTGTCGGACTGGACCCGTTTACAGCGGTCCATAGATTTACATTCGGCAATCTTTTCCTCACGGGTGGCATATCCCTCATTCCAGTGTTGATTGGTACCTTCGCATTTTCTCAGGCATTGTCACTCATTGAGACGACCTATAACGAAAAAGTTGAGAAAAAGAAATTCAACATTGATCACACCTTTCCGTCAAAGGAGGATAGAAAGCTTATCCGCCCGACGATTATCCGCTCCTCCATTATCGGCGTGCTGATTGGCGCAATTCCGGGGACGGGCGGCGATATATCCTCGTGGATTGGCTACAATGAGGCGAAGCGGTGGTCCAAGCACAAAGAGGATTTTGGAAATGGAGCTCCCGAAGGCATTGCCGGTTCAGAAGCTGCAAATAATGCGACAATCGGCGGCGCATTAGTCCCGCTGTTATCCCTTGGCATTCCAGGAGATGCGGGCGCGGCATTGCTGCTTGCCACGATTACCATGATGGGAATCATTCCTGGCCCAACACTTTTCACAAATAGCCCGGTTCAGGCGTATGTTGTGTTTGTCTCGCTTCTGGTCGCCAATATTTTAATGGGTATTTTTGGCTTTCTGCTAATTCGTCCAGCCAGTAAGATTATTCTGGTCCCCAACAAGTATATTGTTCTAATTATCATGGGCTTTTGCATTACCGGAACGTATGCAATCAATCGCTCAATCGAAGAGGTTTATGTCATGTTGATTTCGGGCATTATCGGATACTTGCTGATAAAGCTTGACTTTACGATGGCACCGGTCACATTGGGGCTGGTTTTGGGCAATCTGGCGGAGTCTAACGCAAGACGTGGCATCGACCTGTTGTCTAGCGGAAATACGATTTGGGATCACCCAATTGCGGTGGTGTTCTTTGTGCTTTCGGCCATATCGCTTCTGAGTCCGATCATTGTACAGAGGATCAAAAAGTGGCGCGGCGCCAGTACGTCCGCAAAATCGGAGTGAATGACGACTTTTGACAGATAGAGGTAATCCGTGTCTTATTCTGAATATAAAAGGGACATTTGTGCCGAAATTGACCGGGTCCTGACGGGGATCGACCACAAGGAACTTATGAACTTTGTTGAGTCCTGCAAAAACGCTCAGCGAATCATGCTGATTGGAAAGGGCCGCGTCGGTCAAGCAATGAAAGCATTTTCCATACGCATGAATGCGATGGGAAAGCACAGCTGCTTTCTAGATGAGACGACATCATTTCACATGACACAGTCGGATCTGCTGGTTATCGGTAATATGAGCGGAGATTCCAAATGGGCCGGTTATTATGTAGACGTCGCACACCACATGGGTATTTCCACTTTTTATATGACATCGCTGGACGGTGAGGCATCAGACAGTGCGGACGGTGTTTTACATATCAGGGCACGGGCATACGGAGTGGCAGGGCAGAACAACTATACATCATGCCAGCCCATGAGTTCTACAGCAGAGCAGTGTCTGTGGCTTGTGCTGGATGCAGCGTCATACCTCCTTGCAGATACAGCGGGAGGTGATAGGATATCTACCATTCTTGCGTCTATTTCGAGAGACGTGCAGAAGAATATATTTGCTGTCGATGAAGATGAAATCGACGGCCTGATCTCCAGCGTTGAAGGGCCTGCAGCAAAGTGCTTTTTCGGGAGGAATCGTCTGGGAATCATATTGAACAGCTTTGGGATGCGAATCGCTCATATGGGGTATGACGTCCACATTTATGGAGAAACCGGATGGCGGATGCCGAGAAAGGGCGACATTCTAATCGCCTGTATTTCACCGGATTATGTCCGTGTTTTGCAGTCGGCGGATGATATAACGGTGGAAAGCGGTCTGTATGGACTGTGTGCTATGCAGAACAGTGTGCAGGAGGAAATGGGTGCGGTGGTTTTGCATATTCCAAACGCCTGCTCAGTGAGGGACCTTCCGGAATGTGCGCTGGAAGCGCCATTTTCAGAAGATGCATTTTGCCATGCGCTTTATGTGATTCTTGACTATATCGTTTGCAAGATGATGGAATCACACAATTGGACGGAAAGCGTTTTGTCTCAGCGGCACGCAAATATTCAGTAGTCCGCTCAGATGAACGCTCCGTGCCAGACGACGGGAGCAATTGCCATACATATTCGGATAGAACTAATTTTTAAGAGGTGTTGATATGTTAACACGGGAAAAAGAACAGGAGTTGCTGTCCTTGGCAGCGGGAATACGAACACAAATCGTTCACATGATATCCAAGGCGGGCGCGGGACACGTGGGTGGAAGCCTTTCCATTGCAGATCTGATGGCGTGTTTGTACGGGGGACAGATGGATGTTGATCCGAGTAATCCCAGATGGGAAAATCGAGACCGTATTGTATTGTCCAAAGGGCATGCTGGGCCGGCTATGTATGCAGCGTTGGCGCTGAAAGAATTCTTTCCCATCGGAATGCTGGAGTCACTCAATCAGCCTGCGACAAGCCTTCCCAGCCACACAGACCGCAGAAGGACTCCCGGTGTGGACATGACGACCGGATCGCTGGGACAGGGAGCCTCCACTGCTGCCGGCATTGCGCTGGCACTGAAAAAATCAGGAAAGCCGCAATACACATACCTGATATTGGGAGACGGCGAATGTCAGGAGGGACAGGTTTGGGAGGCTGTGGAATTCGCGGCGGCCCAGAAGCTGGAGCGCCTCATTGCGTTTGTGGACAATAACGGCAAGCAGGTGGACGGACCGCTTCAAATGGCAATGGGCGATGTACCCGGATTCGGTGAAAGGTTCCGCGCTTTTGGCTGGCGGACCATTGAGGTCGAGGATGGTAATGACGTGAGACAAATCTGGGAAGCGATTGATGCGGCAAAGAATGGCGCGGAGAATAAACCAACGGTGATCGTACTCCATACCGTAAAAGGCAAGGGCTGGAGCTATACAGAAGGAATGGAAAATTGCCACAGCATTAGCGTCAGTTCCGAACAGGCGGCAGAGGCTGCGAAGGAATTTGCTATGCAAGGGGGTGTTCAAAGATGAAAGAGTTGCTTTGTTCGAATCGAACTTCGATTAAAGATCCTGAAATGAAAAAGCTGTATCCGAAGGTGATGGAGGAACTATTTGCGCGGTATGACAAAGTCCTCTCTATGGATGCAGATCTGATGAGAGCGATCGGAACGGCTGATTTATGGAAGAAGTATCCAGATCGCGTTATAGAATGCGGTATCGCCGAGGCAAATATGATTGGGGTCGCCGCAGGGTTGTCCAGTGAAGGGTACATTCCCATTACGCACACGTTTGCACCATTTGCGTCAAGACGGGTGATGGATCAGGTCTTTATGAGCTGTGCCTATGCCGACTTGAATGTGAAAATCGTGGGGTCCGATCCGGGGGTCACTGCACAGATGAACGGCGGTACCCATACCGCAAATGAAGATATTGCGATGATGAGGACTCTGCCTAATGTCACTGTAGTGGAGGTTACGGATGCAGTGGCCCTCCCCCAGATATTGGAACAGGCCGTCCAGCATTATGGTACATACTATATCCGCCTACCCCGCTGTGCAGTTTCCCGTGTGTATGATGAGAGTGCAGTACTTACGATCGGAAAGGCATCCATGCTTCGACAGGGCGGAGACGTTACGCTGATTGCCTGCGGCATTGAGGTCGATCAGGCGTTGCACGCTGCGGAGATCCTGGCCGAAAAAGGCATTCAGGCTCGGGTGTTGGATATGTTTACCATAAGCCCGTTGGACACGGAGGCTGTCATTTGTGCTGCCAGAGATACCGGCGCAATTGTGACTGCGGAAAATCATAGTATTCATGGCGGCTTGGGCGATGCAGTGGCAGAGTGCCTTGGCAGAGAGTGTCCCGTGCCCATGGAACGAGTAGGAAATCTTGGGGAATTTGGCGATGTTGGAAAGCTGGATTATCTGAGCAAACGCTATCACTTGACGGCGGAGGATATTGTTCAGAAAGCGCAAGCGGTGATCACCAGAAAGAATGGAGACAAAATATGAGAATTACAATTGCGGCAGATCCGAGTGGACTCGCTCTGAAAGACGTTATCAAAGAGCATCTTGAGAAGCAAGGGTACATTGTAATGGACAAAGGAACGAAGACGGGCGGGGAGGTCGTTTTTTATCCTGCAGCCGGTGATGTAGTGGCACGGGATATCCAGCGGGGAGACGCGAATTTCGGCATCGTGCTTTGTGGTTCTGGCATGGGCGTGAGCATTGTCGCCAACAAACATAAGGGTGTGTATTGCGCTGTGGTCGAAAGCGTTTATGCGGCATATAACAGCAGAGAGATCAACAACGCAAATGTGCTTGCTCTCGGTGGGCTGATGATTGGGCCGGGTATGGCTCTGAAAATCGTTGATACGTTCTTGAATACAACATGGAAGGCGGATGCAGATGAGGTGCGAGGCGCACGTCTTGAAGGATTCCTGCGCGGTGTTGTGGAGATCGAAGAAGAGCAGTTCAAGTGAAAGCGGTATAAGGGCTAAAATAATCATGTAGCCCATGAACAGGAAGTGTATATGTGAAAAATAAAGCAGCTTTTTTGGTAGAACCGGGAAGAGTAGAGTTGATGAATTGCAAATTCCCAGAGATGAGAGAGGGAGATTTGCTCATTGAAATGGACTATGTGGGAATTTGTGGTTCGGATCTCCACTTTTATCAACACGGCAGGATCGGAAGGCGCGTGTTGACCGAACCGTTCATTCTAGGACATGAATGTAGCGGGGTAGTGCGTGAGGTCGGCGCGGCAGTAACAGGCTTTTCTGCTGGTGAGCGTGTTACGATAGAGCCAGGGATCGGTTGCGGTCACTGCAAATTTTGCCGCAGCGGGCGCTACAATATATGCCCCAATGTGAAGTTTCTTTCTTCTCCGCCTGATCATGGCGTGATGAGGCAATGGGTAGCTTATCCGGCAGAGGCGTGCTTTAAGCTGCCGCAGAAAGTATCGCAAATAGAGGGAGCGATGATAGAGCCTTTGTCTGTTGGTGTGCATGCGGCTGCCCGTGCACAGATGAACGTTGGGGATACTGTAATGATCCAAGGGGCTGGTTGCATCGGTATTATGATTCTGCTGGTGTGCAAATCTATGGGCATGAAGACCATCATTAACGATGTTTCTACCGCGCGGTTGAAAAAAGCAAAGGCGCTTGGTGCTGACCACTGTGTAAATGGCGCAGAGGAGAATGTTCCGGAACGGGTGCTTGAGATTACCGACGGCGCGGGTGCGGACGTCGTATTCGAGGCGGCGGGCAATCCCAAGACAGCGCTTCAGGCAATCGAACTGATTCGGCGCGGCGGTAGGATCATACAAGTCGGGAATATAACGAGAGAGACTCCTTATATATTTAATGAGCTTTCGCGGCTGGAGGTTGATATTCGGACGACATTCCGCTACTGCAATGATTTTCAAACAGCAATTGATCTGGTTGAAAGAGGCGGAGTGGATCTGAAAGAAGTTATGCCAAAAATCTATCCGTTTGGGGAAGCGTCTCAGGCATTTCGAAATGCGAGCTGTGATGCAGATAACGCAACGAAATATATGATAAAGTTTTAATCGGACCTTTTATTGAGATATTGAAAGGTGGAGAAACGACATGCGAGTCAAGTATGATGACGAAACAAAGCTGATATTTCAGATCGGTGATCCTATAGATCACGTATGTGCCGCAGCGCTGCACAACGCGATGTACGAAATTGCGAATCTCAATGCAGTATGCACACTTGTCAAGGTGGAGAAAGGTGAACTGCCAGCGTTTATCGAGGCAGCGAAAACCATAGGGGCGTGGGGATTCTACATTACAATGCCCCATAAGGGGGATATCATTCCGTTCCTTGACGAGTGTGATGAGGCAAGTAGGGTCTTTCACTGTGTTAACCATGTTAAGATCCGGGATGGCAAACTCATTGGCATCGGGCAGGACGGTATGGGCATGGGTCTGGCGATCGAGTCGGCACTTGGCAAAGGCAATGTAAAGGGCAAACGTGTTTTAATGATCGGTGCAGGCGCCGTATCCGGCCCCATTGCAGCTGATTTGTGCGCCAAGGGCGCAAGTGCGGTTTATATTGTTAACCGAACGGAGGAGAGAGCACGCTATATCGCACAGACCTTGCATGAGCTATACGGAATAGAAACTGCATTTGGAATACTGGAGAATAAAACGCTCTGTCGCTTTGCCCCGCAGGTTGACATTGCAGTGCAGTGTACGAGCGCAGGACTTGGTGGGTCGAAGAAGTTGTATTTTCCACTCGATTTTATTGCCGATCTCCCACCGCATTGCCTTCTTGCCGATACCCAATATCCGCGGACACCTTATCTGGATACAGGAAAGGAACGCGGGCTGAAATGCGTCAATGGGATGAAAATGCTTTTGTGGCAGATGCTGGCGATGGTGGATTATCAATTTGGCGTAACGCTCGACGAATCGTGCCTGAAGCTGGCGGAAGATGCGCTTACAGCTACGGTGGCTGTGCGTGATTTGAAGCTTCGCCGCAGAGAAGAGTGAGCATATCTGAGAATGATGGGGAAAGATTGCCATATGTATCATCTTTTCAACTTGGAAGGAAAGCGCGCGGTCATTACAGGGGGAACCGGGGATCTGGGCCGTGCAATAGGAGAAGGCTTTTTGGAAGCAGGGGCCGAGGTCGTATTGATCGGAACGACTGAAAAGGCAAAAGAGATTGCCCGCGATCAGAACTGTAAGGGGTATAAAGCACACGGGCTTATCGGAAGGCTTGATACGGCGGAAGAACGTGAGCAGCTCTTTTCCGATGCGATTGAGCTGCTTGGTGGCGACATTGATATATTAGTGAATTCAGCTGGAGTCCAATATATCCATGACGCTGTGGATTACCCACCAGATGCTTTCAATCGGATTCTTAACATCAACGTTACAGCCCTTTTCCACATGTGCCAAATGGCTGGCAAAAGAATGATCGAACAACGACATGGCAAGATCATCAATCTGGCATCGGCGGCTTCGTTCTTTGGCGCGGTGCGTATGCCGGCGTACAGCTCGAGCAAAGGAGCCGTTGCGCAACTGACGAAAGAACTTGGGAATGAATGGGGGCCGTATGGGGTAAACGTCAACGCACTTGCACCAGGACATATGGCTACAAAGATTAATACTGCCGTGGTGGATGATCCTATCCGCAGCGCGGAGATATTGAAGCGTATTCCGCTACAGCGCTTTGGAAAACCTGAGGAGTTGAAAGGACCGGCGATCTTCCTTGCGAGTTCGGCATCGGATTACATGAGCGGCGTGATTCTTCCAGTAGACGGCGGGTATCTTGTTCGTTGAGCAGGAGGCGGAAAGGAGCAAACGATGAACAGCAGTGATATTCTGAAAACCACTATTGAAGCGGTGTATCCGACCAATACGGTGTTATATGATCATAAAGGGCTGCCGTCCTTTATGGTGCGTATTCCTAAATTTAGGATTTGCGACGTGGTGGACGGCGGGAGCGAAAGCGTGCATCCAGCGTTTATCGTAAACGGCAGAGAGGTCCCGGAGATATTGATCAGCAAGTATCAAAATGTTGTGCGTAATGGATGCGCGTATAGCCTTCCAGGAGAAGATCCGTGTGTTTATGTCAGCTTTGACGAGGCGAAAGCTTTTTGTGAAAACAAGGGGAAGGGCTGGCATTTGATGTCGAACGCGGAGTGGGCTGCGCTTTCGCTCTGGTGCAGAAAAAACGGCTTTATGCCGCGTGGAAATACCCAATACGGCAGACATCACGACTGTCCCCATGAGCATGGCAGAGTGAGTTACAGCTATGGTGACCAGCCTCTTGATGGTCGGGTCGCCACAGGCAGCGGCCCAGTATCGTGGGCGCATAACGGGCACACTGATGGCATCTATGATTTGATCGGAAACGTGTGGGAGTGGATCAGTGGGCTACGCTTGGTCGACGGGCAGATCCAGATCATTGTGAACAATGACAGCGCGGCAGGCATTGATGAAAGCGCCAGCAGCGACCATTGGCGTGCAGTTACAGCTGCGGGGGAACTGATTGAAGCGGGAGCAAGGGACGGACTGTGCTTTGATATTGACACATGCGGAGACGGCGAGGAGACAGAGCATGCGCTTGAACGCGGTATTGTTATCAACACGCAGCGCGTCAGTGCGCAGTATACCGGCCAGAATACGTCTGGCTATTATGCACACAGCTTCTGCCCATACGGAAACGTCGCCGCACGGATGACGACCGTTCCGGAACTTCTCAATATTCTTGGTATCGTGCCTGCGAAGAATTGCAGCGGAGATGGGACGCTCTATTTGCGCAATTATGGCGAGCGCATTCCCTTGCGTGGCGGCCGCTGGACGCTGGGAGCCAATGCGGGGATGTTTACATTGAATTTCGGCAATATTCGAGATTTTCGTACGGATCACTTTGGCTTTCGCGCGGCATTTGTTGAGCTGTAAACTGCGCGTGTCAGAAAACAGTATAGAAAGGACGGCCGCTTATAGGCTTAAAGCGACCGAAAGGTAATGTCCTATGGCATTTACATTAGAGAACATCGTATGTGATGTTCAAGGATTACTCAACGGCTCTGCGTCTATGGCGCGCGGCTGCGAAGATTATGCGGTATGTGTCTCCGGCGTGAGACTTTCCTATGAGACGTTTTCTGCCCTTCGGGAGAGGGTTCGTTTTGTCGGTGTGACGGAGAATTTTAAGGAGATTTTGCGTTTCTACCATGTTAAAGACGACCAAATTCCTGCGGGTTTTTGTCCGACGCTTCGGCTTGAGAATGACAGTACGCTGCTGATTGATCTCAAGAGGAATATCAACTATGGCAAAAACGGAGAAAAGAGAGCAACAAGGGTCCTCTATTCTGCTGATTGCGCCAACCCCTATGAAATCGCATCAATGAAAAATCTGCTCGCCAATATTACGACGAATCCGTCAATCATCTATGACCGGTTTCTCAATAATGAGAAGGCAAACATTGACCACAGATTTCACACACGTGAGGAGGTTCTCTCGGAGATCATAAAAGTTGTCGGGCCTGGCGTTGATATCAGCGTTGAGATCAACGATCCCTTCGCTTCAGAACAGCAGATATTAGAAGAGGTCTCCGCTATGGAAGAGATCATTTCCAAATATCAGATTGTGGTCAAGGTGCCACATCTTGGGCCAATCAACAAGGACAATCTCAAAAGCCTTACAAACAATACATTCCCCCTGCGCTATTGCGAGACCGGCGTTGCAGACCCTTGCCGTTCCCATGACATTGCACTGATGCTGCGCGAACATGGATATCGCGTGAATTTCACGCTCATGGCTGACGGTTATCAGACAGCGTTGGCGCTGCAGGCAAAGCCCTACTTCATCAACTGCTTTATGCGCAATCGGTATTACCACAGCGTTAAGATGCAGGAGCTGCTCAAGTGTTATGAGGCTACGGGAAACGAGCAATACCTGGTTGAGCTACGTACTTATCTGATCAAAAGCTACTATCTTGCCGAAAAGGACAGGGACATGAGCCTCTTTGAGGTGAAGCGCTTGGCAGAGTGGGAGCTTACCTACCGGAAGTGGAATACGCCGGAAGGCTCGGATGGCTTGGATCAGGCACGCGATTGTCTGCGACAGCTGTCAGTCTCGAATCTTCCGGATACACGCCTTATCATCTGTTCGATGGCGGGAGAGAAAATGTATCCGTATATCGACCATATGCTCCTTGAGCCAGAGTTCAGAGAACTTAGCGAAAAGGTCATCATCAGTGCAGCTCCAGATTATCTCTGCCAGTTTACCTCCTCGCCTGCTGTTTTGAACTATAATGCAAGCTTTGCAAAAGCAGTGGAGAAGAAATGATGTTCTTGCGGAAAAGAAAATGGCATGGCTGTAGTAAACACTGGCTGGTAAGTAAAGAAAGGCTCGCAGAATGCGGGCTTTTCTTTGTTGAAAGAGCCTTGCGGAGCAGGGATAGATGACTTTGCAGTAAAAAACAGGCGAGAACAGTCTGATTGACGGAGCGTATATAAGCACAGTGTGTACAGGCCTGCCCTGATACCCGTGCAGACTTGCTGAAAGCGCAGGAACAGGATTCCAGTAAGAGAAACGAAAAGGAGACAAGGCATGGTGCAGACAGTTTTAGAACAGGTCATCATTCTTTTTTTCATGATGATGGTGGGCTTCTTTCTAGGGAAAAGAAGGTATGTTGATCGGAAGGGGACGAATCTTCTCTCGAAGCTGCTGTTGGATGTCTTTTTTCCATGCAATGTGCTTGCGGCTGCAAGCGGAGACTTTGGGAGTATGGCGTTCGGACAGATGATCGGCATTATCTTTTTCTATATCTTTTGCTTTCTGCTCTATACATTTCTGTCAGGGCTGCTCTCTAAGCTGTTAAGGTTAAAGCAGGATGACGAACTTGTTTTTACGCGAAGCGTAAGCTATCCCAATAACGGATTTGTGGGGATACCTTTATGCACAGCGATTTTCGGGGCTCAGGGATCTGTGGTAGCAGCTCTGTCTGTCCCTTGTACGGCGCTGTATATGCTCTTTGGCGTAATGCAGAGTTTTCAGCGGCGTGAGAAGACAAATAAAGATTTCATACAGGCCAAGGATATTGCGACTACGGTCAATTTTGCTACACTGGCAATGCTTATTATGGTCGTGAATGGTTGGCGATTTTCTGGGTTCATCCTACATTTTCTCAATGGATTTGGGAACTGTGTTTTGCCGACATCTATGCTCATCATCGGCTGCCTTCTTTCGGAAGGACATCTGATTGATGCGCTGAAAAACCCGCTGATATACCTTATTACGTTTTTACGGGGAATTGCTGCACCGCTTTTGGCAGCGCTTCTACTCCGCTTTTCTGGTTGGGATCATGGCATATGCCTGCCTATTGTTGCGGTGCTCGGATGCAGTGTGGCGACGGTAGTCAGCATTTTTGCGGTGCGCTATGATCGGTCTCCTATGCTTGCAAGTCAAAGCGTGCTGCAATCCAATTTGTTGCTTCCGGTCACGATGCCAGTGGTAATGATGCTTGCGGAGAAAATCGTGTAAAAAATGTTCGCAATAATAGTAAGGATGCAATAAAAGCCGGAGAAAAATGGTACAACCATTTTCCTCCGGCTTTTTCATATGAATCGTTATCAGTGGAAAGCTATATGACCAGCTTCATGGATCTCTCCGTAGCACTCAAATGCTCCTGAACCGCCGACACACAAGCTGTCACATTGCCGAGAGCAAGAGCATTGACTATTTTCTCATGTGCAGAGGCGGCGAGCGCTGTTTCCTCCAGACGGTAGAAAAGGATATGCAGCAATTCCTTTCGCATCTTTGTGATCATCTCGTTGAATTGGTCAAGCATGGGGTTTTTATTGTAGCTGATCAGCAGGCGATGGAACTCAATGTCAAGATCGGCACATTCCGCATAGTCGTTGCTGGAGACGAGCTTCTGATTGACCGATCTGAGTTCCTGAATCTGCTCGTCCGCCACCTTTCCGCACAACTCCATAATGCTACCGACCTCAAGGATCCTTCGCAGCTCTATCATGTAATACAGGTTTTGAGATTCGGGAAGAAAACCAAGGAACTCCATGAATCTCTCCGCCATATGGTTGACAATGAAAGTGCCTTCACCTTGACGTATTTCCACTACACCGTAGGTGGCCAAGATCCGCATCCCTTCCCGGAACGAAGACCGACCGACACCCAAGCTCGTTGCCAACTCCGACTCTGGCGGGAGCTTGTCGCCGACCTTTAGATTTCCGCTTGCGATGGCATCACGTATCGCGTTAACGACTTGCATTGGCGCGGTCGTACGGGGAATTTTGTCAAGTCCAATCATCATATTATTATCTCTACATGACTTATACAAGATTCTTACATATTGGGTACATTAACGTGTTCAAAAACGAGGAGACCCAAAATGAAAGTAATATTTATACCGGGGAAATATATAGTATAATAATACATCTGTGGGGATAGGTTGTCAATTGCTTTCAATAAAGATTTGTGTTTTCTGTAAAATAGGGATCAAGTACTGGAAGCAGATTGCAAAACGTCGAGAAAGTGGGGGTACATCATTTAGCGAATTTTCTGCTGGCTGCGGGACGAGTACAGCTTTACAGACAATTACTCTAGTGTAGAGGACTTTAGGACACTCCGAAGGATAAGCAATGTTGCTGGTGCAAGATTCTATCATACCTTACCGGAAGTTTTCCCTTGCGTATTTCATCAGCTCCTCGCGGAAATCAGGGTGGGCAATGGCGGCCATCGCCTCCGCGCGCTCACGCAGGCTCTTTCCAGAGAGCGCGGCGATGCCGTACTCGGTCGCAACGTACTGGATCATCGTGCGCGGCGCGGAGATCGTGCTGCCGGAGGGGATCGCGGCGACGATGTTGCTCTTGCGCTCGCCGTCCTTGGTCATGCGGGAGGAGTTGATGCAGATGAAGCCCTTGCCGCCCTTCGAGCGGTAGGCCCCCTCGAGGAAGTCCATCTGCCCGCCGATGCCGGAGAGCTGGCGGGTTCCTGCGCTCTCCGCGTTTTCCTGCCCCATCAGGTCAAGCTGCACGCCGCCGTTGATGCTGATGACATTGCTCAGGCGCGAAATGCGCTCGACCGAGTGAATGTAGTCCAAGTCGCCTGGATGGAAAATGTCCGGCTCGGCGTCGAGCCAGTCGTAGAGCGCCTGCGAACCCATGGCAAGATTCCACGCCGAGCGCCCAGTATCCAACTCCTTGCGGGCATTCGTCAGCTTGCCCGCCTTGTACAGTTCAAGGAATGCGTCGGAGATGGTGCCGGTGTAGCAGCCAAGGTCCTTCTTATCCGACTCAGCCAGCATCTTCGCCACCGTGTACGGCACGCCGCCCACGCCGAGCGACAGCACTGCGCCGTCGGGGATCTGCTCGGCCACCAGCTTGGCGATGGCAATATCCGTTTCGCTTGGCTCGCGGTAGCTGCGAAGCGGCAGCGGCTCATGCTTGCCCTCGACGACAAAATCGGCCTCGGAGAGGTGGACACGGTGCGAACCGTCCACGCCCTGCAAGCGGGGGTAATGCTCATTGATCTCGAAGATGACCGTGCGGGCGCTCTCAAAGATGGTGCGCCACGCATAGTTGGAGATGCCGAGTCCGCAGCAGCCCTCCGCGTCCGGCTTGGAAACGGGGACGAAGGCCACGTCACAGCGGATGTGCTTATCGCGGTAGAGATAGGGCAGCGAGCGCAGCATGACCGGCAGGAATTTTACCAGCCCGCGTGTCTGGAGCTTGCGCTCATAGTCGCCGATGTGCCAGCTGTAGTAGGTGAAGCTCTCCTGCTCGGGGTCTGCTTCGACGACCTCGATGCGCGGGCGGATCACAAGACCGCCGCGGACCTTGACGTCCTTCACTTCATCCTTGCGCGCGGCGAGGGCCTTGTCCAAAAGCTCGGGGAAACCCGCACCGAAGCCGTAATCTACCCAGTCGCCGGACTGCACGGCCTGCACTGCCTGCTCCGCACTCACAAATTTTGTCTCATGATTTTTCATAATCTGTGCCTCACTCTTTTTTGTTTTGGTTTGCGATTAAAACGGTCGCAAGCAACACGCATAGGATACCGGCAATTGTTTTGACGGTTAGGGTTTCCTTTAACAGAAATGCTCCGGCAAGTGCGCTGGTTGCCGGTTCGGTCACACTTAGAAAGGACGCATACTGAGGACCGCATAATTTGATTCCCCTTTGGAAAAGGAGGGTTGCGGCGGTAACACCGCTTCCAAACAGAATGCAAAGAAGCCATGTTGTCCACGGCATACGCCAACAGAACGTGTTCAGGCATATATTGACTGCCAAAAGGATCAGGCTGCTGACAGCCTGCAGATATAGCAGGAGTTGGTATTCTCCCATTTCTTCTTGAATACCGGAGCGTCCAAGCCATACAACATAGCCCCCGTAGGTGAGGCCGGAGATCAGAGCAAGAACAACACCCAAAGCATTAAATTGGCCGTCTGGCGTATAGAAAAGCAGTACGCCGAATAAGCAAAGAAAGCAGCAGATTTTCTGTACAGCGGACACCTTTTCATGGAAAAACACAGCGCAGAACAGTAAAACAAAAAAGGGATAAATAAAATGCAGCGTTGTTGACAGGGCAGAAGAAATATAGTCGTAAGACCAGAACAGGGAAATAGGTGTTGCAGCCAGTCCCGCCGACAGAAAAAGAATATCTCTGACCAGCGGCTTTTGCATACGGAAGGCCTTTTTCTTCTTCGGGTTTTTATAATTTAGCAGAGCAAGCAGCGGAAGAGCCAATGAAAACCGGAGAAAAGAGAGAAACCAAGAGTTCCCTCCTGCAGCATAAATCGTCTTCGCGCAAATTGGCATCATGCCAAAAATTGCTGCTGCGGCAATGATGCAGAAAATTCCCCTTTTATCACTGTTGAAATTGTTTGATTTCGTTTGTTCCATAAAAAGCATAGTTTTTTCTTTGCTCATGAGATCATTGCTCCAAGCTCCCGCGCCTGCTTTCGCGCCGAATGAGCATCGGGGACTGTGTTTCCGTACATGCCGCCTGCACAGACAACGCCCATGTCCTCCCAGCCCATATAGTCCGCAACGGTCCGGTACTGCGCGGTCAGCAGCTCGGCTTGATCAGCGCTGTCCTCCAGCGTGACCAGCAGAGCGCTTTTTCGAATGGCGAGCGTTTTTCCGTGCCTTGCATACATGCGGTCCAGAACCATCTTTGTCTGGGCGGGCAGGCTGTAGTAATAGGCGGGCGTCGCCAGTACCAGCATCTCACAGGTGCGCATCTGGTCAATGATCGGCGCGATGTCATCCTGCTGGATACAGGCTCCTCCATGGGTGTAGCAGTATTTGCAGGCGTTGCATCCGTGAAGGCTCTTGCCTGCGAGAGAGTAGTGAAAGACCTCGTTTCCGGATGAATGGGCACCCTGAATGAACTCCTCTGCCAGCGCGGACGAACAGCTCACTGCTCTCGGGCTGCAGGATACGACAAGGATCTTCATGAAATGTTTCCTCCTCTATTTTTCTATCATAGCATACTTCGGCGGGGCCGAAAAGGGGAATGATAGCAAAAGCCCAGCTCCTGCTGGGCTTTTGCTATAGAAGTGTGATGACAGATAAAGCCGGATGATGTGAAAAAGTTCTTGGCAAGAAAAAAGCACAGGAGAGGAGACGGTCTATCTGTCCGGAAAGGTATCTGAGTTATTCGGCCCAGATCTCCTCGTCGGTGAGCAGCTTCTTGCCCTTGATCCGGAAGGAGATGCGGGAGACGTTCATCAGGTTGTGGTAATAGATGTTCTCACTGATGCTGTTGCCGCCCCAGGTGCCGCAGCCGAGCGTGGTGGTCGGATTCAGGCCGTTGTCCATCGCGCCGCCGAGACCGGTGCCGCCGACCTGATTGACCGCGTAGCGGGAAACGTTTACGCGGGTGGGGACGTACTCAATGTGCTCCAAGGTGTTGGAGTGGATCACGCAGCTGTGACCGGCGCCCTCCATATTGAGGTTCGCACGGGCGATCTCCACGGCGTCCTCCCACTTGTCATATTCAAAGAGCGCCAGAACGGGGCAGAGCTTTTCCTTGGACAGAACGTCCTCATAGGCGACGCCCTTGGTGCGGCAGAGAATGACGCGGGCATCCTCTGGGACGGGGAGGCTGGCCATCTTGCCGATGGCGGCGGGGGAGGCGCCGACGATATTCTTGTTCAGCGCGCCGTTGGGGAACATGGTCTCGCGCAGGATCTCGGCGTCCTTTTCGTCGTCGATGACATAGGCGCCCGCGGCCTTGGCCAGCTCGATGACCTCGGCGCGCTTCTCTCTGGGGACGATCATGTTCTGCTCGCAGGTGCAGAGAACGCCGTTATCGAAGGTGCGGCCCGTGATGACCATTTCCACGACTTCCTTGAGGTCCACATCACGGTCGATCATGACCTGCACGTTGCCCTGACCGACGCCGATGGCCGGCTTGCCGCTGGAATAGGCAGCCTTGACCATGCTCGGACCGCCCGTGCAGATGCACAGGTCCACCGCGTTCATAAGGCCGGCGGAAAGATCCATCGTCGGCTCGGCAATGATCTGGATGAGATTTTCGGGCATGCCCAGCTTCTTCAGCTCGGCGTTCATCAGCTCGACGGTCTTCACGCCGACCTTCTTTGCGCGCGGGTGCGGGCAGATGATGATGGCGTTGCCGCACTTCATCGCGCAGGCGGAGTTGTGCATGACCGTGATGACGGGGTTGGTGGTGGGGGTGACGGAGCCGATGACGCCGATGGGCTTGGCAACCTTGGCGATCTGCGTGTCCTCATCCCAGTCGATGATGCCGCGGCTCTTCTTGCCCGTCATGCCGAGCCAAACTGTCTTGGACTTGTTGCGGCACTTAGCGATCTTGCTGTCGTAACGGCCCATGCGGGTCTCGTCGACGGCTATGTGTGCGAGCATATCGGCGTTGTCATAGACTGCTTTGCAGACAGCGCGGCAGGCCGCGTCGACCTTCTCCTGCGGATAGGTCTCAAATTCCGCCTGCGCCACGCGCGCCTTGGCAACAAGCTCTTCCAGATATTCCTTCGTTTCCATGGTATACATCCTCCGAGTTTTAGTGGTATAAAACTTAAACTAAAAAACAATGCTTTTGATTTGTTTTTTCTAAAATAAATTATAGTATTTCTAAAACAAAAATGCAATTATGCATATCGATGAAAATGAGACTAAAAAAATATATAGTGCGACTAAAATGCATAGAAATAAAAAAGAGAGGAGTTTTGGTGACAGAAAAACTTGAAAACAGTATGGAAAGGTGCTACTATAAAAAATAAACAGACGAGCAGGGAGGAAGACATGGAACAGGTTAGTTTTGGGACGCGGTTAAAGCAATTTCGAGAGCAGCGTGGATTGACGCTCAAGCAGGTCTCGATGGTGTCCGGCCTGTCGATTGGATTTATCAGTCAGGTCGAACGGGATCAGACGGATCCATCGCTTGCCTCCTTGAAGAAGCTGGCTACGGCGCTGGATATTCACCTTAGTGATGTGTTTAAGCAGGATACGGCGCCTCATTCTTTTCAGAAAAAGAATGAGGGCATTATCATGCTGATTCACAATGTTCGCTGCGAGCTGCTTGCGACGATCAACGACAACCGCATGGAACCGGTTATCAAGTACATTGAACCGCACAGCGAAAGCGGGCGCATCGATCCGCACGAGGGAGAGGAATTTGTCTATGTGAAGAGCGGCTCGATTCGGATATACGTTGGCAGCAATTACTACGAATTGAGTGAAGGCGACAACATTTACTTCAAGGCCTCTGAGCCGCATGGCTGGATCAATGATACGGAGACGCCGGCAGAGGTGCTGTGGATCATCACTCCCCGCGTATACACCTGATGCAGCAACATTGCCTGCAATAAATTCAACGCACCCGCCACTGTCTGGCGGGTGCGTTTTTGCGTGGAATATGGTGCTGCTTCGGCCGACGCCGTAGAGACATCACCGCGAGGACCAATGCGATGGGAGGAGTGCCTGAAGCGGCAGTTATATTCGTGCACCGGAGTGCAGGCACTGCGTCATCTTGTTTACGATCAACCACTTGCCGCCAAGCTTCATCAACCAAAGATAATCGTTGAAGTAGTTGTCGAGCTTTGCACAACCGATCTTGGCAGACACTACGCTGTCGGAGAGCATTTCAAAGTGGCAGATACGGGAGAACTCTTCTATCCCAAGCGCACGGGGATCCGGCGCATCCTTCCAGCGCTGGTTAAGGACCTGAATTTCAACGTCGGAAAAAGTGTTGTCACCATTGGGATGGTACATCCGCGTGCCGCCCCAGAACAGGGAGAGACAGTCTTCGGTATTCATCCGATATACGTCGTGACAGTAGCGGAGAAGGAGATTCTCAATTTCAGCATTTTCCGCGGATTGGCGGGCCGCGTCGTTTTCACAGGGATTTAGGAAACGGCACGGCATGTCGGCGCTCATGGCACATATGACCATCCAGCTGCCCTCGGTACGAAGCAGTCCAAGCGTTTCGCGGCAATAGGCGTGTGCGTCGGAATACTCTATCTCAGCACATGCGAGTTCGTCTGTCATAAGATCGAGACTGACCAGACGCGCATCAGGAACCGTCAGAGAATGCTCTGCAAGCGGAGAAACGGAGATCACCCCATTTTTATTTGCAAGATGCCGCGCGGAGGAGTAGAGACTGCCGGGGTCGCCGGAGTAGAAGTGCTCAATGGTTTGCAGTAAATCTTTTGTGTTATTCATATGCATGGTGGGCTTTACTTCAGAAGTATGGTGGACAGGGGCTCAAGGAAAGTAATGATGAGGATGCCAATAATTGCTGAAACAATAAAGGGAATGCACTTCTTGAATACAGATCCTACAGAAAGATTGTATTTACCTGCCATCAGGAAGACACCGGTGCCAAAGGGCGGAGTGAACGTAAGCGCTCAATAATGGCACGGCTGGAACAAAGGAGAAAGGTGTGCGAAAATCT